>Ga0302046_10000568_pt1 | contig 36677 bp, 36 predicted proteins | sample RVTome_11_FD_200261 | JGI IMG/M metagenome (GOLD analysis project Ga0302046, IMG submission 200261) | Soil microbial communities from uranium-contaminated site in the Upper Colorado River Basin, Wyoming, United States - RVT147D111 (version 2) ...
TCCGAACCTGCCCGGCGTACTCATCCCGCTCGGTACCTGTCTTGTAATCCACCACGGTGACCGTTGAGGAATCCACGATCACGCGATCAATCCGGAATAAGCGCCCGTCAGAGCGGACGAAATCCCGTTCGTTCAGAATTCTTCTTTCCGGGAGCTTCTCAAAGAGGGGCTTCACCCCGGGGGAGGAGAGAAACTGCATCAGGACGTTCTTCAACTCCCCGCTGGTGATCTCTCCCTGCATCACCTGTTGTTCCTCGATGCACCGGGCAAGGTCGTTCGTGAGAGACCCTTCCTTCGTGAACTCCAGATGCGCGAGAATGCTGTGTACCGTTTCGCCACGGCGTGCTTCCTCGGGATGAATTCCTTCAGGGCTCTCGACCTGGTCAGTTCGCAGGACAGTGCTGTACGCAAGCGGCAGCCGAGGCTCTTCCGCATCCGCTTCGCCGCGTGCGGGTAGCTTGGCCTGCTTCCCGAACTTCTCCCTGGGGAGAAACGCCGAAGGCTCGTCTCCCTTTCCGTAATTCACCCCGATCACGTACATTTCATCCGCCGCGCGGGTGAACGCCACGTAGAGTTTGTTGAGATAATCCACTTTCGTTCTTTGTTCCTTGTCGACAAACAGGGGACTGAGCGGATTTTCGTCCCTCGATTTGGTCTTCTGTACCAACCGCACAAGGCGAACACTGTTTTCGGTTTCCTCAAGGTAAATCCCGTCGCCTCGTGCGGGTGTGTCATATAAGAGCACGATGACCACCGGAAAGCCGAGTCCTTTGGCTTTGTGGATTGTCATGACGCGGATGGCATCAACGTCGGGCGGAACATTAATGTTCCAGTCTGAATCCTCCGAGAACTCTTCTGCAAACCCGACGAACTCCTTCAGGCTGTTTCTCCCCTGCTCTTCAAACCGCGCCACCACCTCCAAAAGTTTGACCAGGGCGGCTTCCTCCGCCGGCACAAGACCAAAGACATCAAACAATTTGGTGACATGAGTGATGAGATCGTAGAGGGGAAGATATCCCGTTAAGCCAAAGAGGCGGTCGAAGTACTGTGTCCAAAGATCGGGGAACCGTTCTTTAAAGAGCGCATACAACGGCCGTCGTGCGCCGCTGTTCCGGCGTTCAAAAAGCCAGGCCCGAATTTCGTCTTCTTCTTGTGGTCGCCCGTCGCGCTCCAATCGCGATCGAAAGAGCCCTCCGAGGAGAAATGTTGAAAACGCCAGGTCATCAACGGGAGAATCCAGGAACCGCAGAAGGGAGAGGACTTCACCGACGACTTTCCGCGTCCGGATATCGAGCGTGCTAAAGGGGATGAATTCATGGCCGGCCTCATTCAACCAACCGCTCACCTTCACGACGTCGTCATTTTCAGGCGTCAGGATCGCGATATCGCGCTGTATGTAACCTCTTCTGAGACATTGTTCCACGACGGCGAGGATCTCATCCCGTTCCGGCCGCTCATCCGTGGATCCCGCGATAACCTTCGTTTCGACATAGCCTTTGTTCTGAAGATCCTTCCGCGGTTCCTGACGGAACGTTGCCAGGCCGCTCACGCGCTCAGCCCCGTCCATGACTCGCTGCGGAATGTTCTCGTGAAACGTTGTCCGGACAAAATCCAGGATCCTTCCTCCGCTCCGATGACTGGTGGAAAGGGGGATCACCTCCGTCGGGGCAGACAGAAAGACCTTCCCTTCCTTCAGATTTCTCATGATGCGCCAATCCGCCCCGCGAAATCCGTAGATGGATTGTTTCGTATCACCCACAACACAGAGGCTCCCGCCCACGGAAAGAGAATTGTCGATGAGGGGTTCGAGCGTCCGCCACTGAATGGGGGCGGTGTCCTGGAATTCGTCGATGAGATAGTGATAGATCCGGTCACCCATCGAGATGTACAGTTCGGGGACGTTGCCGGTCTCGATGAACTGTGCCAGTTTCAGGATCAGGTCGCCGAGGTCCACTTGACCGCGGCGCCTGCGAACGACGTCGAGCGAGGCCTGGAGCATGCGGTGGGTCTGCACATACGGTTGGAAATACTCCCGTGCATGAAGCACCACGAGTTCATTCCGAAGCCTGGCGATTTCTCCGCGCAGAGGCTGCGTGGCATTGTTGAATTTCCCGTATTCGATCTGGGGAGATTTCCCTTTGGCGGCTGGCGGGTCGGGGAATTGCAGTTCGATAAGACGGTCGACATGGCCTCCCCTGGCTTCCTGCCTGTATTTTTCGAATGCAGCCTTGGGCTGAAGAGTGGAGCGGTCGACCAATGCGCCAAGTTCCTCGACCCGTTCACACAGGATCTTCCCGCCCTTGCGGTATTCCTCGAAATGATCCTCATCGGACAGCGGAAGTGCCGTTGAAACGATCCGGCCGTACAGCCGCTTGACCTCCGTGGCAAGATTGCGGTACGGGTTCCACTGGAATTTTCCCTTCTTCGATTTGAGTTCCCGCAGGCGGTTGGCCAGTTCGTTGAGCGTCCTGGCCTGAGTCGATCCCGGCGCCACCTGTGCCGCCATGAGACCGAACGCCTCGTCAAGAAGAGGGCGGCTGTCGAGCACAACCTCGAACCCCGGTGCAAACCCGAACTCCAGGGCGGAGGCTCTGAACACTCTTGCCAGAAAACTGTCGATGGTCTGGATCTGGAATTCAGAATACCGGTCGAGAATGTTCTCCAGGACCTCTCCTGCCCGGGCCTTGATCTGGTCCGGTCCCAGGGTCAGCACCGTCGAGAGTTTTTTTATTGTTTCCGTTTCTCCTCGTGCGGCATCTTTGAGCAGGGAAAGAACCCGCCCTTTCATTTCCACCGCGGCATTGTTCGTAAACGTAACGGCGAGGATACCCTGGAGGGAGTTGTGCGGAACACGCGGCGAGAGGAGGAACTGCACCAGGCGTTCCGTCAGCGTCGTGGTTTTCCCCGAGCCCGCGGAAGCATCAATGACGATAACGCGGGGAAATTGCAGCTGGGAATCGTTTGGAAGAATTGAGGACATGAAGATAAAAAGGTAGGGAAAAAAGATCGGAGTATTTGAGTGGCTGAGCATATGAGTGAAGAAAAGCTCCGCTGAAGCGGCTCGCCCGCCAACTCCTGCGCAAATGCACAACTACTCAATACTCAACTACTCATCTACTCATCTACTCATATACTCATATACTCCACTACTTCTCAACCACTTTCAATCCGTACGAATACTTATCAAAGTAGAGGTTCGTCACTCCATATTCCACTTCCCCCCTCTGAAAATCGACGTTATCGGACCGCATGGATTGTTTGGGCGGATTGATTTCCTGGTTGTGATCGGAATTCGCGGCCATGCGATACTGATCGAGTCCGCCAAAATAGAAATCCCTGATCTCCTTTCGTTGCTCGATCGGGCCGGCGAAATACTGCATCGCAAAAATGCCCATATATGAATCGACGGGAACCCAGCCGTAGGGATTAACGTAGATCTCCGTCCAGTCGTGAATCGTTTTTCGGCCGGGAATCGTAAGCCACCCTGATTGCCATCGGGCAGGAATGCCGTTGGCCCGGCAGAGTGTGATAAAGAGCAGCGCGGCCTGGCCACAATCGCCGTAACCCTTTACCAGACAGTACTCGCCGATGTTCCGGATCGTCGAATACTCCAGGGCATAACTATACTTTATGGTTTCGCTAATCCAGTCGTAAAAGGCTTTTGCTTTTGTCAGCGGATTTGATTCCAGGTCGGCAAGCTGTGCCGACAGGAAACGGATCTTCTCGGTAAACACGACGTGAGGACCTTCGCTGGTAAATTCCTTGTAGGTTGCATCCGATGTGTCATACGGCTGAACGGCAAGGGGTTGGAGATTGAACCAGATGCCGAACGTTGTGTAGTCGTACTCGACACTGAACACCGTCGGCTTGCCGTTTTCGGCTTTCTGTTCAAGGTAGACATTCCGGATCGGTGAATTCATGTCGTCAAGACTCTTCATAGGACTTGACGAAGAAACGACGGCGATGCTCAGCTGATGAGGAAACGCTTTCGGCACAGGCAGCCAGGCGCGAACGATCTCACCTGCCGGTACGGCATTCGGCTCCACCATCACCGTCATGGTATTGCGAAAATTCTTGGGAAGGATAAACGGCGCGTTGCGTTCCAACGCCGCCTGTTTGATGCTCTTCACGGCTGTCAGCGTTGATTGCTCGAATTCCGAGTAGTCCGGAGCATTCAGGCGCCGGGCCCGCAGTTCCGGATATCGAAAGAACAGATTGCTCCTGCTCGAACCCATGAAGAACGTGACGCTGTCGATTATGCGCGAATCAAACCGGCCTTCTGCGATCCAGGTTTCGAATTCTTCGACTGTGAGGTCTTTGACTGATTTGAGCAGAGCTTCATAGAGGGAATTTTTCGTCAGAGGATAATCCCGCCGAATACGGTCGAGCCGATCGAGTTCGAACTCAAGTTGCTTGCGGATTTCCGGATACGGCGAGCGGATCTGGTTTGCCAGGGCCTGACCGAGGACCACTGTGGCCTCGATGAACCGTCCCTGTTCCTCTAATTGCGCCGCCTGCCGGACCGCCGGAGATTCCGGGGGCGGTTGTTGTGCAAGGACGATGAACGGAAGAACCAGGAGCATACATCGGGGTATGAGCTTCATGAAGGACCTTTGAGAATGTCGATGTTCGAATGTCGAGCGGAGAATGCAGGGGGAAAATAGGGAAAGAGGGTGAGAGGTGCAAGAAGGATGATGCCGGGTCAGTGAGTTCCCGATTGAAGAAACGTTGTCTTCAATACCCGGCAAGCGCTCGCTTATGCTACAGAGCCTTCACAACCACGATTGTCATGTCATCGTGTTGGGGGGCATTTGACGTAAACGACCGGACCTCTTCCACAAGATGCTCAACCATCTGCTTTGCACTCATCTCCCCTGAACTCCCGACGACTGCCTGAAACCGGTCGAACCCGAGAAACTCTTCATTTGCATCCATCGCTTCGGGAACCCCGTCCGTATACAGAACGACAACATCACCCCGGCGCAGTTTCAGGTTCATCTCCTGATACAAAACATCCGCCTTTACCCCGAGAGGAAGTCTGGCTCCGCGCACTTCCAGCGCTGATACCCGTTGGCCTCGCTTCAGGAGGGGGTGCACCTGCCCTGCATTGGAAAACCGGAGTTCTTTCTTTTTGGTGTCTAACACGGCAAACAATGCCGCGGTAAACATGCGAGGATCAATCCGCAGGTACAGCGGTCTGTTCACGTTGCGCAGAATTTTTTTCGGCGATTCGTCATTCGATACCTCCTGGTAGATCATTCCGCTTGTCATCACCGCCGTGATCGCCGCTTTCATGGCTTTGCCGGAAACGTCGGCGACAGCGATTCCCAGTTTTCTGTTCTTATCGTCCAGCCATACGTAATCAAAAAAATCGCCCCCCACTTCGTTGGCGGGCACACAAACACCGGAAACCTCAAATCCGTCCATGAGGGGGTCTTCTTTCGGCAGGAGCCCCGCCTGCATATCGCGGGCGGCATGCAATTCGGCATCCAAGCGGGCGCGTTCCTTCATCAGCGAGCTCCTCTCTGACACCGTCCCAACGGGAAAGAAAAAGAGCATCGTTCCAATCGCCGCTGCCGCAAACGGAACAGGATTAAAAAAGAAGGACCATTCTGTGAACGCCGCAACCAGAACACCGACGCACAGGAGAATCAGAAGGGCGGAATAGCCAAGGGCCTTGAAACTGTTGAAACGATAATACAAAAACCACCAAAAAGAAGTCAGGAACAGGACAAGGAGTCCGTTGGCGGTGGGATCAGTTTCCCGAATGAAATCGTCGTCAAGGATGTTTTGTATGACGGAAGAGTATACAAGCCCGTCGGCGAGGTATCGATCAATGGAAAACGGGATGTGGGCAACAAGTATTTTGTCTCTGAAGAAGTGAAGGTTGGACGGTTGATGTTTTCCCACGATCAGCACTTTCTCCTGATGGAATTCACGCTCCAGCAATTCGCGCCGTTTGAAATCCATTGCAAACGATGCCCGGTATTTCCGCCCTCCGCCGGCTAGGAAGGGTCCATCACCGTAGTCTCCATACGTCCAGGCGTCAAACGGGATCTCCTCATACTGAACCCCTGTTGGCCGGACTCCGAGCCGGCGATGGTGATTGATCAGTGTCTTTCGTCCATCGACCAGTGGAATCTCTCTTGTTCCGATTCCCAGAACCTCGCCTTTCTGTTGTGGGACAATTATCGTGTCGGCGGACATGGCCGCTATGGCCACCTTAAGACCGAAATCGAGCCTGCCAAAATTGAGAGGTTGATAATACATTGCTATCCGCCCGGGTTCCAACCATTGGCCGATGGTTACGTAGGCTACTCCGCGTCCGATCGTCGGAATCCCGACGGGGGACTCCAGCCTGACCGCCTCCTTCGTCCACCCGCTATAAACAACGCGCACAGGCAATGACCTTTGAAGTTCCTCAAGTTCCTCGATTCCCAATGTCGATGAGAGAATTGCCAGCAATTTGGGCTTTGCTGCTGTTATCATTTCAAAGAAGGTTTTTCGATCTGTCTTGGTGTTTCGATCTGCCTCAGGCATTCCAATCAAAACAATGTCATCGCTCCCCGGATTGTGCTCTCCCCGAATGCCCACGAGGGAGTAGTACCACTTTTCTTGCAATGGAACCTGCAGACCGACGGCAGGAAAGAACCGCACAAGCGCTACGGTCAGGAACGCGCTCACCACGAACAAGGTAAACTTTCGAAACTTCGTTTTTTCTCCTGCCCTGAGGGCCAGCGATCGTGTCACGGCAAGAAAAAGGGAGAGAACTGTCAGCATCAGAAGCGCACCCCACGGCCCCGGTTTGAAATACTCTTCGCTGGAAAAGAAGATACTCGGTACCAGAAGTCTGAAGAAGCCATCCGCGGCCACCGCCAGAAAAATGAAGACACCCACTCCGCTGACGATGAGAATTCGCATTCTCAGGGTCAACACCGGGTCTTTGAGGAACACCAGAGAGAGAAACCAGAGGGTTTGGAGCGTGTAAAGAACCGCAAACAAACCGTTTGCCGGAACCAGGAGGTGTCGTGCGGCCCCAAGCGAGAATATCAGGAAGGTGATCGCAAGAAAAGAGGCCAGAACAAATCCCCCATACCAGTACCATCGCGGAAATTTCATGACAACCCCTTTCTCGTGACGGTGGGAACCGCGCAAGAGAACTACATCACTCGACGATGAATGTTGGCAGGTTTCAGAATTGAGGATCGCTATTTCCAGTCCTTCAACGTCTCCGGCTCAGAAGAATAGACTTTCAGGTATTGATGAAGTCCGACCAAGTCGAATATCTGATTCATATGCGGGGAGAGCCCGACGACCCCGACAGACTGTTTCACCGCTTCAGCCGCGAACACCAGGGATAAGATCGAGCGAATGCCGGCACTGTTGATGAATGATTTGGGATGGATTTTCAGGAGGAGGTGTTTCGCCCCTTTGGAAAGGGCCTCTTTGTGAAACTGCAGAAGGATGGAATCAACCGAATCGGTCAAATCACCGGTCATGCTTATGATGCCGACGGTGCCGCGCATACTCAGGGAAACACGCGGAGTCCGATCCATAGATGGCACAGGAACGAGGGAAGGAACCTACTTGAAGCTTGCGACCGCCCGGTCGACGGTCTCGTACGTCCTGAATACCTTGATCAGCTGGGTGATCATGAATATGCTTTCAACTTTCTCGGTGACGTTGGCAAGGCGCAAGTCACCACCCTTATTCTTCACAGACGTCATGGCTGCAATCAAGGCACCCAACCCCGAGCTGTTGATCCATTTCACCTTTCCAAGATCAAGAACAACTTTTTTCACATCATCCTGCAAAAGGCCGTAGATCTTCTCCCGCACGTCCGTGGTGTCGGGTTCCCCCATCAGATTCCCTTTCAGTGCGACGACAGCTACATCGCCGTGCATTTTTTCTTTGATATTCATGACTGACTCCTTGAAAGACAGAATTTGGGCTTCGAATAATACTGTGTTTTCCACCCAATGTCAACGCGTTCAAAACCTGCTGATATCTCTGCCAAAGAAGAACGTTTTCATCCAGTCAATAATCACGAGTATCTTATTTTTAAGACTTACAAGCCTCGTGATGTACACCGACCGCCAGAACACCCAGGCGGCGAACCCCCTCCCCTTGACAGACTCGAGATCGGCCAGCGCTTTCCCCATGCCGATGTACGCAAGCATTCCATACGAGCGGTAGCGAAACGGGGCCCTTGTTCGTCCCTGCACGTAGTCACCGAGCGCTTTCGCAAGATACTTGCCTTGGTGTTGCGCAACCTGTGCGGTGCCCGGAAAGAACCTTCCTTCCACAGAACTACAATCACCGAGCGCAAAATGGCGCGAAGTTTCATCGAGCCGCAGGTAATCGTCAACCAGAAGCATCAAGGCCCGGTCCTTTTTGAACGGCAATGCGCGGGTCAGATCCGACGGTGTAACTCCTGTTGACCACACTACCAGACCATAGGGAATAATCGTTCCGTTATGCAGGAGGATGCTCTTTTTCCCGATTCGTCTTACCGTCGATCGGGTCTTCACGTCGATGCCCTGACGCATGAAGACCCGCATGGTATACGCGCGAAGAACGGCGTCGAATGAATTCAGGATTTCATCCTGCGCCTCCAACAGGGTCAGGCGCACGTCGTTGAAAACTCCCGGAAATGTTTTATGCAAATCCTCATGCACCAGATCATGCATTTCGGCCAGGAACTCCACACCGGTCGGTCCGCCCCCCACCACAACAAAATGCACCAACCGTTTTCGCTCTTGCGGATCGATGGCCGGTTCCGAGGCCTGTTCGAGACATTCGATCACCTTCTGCCGGATTGCTCTGGCATCTCCAAGATCTTTGAGAAAGAGCGCGTGTTCCCTCACCCCCGGCACACCATAGGTGGCGCTTTGCGACCCGACAGCAACGACGAGATAATCGTACGGAATGGAAAACCCGCGGTTATCCATGACTCCCCGACATTGCACGAGGCGCTTTTTCCGATCGATTCCGACACACGAAGCATGGTAGTAAGTCACCTCCGGACGGGCGGATCGGACAGGTTCAATGATACTCCGAAACTCGATTGTGCCGACTGTTGTGCTGGGAAGCAACGGAGTGAACAAGAAATGATTCCGGGGACTAACCACGGCAGCATCAAAAAGTTTCAAATTGATTCTCTTGACGACGCTGAATCCGCCAAAGCCTGTTCCCAGAATGACAAGACGCGGCTTGTGTGGAGCTTCCATGATCCGCAATCTAAGAAAATGGCCGGCGTGGTGCAAAGCCGGATTGATTCACCGGAAACGAGTCCGTATGTTTATTGGAGAACGCAGACCAATGATCATCAGACGAGTCGACTCTTTGGAACTTCCGGAACTTGAGCCGTACCGCACTCTTCGGCGCCCGGCGGAACATCACCGGCAGGGACTGTTTGTTGCCGAAGGCGAGAAAGTGGTTCGACGATTGCTGGAAAGCAACCTGGCGGTGAACTCAGTCTTAATGACGCCAGAATGGTTCGGGGCGTTCAGACCTGTTCTCGAATCGCGCTCAATCGAGGTCTTTGTAGCTCCCAAGACCCACGTTGAAACCATCGTCGGATTTCCCCTGCACCAGGGGATCATGGCGCTCGGCAAGGTTCCGGCCGAACGCTCCCTCTCAGAAATGCTTGCTGCAAGTCCCCGACCACTTTTTCTCGTAGCAATCGATGGCCTGACAAATGCAGAGAACATCGGTGTCCTGGTACGAAACTGTGGCGCTTTTGGCGTTCAGGCAATCATTGTCGGAGAAACCTCCAGCAGTCCGTATCTCCGCCGGGCCGTTCGGAGCTCCATGGGTGCAGTATTTCAGCTGCCCGTCATACATTCTGCCCGGCTCTCCGATTCTTTGTCTGATCTCCGTTCGAGGTTTAATACTCGCGTTCTGGCTGCTCATCCTGGCGGAACGCAGGAGCTCGCAGCAACCGATCTTAGGGGCAATTGTTGCCTTGTGCTGGGAAGTGAAGGGGAGGGGATTTCAGATTCCGTTCTGAAACAGTGCGATGCGACTCTATCAGTTAAGATGGAGAACGGTGTTGATTCGCTGAATGTGGGGAGTTCGAGTGCAGTGTTCTTGTTTGAAGCGGTGAGACAACGGGGAAAGAAATGATCGGGTGATGGAAGATTGGTAATGGAATAATGGAATAATGGAATTCTCGATTCCGATTTCACAAACATCCAACCTCTTTACTTCTTTACGTCCTTTTCTGCCGGCGGGGGTAATGTTCGGGCTTTGATCTCAGATTGAAATCCCTCTGTCCTGTGGCTGCTGTCGCAAAATGGCTTGTCTTTGCTGAGTCCACACCGGCAGAGGGAGATTGAGGTACGGCCTGCAAGGTCGAACTTGTTTCCATCTTCATCGTACAACTCGAAATCCCCCTCAATTCGAATACTTCTGTGGCTGCGAACCGTAATCTTTGTCGCCATCTACATTCTTGTTTTTGATGTGTTGGAATTTGAATTCAAAACCGTAAACGCTATACTGAGGATGGTTTGCTCCCATTCCATGACGAGAATCCCCCCGTTGGATCCGTTCTTGCGCAACGAAATCGTAAATTTCTCGACGGGGTTCTTCATATCCTGCCGTTTTAACGGAACCCGCGCGAAATCCAGAGTGCTGTCATACACCGTGCCCCACTGTCCCGTCTGCTTGTTAATGATGAGTTTCCATTGTTGTTCGGAGGGAAGCGTATAGAGCGTGTACACGCCTCGGGGAAGCGTGAGACCGTCAAGATCCAGGTCTGCCTCTGTCACAAATGTTGTAGCTTCGTTTGCGCCGGTTCTCCACACTTTGTTGTAGGGAACCAGTTCTCCCATAATCGTTCGACCCCGCATCGATGGCCGGCCATAATTGACGCTGAGCTTCTTGCCATTGATGATAATCGACGACGAATCGCGCGGGCTGAGAATGGGTTGCTGTCCCAGCGAGGGGATTGTAAGCACAATCAACAGGAATCCTGCAATAAGAGTACGCATAGGCATAAGAAACGATAGTGATTTTTTTGGGTGAACGCAATGAACGGTGAGGGCAACACTTCTTTAGTTGTGTGGTTCTTCAGGGCGCACGATCATTAATCCCGTATGGCGTTTATTCCGGGCAAGGTAATCGGCGAGGGTCCGTTCCGAAACCTCTACCTTCTTCCCGACGGCTGGTGCATGCAGGAGATGGAGTGACCCGCCGTGACGAACCGCAATGCCCGTGTGCGAAACATCCAGCCCCGCAATGTCCGTTGTAATGCCAAGGATATCACCGCTCTGGATCTTATCGGCCACCAGACTGATTCTACCCTTTGGAAGAAAGTATTTGTCGCGTTTCGTGATTTCTTCCTCCTGCCGCCGGATTTGATCCAGAAACCTCGGATTCTCACGAAGCTGACGGTATTGTTCAGGGTGTGTCGACATGAAATTGATTGTCTTGACGTATTGGATGCCGCCTAATTCCTTGGTCACATCCGTCCAGACTCCCTTTTTTCCATTGTCATGGAAATAGTCCGACGTGTAATGGAGACGGCTGGGGTATCCGTCAATGACACCGCCGCGATACCGGATGAAGGTGAGTTCCTCGCGATACCGGTCAAAATTCATTTCGTCTTTCTTGATGCAACGGGCCAGGACGAGAGCGTTTTCGTAGAACGAAACGCAATCCAATCCGCGCATGTTGACCACAAGTCGTTCAGGGCCCGGAACTTCAAGGACCGAGGCCTTGTAGTTTAATCCAAGGAACGAAATGCCCATTTGGATGATGACTTCGTTGATTGGGCGTTTCTGAAGAGAGAGAGAAACCGCGAGGGAGAATTTGTTTCTGCAGATCTCCACGTCCTCGTCATTCTGCATAACCGTCGCGAGGACACCTTTCAGAGGGTCGGCTGCAAGGCCGGAAATCATCAGATAATAAACGAAGTCACGCCGCTTCATGGTTCCTTTAATTTAATTCTATTCCGACTGAGGCCAGGACGAGGAGGCCTGAAAAATTGAAATCAACGGATGTTGTTTGATCCGCCGTTTGACCGAATTTGGTGACCGAGCCATCGATCTTGCCGATCTGTCCCAATCGATAGAGCATTTTCCCGCGAAGGAACAATGGTCCGAACAAGCGAATCGACCCTCCCAACGCCGCCGAGACTATCAATTTTGATTTTTCAAACACTCCCCTGGTGTCATCAACGATCTCTGTCACGACCGTGAGGGATGGATCCGAAAGCTTCTCCGTGTGCGTCCACAAAGCATAGGATGTCGCACGGGCAAACAGCATTCCGATTTCTACTTCGGCAAATATATCTGAATCCGCGTCTGCGGGAAAATGATAGAGCAGTCCGGCTGAAACCACCGAAGCCTTGAGTCTGCGCTTGAGGGAAAGGGCGTCCTCGGGATTGGCCCATGACGTTTCCACGGTTCGGGTGTCGTGATAGGCGTTGAGGGCAACGGAGTACTCACGGTCAAAGCGATATGCAGCAGTTGCCGTGAAAGCAACTCCGGGGCCCGGAGAGGGAAAGGCGGGGAGTTCGTGTCCGTTTTCGTTATAAATCCGTACATCCCGTTCCATGTCACTCTTCACTGCGCTCAAACTGATGAGCGCGTACCCTGCTCCCCCGCTGAGCGTCCACGATCCTTCCTGTGCCAGTCCCGTACCCATTGGTAGTAAAACGCCAAAAGCCACAACGCTGCTAAAAAGCCGGTTCATCGGGAGTCCCCGGAGGCACCAGAGCATTCTCGCGAAAACGCGTGAGGTTCTCGAACCGGGCGTAATGTTTGACGAAGGCAAGACGTACCGAGCCGGTGGGGCCATTCCGCTGTTTTCCCACGATGATTTCCGAAGTCCCCTCGGTGGAATTACCGTTTTCATCTTTGTCGATCCCGTACATCTCCGGTCGATGGACGAATAATACAACGTCGGCATCCTGTTCGATCGCGCCTGATTCCCGAAGGTCCGCCAGCATGGGCCGCTTGTCTCCCCGTGCCTCCACGGCACGGTTCAGCTGGGAAAGGGCCACAACCGGGATAGCAAGTTCCTTGGCAAGGGCCTTCAACGAACGCGAGATTGCCGAAATCTCCTGTTCCCGGCTCTGGGCATTCCGGGGACCCTGCATGAGCTGGAGGTAATCCACCACCACCAGACCGATGTTGTGTTCGGCCTTCAGTCTTCGGGCCTTTGCCCTCATCTCGAGAATGCCAAGCGCCGGTGTGTCGTCAATGAAGATTTTTGCCTTGTACAATCTTCCGACACTCGTGCTCAATTTACGCCATTCATCCTCGGGCAAGCGCCCCGTCCGGACGCTGTGAGCATCAACCCGCGCTTCGGCGCAGATCAGACGCATCACCAATTGTTGTGTGGACATTTCGAGACTGAAAAAACCGACCGGCACGTTGTGAAGGACCGAAGCATTCCTGGCAATGGACAGGACCAGAGCCGTCTTTCCCTGGCTCGGCCTTCCGGCTACAATGATCATGTCGGATTTTTGAAACCCGCCTGTGACGTTGTCAAGCTCTGCAAATCCCGAGGGAACCCCGGTGATTCCGCTATGTTTGCCGTGAATGCTCTCCAGCAGTTCCATGGTACTGTGGACCGCTGTGTTCATTGAAACGAAGGATTTTTTCATCCTCTGTTCGGAGATTTGGAAAATCCGCTGTTCTGCCTGATCGAGCAGATCCAGGGCATCCTCCGTTTCATGAAACGCACGGTTGATCACTTCAGATGATGAGGCTATCAATTGTCTCATCAGCGCTTTTTCAAGGACGATGTGGGCGTGGAATTCAATGTTCGCCGAAGACGTGATTTTTGTCGTCAGGTCGGCCAGATACACCTCCCCGCCGATTTTTTCGAGCTGGCCGCGGCGGCGGAGTTCGTCCATCAACGTAATAAGATCCACCGGCTCGCTGCGCTCGAACAGCCCGATCATCGCCGCAAAAATCTGTTGGTGTGAGGGCTTATAAAAGGCTGTTTCATCAAGCACTTCGACCGCCTTGGCAATAGCCTCCTTCTCAAGGAGCATGGCCCCGAGGACCGCCATCTCGACATCAACGGCTTGGGGAGGGACACGTCCCCCCGAGGACGTCGTCTCGCCTGTATTCAGATCAAAAATATTCCTTGGTTCCGCCATGCAGACTCCTTGCGTAGGCCAATCAGGCCGATGCCGTTAATTCGTCATAGAGCTTGCGCACTTGCTGAACGTCTTCCCAGGCAGGTCTTTTCCAATTGGGATTGCGCAACAGGGCCGCTGGATGATACGTTACCATCAACCGGATTCCGCGATAATCATGCACTTTTCCGCGCATGGATGTTAGTGAATCGTTTGTTTTCAAAAGAACCTGGGCCGCAATGCGCCCGAGACAAAGGATCAACTTCGGGTTGATCAGTTCCAACTGTTTCCAAAGATACGGCTCACAGGACGCGACCTCTTCCGGGAGGGGATCGCGGTTGTTCGGCGGCCGACACTTCAAAATATTGCAGATGAACACTTCTTCGCGTTTAAAATTGATCGCCTCCAGAATCTTGTTCAACAATTGACCTGCCCGGCCAACAAAGGGCTCCCCCTGCTGATCTTCATCGGCCCCCGGGGCCTCGCCAACGAGTACAAGGTCCGCGTTCGGATTGCCGACGCCGAACACAAACTTCGTCCTTGTCGCGCCAAGCGAACACTTCTGGCATGTGCAAATTGTCCGGTTCAGCTGACCGAGGTCCTGTAGTTCGGTCCACGGCTCGTTCGGATACACTCCTCCACGCGAAGGCGGCGGGCTTGTTTCGAACAAATCGTTTCCAGTCAGCGGAGGTGTAGGCATGGGATTCACCGAAGATTGCGCGGAGCGTATCATTTTAGGCGAATCGAGAAACAATTCACCATGCATTTCCTCCTGTTGTTTGAGGAAAGCGCGAACGTTCGAAAGCAGAAGTTCGAATTGCTCCCGGTCGGATGACATGGTTGTCGAAAGAATTGCGACGCGCAGACGGGCGTCAGTGTTGGCGTATCGTGCGCACACGGTCCAGAATCGCGTGGGCAACATCGAACTTTGATTGCCGGGGGAGCTCCTCGGTTTCCCCGGTTCCGTGCACAAGGGTAACCTTGTTTGTCTCTACTGCAAATCCGGCTCCCTGGTCCCGCAGGCTATTGAGGACAATCATGTCGGCGTTCTTTGACTTCAATTTTGTCCGTGCATGTTCCAATTCGTTATCGGTTTCCAAAGCAAAACCGACAACAGTTTTCTTCCCCTTTGCTTCTGCAACAGATTTCAGAATATCCACTGTCTTCGTCAGCTCAAGGGGTCCGGGCTGGTGACCGTCCTTCTTCATCTTGGATTCTTTTGGCTTTGCAGGCGTGAAATCCGCCACAGCGGCCGCCATGATGATCACGTCGGCAGACTTGGCTTCCTTTTCGACGGCATGATGCATCTGTTCCGCTGTTTCCACATCCACGCGTTTGACATGCCGCGGGGTCTCCAAATGTACCGGTCCGGTTACAAGCGTTACGGAAGCTCCGCGCATTGCCGCCGCGCGTGCGAGAGAAAAACCCATTTTTCCCGAAGAACGGTTTCCGATAAAGCGAACGGGGTCTATGGGCTCATGCGTCGGCCCGGCTGTTACCAGAACTGAAACTGACCGGTAGTCCTCATAGGAGCGTTCAAGGATTCCATCTACGAATTGAACGATTGCGTCGATTTCCGGCAGCCTACCGGGACCCACAAGGCCGCTTGCATGTTCGCCTTCCCCCGGAGGGATCACAAACACTCCACGCTCCCTGAGAACCGCGAGGTTTCTCTGTGTCGTTTCATTGAGAAACATATCGGCGTCCATGGTTGGGGCGAGTACGAGGGGACTGCGCGTCGCAAGCGCCAGGACTGTCAGAAGATTGTCCGCCAGTCCGACGGTCAGTTTGGCAACGGTATTGGCCGAGGCGGGCGCAATCAACAACAGGCTCGCCTGGTTCGCGAGATCGATGTGACGCGTACCAATCTCGGATCGCGTGGCCTGATTCACGTTCCATAAATCGACGGCCACCTCGCGTTCGGACAAGGCGGAGAATGTCAACGGCGTAACGAACCGCGTTGCGGCTTCCGTCATGACCACCTGAACATCTGCTCCCGCCTTCTTCAGTTCCCGGACGAGCAGGCAGGATTTATAGGCCGCGATACCGCCCGTGACTCCCAGGACGATATGTTTGCCGCTCAGCATGTTTTGATTACTCGGATTCTTCTTCCAACGGCTTTTCTTCTACCGCCGGTTTTTCTTCTTCGCGTCGGCGCCACTCGATCCTGTTCTGCAGGAGTTCGTCCAGTGCGGCCTCTGTCGGTTTTGGCTTCCGCTCAAACTCCAGGCTGATTTTCAGCTGATCCGGATTCGCACTGATATCGGTCTCATCCTCAGGATCAACCGTTGTTGTTAATTGCGCGAGCGTTTCAAGCTGCTGATTCAGTTCAATCCGCACATCGTTGTGAATCTGCCGGGCCCGTTTGGCAGCCGCGACGATTGCTTCATAGATTCCCTTGATGTTCGGATTACCGCTCTCGATATCCACCGGTTTTACTGCCACCGTGTTTCCCTCCTATGATGAATGAATTGGTTCAAGTTCTGCATGTTTTGCCACAATTGCTTCCACTCGTGCGATTGCCTGCGGAAGGTCGTCATTGACGATCTGATGATCAAATTTCGCGCCAAGTTCCAGTTCCATTGGAACCCTCTCGAGCCGTTTGCCGAGGGCCAATTCGTCTTCTGTCTTTCGGCCCGTTAAACGCTGCTTCAGCGATTCAACGCTCGGGGGTTTGATGAAAATCAGAAGCGCTTCAGGGTAATGTTGCTTGATGGAGAGCGCCCCTTTGACATCAACGTCGAGCAACATTACACGGCCGGTTTCCAGCGCTCCGTCGATTTCCGATTTCAACGTGCCGTACAGATCCCCGTAAATTTCCTCCCACTCCACAAGTTTCCCGGCTTTGATGCGACGTTCGAACTCTTCCCTGCTCAGGAAGTAGTAATCTTTTCCGTGTTGTTCGCCGTTTCGCAGAGATCGGGTTGTCGCCGACACGGAAAACACGATCGAGGGATACTTCTGCATAATCGCCTTTGCGATCGTGGTCTTGCCGGATCCGCTGGGAGCCGAAAGTACGATGAGGCGGCCTCTTTGTTTCTTCATAACTCACCCGTAATGATTCATTGAACCGATGACTCAATGAATCAATCATTCTCATTCTATATTCTGCAGTTGTTCCCGGATTTTCTCGAGTTCTTCCTTGAGACGCACAATCGTATGGGCGATCGCCGAATCATTGGATTTTGAACCAATCGTGTTGGCCTCGCGGTTCATTTCCTGAATCAAAAACGAAAGTTTTCTCCCCGCCGATTCTCCGCCGCTCATCGCTTCAAGGAAGAACTTGTTGTGACTCCGGAATCGTACGCATTCTTCCGTGACATCGAGACGGTCAGCCAGCAGAATAATCTCAAGCTCCAATCGGTTCTGATCAATCACGACTTTTTCAGCGGCCAGCTGCGAAACTCTCTCCTGAAGACGCTTGCGTTCCTCGGGAATCCTTTCCTTTGCCTGATGTTCAATCTCGTCGATCGCCCCGGCCATCCACCCAATACGCTTCTCAAGATCCTTGTCCAATTCCCGTCCCTCGTTAAACCGCATTGTGTTCATCGCAGCCAGGGCCTCACGGACCGTATCGCGAACGACCTCCCATTCCTGCTCGTCAGATTCCGAAACATCGGTGAACTCGAGGACTTCGGAAAACTTCAGCAGATGTTCAAGCTTGATCTGCTCCTTGATCTTGACGGTCTTTCTCAGTTGCGTCAGGAGCTTGTAGTACGAGCGGGCCGCTCCGGCGTTAATCGAAATCGGGAGTTCGCCATTTTGTTCCCGGTCAACAACAATCGAAAGAGAGACTTTGCCCCGGCTGACGAGGGAACGCACAAGTTCCTTCAAATCGTTTTCGCGGTGCGAGAGTGTCCGCGGGAGTCGTGACACCACTTCAAGGTAACGGCTATTGATGCTACGCGCTTCCACGGCGCAGGAAATACCGCTTCGGTTCACCTCTGCGCGTCCATAACCGGTCATACTTAACATCACGAGGTTTTTTCCTTTCGAGAACGGGCCGAATCAAGCTAATGTACGAAGAATTGCAGGGGGGGGCAATATATACTTTTGAACATCTTCTGCACTTTATTGTCCACAAACCGACTTTTTTGTAATTGCTGCTATTTTTCCGCAACTTTCCGCCATGCTCAACAATTATTTCACGCTGTACCATGTTGCGGGGGATATGCGGCGCCATTTTACGGGCGCGGTCTTTACGGACATCTATTCCCAGTCGAAGAATGAACTTATTCTGTCGTTCAACAACCATCAATCCCTGATCGTCTCCTGTGAGCCATCTCTGAATGCCGCGTACTGTCGTACGCTCGTCGCCCGTGCGAAGAAGAATTCTCTGGACTTCTTTTCCACTCTCCACGGGCGTCCCATCCATTCGGTTGCCGTACAGGGCGGAGACCGCGAACTCGTCATTAACACCGGCGAAAATCGTTTGCTCATTCAACTGTTTGGATCCAAGGCCAATGTCCTTCAGGTGGATGAAAACCGCCGCGTCATCGACGCGTTTCTTCACCCCCGCGAGATCACGGGACATGTATTGCCGCAGCCGATCCCGCCTGTCAGGCCGTCTTCGCTTGATGAGTTCACAACACGCTTCCATGCCATTGGTCATCTTTCTGCCCTAGCGGTCCTGAAAGGGATGTATCCGCTTTTTGGTTCAGTGCTGATACGAGAACTTTTTGTACGTGCGGGTATCACGGACCAGCGGACGGTAGCCGAATGCTCGCGGCAGGATATTCAACGCCTGTTCGAAACGGCAAACCGACTCCGGGCGGACCTTCTCGCAGACCCCTCACCCAGGATTTATTCAGATGGTAATAAACCTAGCGTGTTCTCCCTGCTCGAACTGCAGTCACGTCCGCACGAATCCGTCGAGCTCTTCGATTCCATCCACAAAGCCATTCGCGTATTCTTGTCGGCAACCAGAAAAACAAAGGGGTTCCTGCGAGACAAATCGGAACTTGATTCTGCGGTGCGACGGGAGCTCGACCGCACGGAACGAACACTTGCCGCCATGGCAAAGGAGCGCGCCGGGGCTGAACGTGCTGACCAGTACGAGTTGTTTGGTAAACTCCTCCTTGCACATCCCCGAGCGGCGGAAAAAGGCATGGACACTGTGGATTTGGAAAACATTTTTTCCCCCCGGCGGGAGTCCGTCACAATTCCCCTCGATCCTTACCTGAGCGGTGCGAGAAATGGAGAGCGCTATTTTTCGAAATCGAAGAAAATCCGGCGCTCCCTGGAAGAAAGTGCGCATCGGGGACAACAGCTCCATGACCGTTACGAGATTCTCAAGAGACTGTCGGAGAATCTGGACCGCGTGCAGACATCGGTTGAATGGGATGAGTTCGCGGTTCAGCAATCGGACACCCTCGCAGCTGCTGGATTCGACGCACCGGCCGCCAAACAAAAGAAAGAGGACCTTCCACCCTTTCGGCTGTTCACTGTCGAGGGTGGATTTCAGGTTTTGGCCGGCAAGAACAGCGAGAACAACGACCTTCTGACACTCAGACATGCGCGGCCGAACGATCTCTGGTTCCATGCCCGGGGATCCGGGGGCTCCCACGTCGTGCTCCGGGCTGGGAGCGGCAAAGGAGAGATCAGCCGGCGGGCGATTGAACAAGCAGCAGCAATTGCGGCGTATTACAGCAAAATGAAGTCTTCAGGAATCGTCCCTGTTGCAATGACGATACGAAAGTATGTGCGCAAACCAAAAGGAGCTCCCGCGGGAACGGTTGTCATAGAGAGGGAAAAGGTCATCATGGTCGAACCCGCCCTCCCCGCTGACGCAAAGGGACAGCTAAAGAGTTGAGATTTTTTCCCTTTCGGCCCTTTTCCGCTTCAGAGACTCCCGGGAAGGACCTCCGCTCAGGTAGTCGCTAAAATCCTCTCTTGCGTTCCACTGTGCAAAATCGTATCATGGCGCATCATTCACTGCTTGTCCAACAATCAGGGAGGGTTGTATGACGTACGCAGGATTCTGGAAACGTGTCGCGGCCTACCTCATCGACGGATGTGTCCTTACCGTCGTGAGCTGGCTGGTGATTTTACCGGTGCTTGGCCTCATCGGTGTCGGCGCAAGTTCGATGGAATATTCTGAAGATATGATGATGGATGAGGAGGCGGCAGCCGGGCTTGCGGCCATGATCGCGGGCGGAATGATGATGCTCTTTGTCGTCATCGCCGCAGCAGGATGGCTGTATTTCGCGCTGATGGAGTCCTCGTCGAAGCAGGGAACGTTGGGGAAAATGGCGCTGAGCATTGTCGTGACAGACCTTAACGGAAACCGCATAACCTTCGGCCGGGCAACCGGACGATATTTTGGAAAAATTCTCTCGGGGTTAATTCTCTACATCGGCTATATCATGGTTGCGTTCACGGAAAAGAAGCAGGGCCTGCATGATATGATCGCCGGCACTCTTGTCGTGAACAAATAGTTCCTCCCACCGGCGCCTGCCACCTTCGGCGGGCGCTTTCGTTTTCAGGAGAATTGCATGAAGCGCATCTTCCCTACCCCAGTGCTCATAGTACTTCTTGCCTCGTGCTCCGGAGATTCCGGTTACAAAGAAGTACGGCAATACACGATCGAACAATTCATGAACACGACCGGCATTGCGGGCGCATCGGTTTCACACGATGACCGCACGATCCTGTTCTCCAGCAACAAGACGGGAATCTACAATGCTTACGCGGTTTCCGTGACGGGAGGAGAACCGGAACAGATCACGGACTCAAAAGACAATTCGATTTTTGTGATATCCTGGTTTCCGAACGATAATCGGTTTCTGTTCCGCAGTGATCAGGGCGGAAACGAAATTCATCATATCTACCTCCAAAACGAAGACGGGACCAGCCGGGATCTGACCCCGGACACAAAAGCGCGTGCACTGTTTTACGGTTGGAGCGACGACGAGAAGAGTTTTTTCTACGGGTCCAATAAACGGGATCCCCGTTATACCGACGTGTATGAGATGGATCTGACATCCTTTACGGCCGTCTTGATCTATCAGAATGACCAGGGAAACGAATTGACGTCCATCTCTCCTGATAAACGGTATTTCGCCCTCACCAAATCGATGACGACGAACAATAACGAGATGTACCTGTACGACCGGCAGACGAAGGAAATGTGGCACCTGAGCAAGCATGACGGAGATGCGACGTTTTCTCCGCAAACGTTTAGTGTTGACTCGAAAACACTCTACTACCTCACCAACGAGGGAAGCGAGTTCGATTTCGTGCGGAAGTACGATATCGAAAACGGGATCGCTGAGAAGATCGATGAAGCCCCCTGGGACATCATGTTCAGGGATATTTCCAGGACCGGCAAATACCGTATCACCGGCATCAACAATGACGGAAGAACGGAAATCAATGTTGTGGAAACGGCAACAAACAAAACGGTGATGCTTCCGAACCTCCCGAATGCGGACATCACGTCAGTGAATATTTCGCGAAGCGAAAATCTCATGACAATGTATGTCAACGGGTCAACTTCTCCGAGCAACCTTTATGTGTACAACCTGGAAACCGGAGAAAATCATCGTGTTACCAACACGATGAACCCCGAGATCGATCAATCAGACCTCGTGGAGGCGAAGGTTGTTCGGTACAAATCATTTGACGGTGTGGATATTCCATCCATTTACTACAAACCCCATCACATCAAACCTGGCGAAAAGGCGCCGGCTCTTGTTTGGGTTCACGGCGGGCCGGGAGGGCAATCCCGTCTTGGATATTCCCCTCTCCTTCAGTATCTGGTCAATCATGGGTACGTGGTCATTGCCGTCAATAACAGAGGAAGTTCCGGATACGGAAAAACGTTTTTTGCAATGGATGATCTGAAGCACGGGCAGGAAGATCTGGATGATTGCGTCTGGGCCAGGCAGTATCTCGCTTCAATGGGATACGTCGATACAACACGGATTGGCATCATCGGTGGAAGTTACGGCGGTTTTATGGTGTGCGCAGCCCTGGCATTCCGGCCCACAGAATTTGCCGTCGGCGTGAACATTTTTGGCGTCACGAATTGGGTGCGAACCCTGAAAAGCATTCCACCATGGTGGGAGTCCTTCCGGGAAGCACTCTATAAAGAGCTCGGCGATCCGTTCAAGCAAGAGGAATTCCTGCGGGCAAAATCCCCGCTCTTTCATGCGGACAAGATTCGTCGGCCCATGATTGTACTTCAAGGCGCCAACGATCCAAGAGTCCTGAAGATCGAATCAGACGAGATCGTCGAAGCCCTTCGAAAAAACAATGTTCCGATCGAGTATGTCGTCTTCCCGGATGAAGGACACGGGTTTGTGAAAAAGGAAAACCAGATCAAGGGATACAAGGCCATCCTTGATTTTCTCACCGTTCATTTGAATCGCGCGACAACACCATAAAAACATACGGAGACGCCAGTCCTATGCCGGAAGAATCAGCACCATCGCGTGGCCTTCAATGGAAGTGGGTTTGGATAACGCTGGGAATGTTCATTGTGCTGTACATTGTTCCGATCATTGCTGCTTCCGTCATCCGCGGTGAGATAGGAAGTAAACTGATCGGGGGATGGTCCTTCGGCGGAATTCTCGTTATTACCGCAATCACCGGATACCTTTCCCGCGGAGTTACCATCTGGGAACCGGCAGTAGCGGGGGGGATGCTCACAATCCTTTGGTATTTTGGATTCCAACTTGTTGCCACGATGAGAGGAATTCCCTTAAGGCTTGACCTGGGGCAGGTGTTGCTGATTATGATAGCCGTTTTCGGCCTCTCTCTCGTTGGCGCCGGGTTGGGCGAAGGCATTCAAAATGCTGCGAAGAAATTTAAGGAACCAGACCGGCAAAATCCCACCATGAATTAAGGCGAACCTGGTTTGCGGGAATGTCCGTGACGGGTGTCATTGGTGTGTTTTGGCATTGTGGGACCATTTTCGTACGTTGCGTAATCACAAAAGGAGAGCACTCAATGAAATCGACTACTGTTGCGATGGCGTTTGTTCTCGTCTTCGCTCTTGCCTTTCCGGCAACGGCTCAGGTGAGCTTCCAGATCGGCGGCGGCGCTGGTTACGTCATGCCGGCAGGAGACTACAAGGGATCGATGGCGGAGTATTATGCCGGCACAAACTACGGGCTTGCGAGCGGGTTTGCTGCCCATGCAAAGGCACGGGTTGGCCTCATGGGATTCAACCTCACAGGTGAAATTGCCTATGCATTCCTGAACAATGACGGTTCGCCCGAGGGCGGCAATTCAAGCGCCGAGGTCGATCACAAGATCCTGTCGATCAAAGTCGGACCCGAATTCCGTCTTGGCCTCCCGGCAGTTCCGGTTACACCGTACCTGGGAGTCAATGTTGCCCTCAATTCGTTCAGTGGGAGTTCGAAATTTCAGGGAACGTCAAATATCACAAGTTCGACGATCGACATGGCCTCGGGAAGTCGGATCGGCGTCGGGGCTACAGTCGGAGTCCTGCTGAGCTCGATCGACATTGCGGTCCATTATAATCTCCATAATCTGACAGGAAAGTCCTGGACCGGCGGAGGCAATAGAGTTGACACCTACTCGTCTCTTAATGATGATAAAGACCCGCTTTACGTCGCAGGGGACAGCAATCATGTCGTCAAGGACCCCAGATCGATTCAATCCATTGTCATTACGGTTTCGATGATGTTTGGCATATAATACCGGGATGCACTGTTGCAATCCTTGAATAATCCCCGGAATGTTCCCGGGGATTCCTATTTTTCGGAACAATTCTCCGTCAGGACCGTCTCTAATGAACATCCTGTAGCATTGTTATGAATGTTGCTTCCATCACCGTGTTGATCGCCGGGGCCATCTCGCTTTGGTCATCTCCTCCGGCCCTCCAACCGCCCCGAATTCCGGAACCTGACCGAATCAGAATAGCCGAGGCCTTTCGCGTAGCCGATCAGTTCCGGGGAAGGCTTTGGAAGGATTGGGATGCGATTCCATTTGCCCTCCTGTTGGTAACACCCGAAACAGAATTCCTTGTGAGGCACCCCCGGCCATCGAATGATTTCAGGTTTCTCGGGTATGACTCGCTGCTCCGGAGTGATATTTACTATCGCGAACGCGTCAACCAGACAAATCTGCTGGCGACATTTCCGGCCGTGAGCGGACTCCCAACGATCGTCGTCGGGCAGGCGGAAAATACGCAGGCACGGCGATCAACCCGCTGGGTGATCACACTCCTGCACGAACATTTTCATCAACTTCAGCAAAGTCAGCGTGATTATTATACCAGCGTCGGGGAACTCGGCCTGAGCGGCGAGGATCAATCGGGCATGTGGATGCTGAATTATCCGTTTCCTTACGATTCCACGGAAGTATCTCTGCAATTTCAGCTTCTCTCCAAGAGGCTCCGCGAAACACTTCTCGCGCCGAACCCGGAGTTCATCGTGCATCTAAACCGCTACATCGAAATACGGAAGGTCTTTAACAGAATGCTTCAGCAATCCGACTACCGTTATTTTTCGTTTCAACTCTGGCAAGAGGGAATAGCCCGGTACACTGAGCTAAAAGCAGTGCAAATGATTGCCGAAGAGTATGAACCGACAAAGGCATTTCGTGGACTCGAAGACTACCGCCCGTTTAAGGACGAATTTCGCGGCATCCGGTTCGAGATTCTTTCTCAATTGAGAGCAATGCGCCTCAAGGAAACCCGCCGGTCCGCTTTCTATCCTTTCGGCGCCGCAGAAGCGCTCCTGCTGGACCGGGCATCACCGGGATGGCAGGAACATTACTTCACGCGCAGATTTTATCTTGAATTTCTTCTTAAGAAAGAGTGAGTTGAGGGTGAAAACAAGAAGAGGTCAGGCGTCAGAGGTCAGAAATCAGCCAATGCCTGTTTCCTCAATGTCCTCAAGACCTCGTTGTCCCTGGTGCCTTTCCGATCCGCTTTATATCGCATATCATGACCGCGAGTGGGGTCGGCCTGTTCATAATGACCGCAAGTTGTTTGAAATGTTGATTCTCGAGGGCGCTCAGGCCGGATTGAGCTGGATAACGATTCTACGGAAGCGCGGCAACTATTGGAAGGCTTTCCATGGGTTCGATGCGCGAAAGATCTCAAAATATACGAGCGTGAAAGTACGATCCCTGCTCAAAGACAATGGCATCGTGCGCAACCGGCTCAAGGTCGAATCGGCGGTAAGCAATGCAAGAGCCTTCCTGCGCGTTCAGAAGGAATTTGGTTCATTCGATCGTTATATTTGGCAATTCGTCGGGGGAAAACCGATTGTCAACCGGCGGAGGTCCATGAAACAAGTACCCGTCACATCACGTGAATCCGACGCGATGAGCAAAGACCTGAAACAGCGCGAGTTCCGGTTTGTCGGATCGACGATTTGTTACGCGTTTATGCAGGCAACGGGAATGGTGGATGATCATTTGCAGATGTGCTTTATCAGAGCACGTAAACGTCGAGAACGGTAAACAGTGAACGGTGAACAGTTGCAAGTGCAAAACTTCGGTTTACGATTACTCTCCCACTCACAAACCCTATAACTAAGATGCGCATCCTCGCTCTCTCAATCCTTTTTCTCTCCATCTCCTACGCACAGGAAGGCACTATGATCAAATCAATGACACCCAACCTCATGGTTCAGGATGTGAACAAGAGCATTGACTTCTATCGCGGCGTTTTGGGGTTCGAGCTCATAGCAACGGTACCCGATTCAGGACAATTCGATTGGGCCTGGATGAAACATGGAACCGTGGAACTCATGTTTCAGACGATGCCCAGTCTCATTCAGGACCTTCCGGAATTCAAGGGAATACCCATCGGGGCGACACAAACTCTCTACACGAAGGTCACGGATGCGAAGAAGCTCCACGGGCAGATCAAGGACAAGGCTAACGTTGTCCTCGGACTCAAGACGACATTCTATGGTATGGAAGAATTCAGCATCAAAGATCCGGACGGGTATTTGATCACGTTCGCATCGGAAGTGGAGAAATGAGTGTAGGAGGGTAAGAGTGGATGAGGGAATGAGCGTGGGGGGATAATGTCGAACGCCGAATTTCGAATGTCGAATATCAGGGAGCACTATGACGAAGAATCAAATTCTGAAGGAACTGCGGGTGATTCCGTCCATTGGAAGGAGCATTGCGGAAGACCTTTGGGAATTGGGGATCCGGCAAGTCAGGGACTTGAAAGGCAAGGATCCGGAGAAGCTCTACAATAAGCGGTGTGCCCAGGTTGGTAAGCCCATCGATCGATGTCTTCTTTACACCTTCCGGTGTGCGGTTTACTTTGCTTCACACAAGAAGCACAGACCGGAACTTCTGAAGTGGTGGAACTGGAAAGACCGGGAGCGCGGATGAAGCTGTGGGATTACGGAATGCAGAATGGTGATCGTGGACTGCATTGTGTAATATTGTCTGAACCGGATTTATAGGATTGACAGATTTGCTGGGGAATCTTTCCGAAACAATCCCAAGCGATGTCTGACCTCTGATCTCTGATTTCTGATCTCTGATTTGTACTATCAGGAAGTCAAGTTAACAGTTTTCGAAATCGGTGTTTTAGAGCTGCCGGTTTTCAGCCACTGAGCCTTTAGCTTATAAAATGTTGTCCGGCTGATGTGAAACACCCGACAAGCTAGGCTGATCCCATGCCGATCTGCATGGACCATCAAGGCCCGTCGCTGGTTCACGATCATATCGATACTGGTCATTGGAAGCCTCCGTATGTTGTTACTGTGTCTCCAAACATCAGTATACGACACACGATCAGGTCTTCCAATGACCTTTTTATTTCAAGGAACTTTCAACAGATCTCCCTAATAGTACATCTGATCTCTGACCTCTGACTTCTGATCTCTGATTTCTGATCTACGACCTCCGACCCCACCCTTTACCCTTCACTTTCTCCCCGGCAATTCGTACATTTGTCCTTCCTTTTATCGCCACTATGAACTCACCCTCCCGCGCGAAGATCGTTCTTGCTTTCACTGCCGTCTATGTGGTCTGGGGATCGACCTATCTAGCAATTCGTCTCGCCGTTGACACGCTTCCGCCGTTTCTCATGGCGGGGACACGCTTTCTGGTTTCAGGTTCGATTCTTTATCTCTGGGTCTCGATGCGGGGGTCGGAAAAACCGACTCTTCCGCAGTGGCGATCTGCGGCGATCGTCGGAGCTGCCCTCCTGTTTCTTGGCAATGGCGGTGTGTCGTGGGCGGAACAGTTTGTTCCGTCAGGCATCACGGCTCTCATCATCGCCATTTCACCCGTATGGTTTCTATTATTTGACTGGTGGCATCGCGGATATCAGCCCACGATTGGTGCGGGCGCAGGACTCGTGCTGGGCACCGTCGGTGTCGGATTGCTCATTGATCCGGCCAATATCATCGGCGGACAGGAGATCCATCCTTTGGGAGCCGCTGTTCTCGTCCTCGCAACGATGTTTTGGGCCGGCGGATCCCTGTACTCCCGTGGTTCACAACTCCCAGCAAATCCCTTCCTTGCCACAGCAATGGAAATGATCACCGGAGGAGTCTTTTGTGTGCTTGCCGGGATCATCGGCGGGGAGTTGTCGGACTTTGATCTTGCCGCGGTCACACAATCTTCCATCCTCTCGCTTGGGTATCTTATCGCGTTTGGGTCTCTGATCGGATTCACCGCCTACATCTGGCTTCTTCGGCATGTTCAGCCGTCGATTGTCTCCACGTATGCGTACGTCAATCCTATTATTGCCGTCATTCTGGGATGGATCATCGCGGATGAAGAATTAGGGCCTCGGATCATTCTCGCAGCCGTCATTATTGTGGCAGCTGTTGCTCTGATCACCACCTTCTCTGTTCGTAAACCAAAGCTCCCCCCCGCCCCACCGGGCAATAAAGATAATGCTCCTTGATCAGTTCGTTCCGAATTTTCAGTTCCGCGAAGTTCACTCAATCCTGATCAACGCCTCCGCATCGAGGGTTTTTGCATCCGTCAAATCCCTGCGCCCGGCGGACGTGCCTGTGGTTGGCTTTCTCATGGCCCTTCGATCCGTTCCGGCTTTCCTGTTTGAAGGAAAACGCTACGCACCGAACCGCAGTGACCAACCCCTTATCCATCAAATCGCCAGGTCAGGGTTCTTGATTCTGGGAGAGGAGCCGGACAGGGAACTTGCGCTTGGGACAATCGGACAGTTCTGGAAACCTGCAGGAAACCTCTGCAGGGATATTGCTACTCCAAACCAGTTTCGGGATTTCCAGGAAAGAGGCTGGGCAAAAGCCGGATGGATTTTTTTTGTCGAGCGTACACAAAACAAGACTCGACTCACGACAGAAACGCGTATCGTTGCCTTGGGTACAGGGGCAAAGAGAAAATTCGGATTCTATTGGTTGATAATCCGGAGCGGGAGCGGGTTAATACGCCGCGCAATCCTAAGAGCCATCAAGCGAAAAGCAGAGGCTGAAGAATGACTCGATTCAAGATCTGCTGCATTCAGAACGTTGACGAAGCGCGGGCCGCGGTCGAGTCCGGCGCTTCGGCACTTGGATTTGTATCGGAAATGCCCAGCGGACCCGGTCCGATTCCCGAAGACCACATTGCGTCCATTATCCCCACAGTCCCTCCAGGGGTGGCGACTTTCCTCCTGACGAGCAAGACAGACGCCACATCAATCATTCAACAGCAGCGGTACACGAGAGAAACACCCTGCAACTTGTTGACGCTGTCTCTGTGGAAATGTACAAGCAGCTTCGGTCTACCCTGCAGGGCATTGCCATTGTCCAGGTAATTCATATTCGAGGTCCTCAGTCTCTGGACGAAGCGGTTTCCGTTGCTCCGTACGTCGACGCGTTGTTGCTGGATTCCGGGAACCCAACCCTTCCGGTGAAGGTGCTTGGAGGAACAGGAATGGTTCACGACTGGAAGATCAGCAGACAGATCGTTGAACTATCCGGTAAGCCCGTATTCCTTGCGGGCGGATTAAAAGGTGAGAATGTGGGCGAAGCCATCAAGGCCGTCGGGCCCTACGCGGTCGACGTGTGCAGCGGAGTGCGAACGAACGGACTGTTGGACAAGAAGAAGCTTCATGATTTTGCCGCGGCATTGAGATGATATGAATGGCTCTGCTTAATGCAAATGTAACTTTCCTCCCCTTTCTTCGAATACACACCCCATGAGTAATGCAATCGCAACATTGGGTTTGACTTGCCGGTTTGGTTCCATCGCGGCTGTCAATGGAATCGATCTGAATGTTCCCGAGAACAGCGTCTATGGTTTTCTGGGCCCCAACGGAGCAGGCAAAACGACCACGATCAGAATGCTCCTCGGCCTTTTGCGGCCCACGCAGGGTGAAATTCATCTCTTCGACCTTTCCCTCAAAGAGAATCGGTCGGCCATCCTCTCAAAAACAGGTTCCCTCGTCGAAACACCATCTCTCTATTCTCATCTGACGGGGTTTGAAAATTTGGAGGTCCTTCAGCGCCTGCTGAATATTGACAAATCGCATATTGCCCGGGTTCTCTCCGTTGTGAGGCTGGAGCAAGACGCGCGCCGGCCGGTGAAACAGTATTCGTTGGGCATGAAACAGCGGCTCGGGCTTGCGGCGGCCCTTCTGGGAGAACCGCGCCTCCTGATTCTCGATGAACCCACGAACGGCCTGGATCCTGCAGGCATTCTGGAAATACGGAAGCTTCTGCAAAAAATGCCCGAAGAACATGGCATCACTGTTTTCCTCTCGAGTCATTTACTCAGCGAAGTAGAGCAAATGGCTACACACATCGGAATCCTGAACGCCGGGTCGATGATTTTCCAGGGCCCGTTGAAAGAGCTTCAAAGTCGCCGGCATGAGCATCTGTATTTGGAAACGGATAATCCACGCGCGGCGATGAGCCTTCTTGCCGGGCGGGAGTGGCTATGTCATCCGGATGGTTCTTCAGGATTGAAGGTTGAAATCAGAAAACGCGAAGAGACAGCGGACATCAACAAACTGATGGTGCAAAACAATATCGGGGTCTTTCAACTCTCGCTCATCCAATCCTCTCTGGAAGATATCTTTCTTACACTGACGAATTCCAATGGGGAGAAACCCTCATGACAGCTTTTTTCAGAGCCCTTGGTACAGAGTGGCTCAAGCTTCGAAGGACCCTCGCCCTTTGGATGATCGTGGTTGCACCGCTGATCGTCGTGCTACTGCAGTTTTTTATCGGCTATGACAGAATGAAGGTGCCCGAGAACATTCAGGCCTGGCCTATGTTCGTTCAGAGCTCGTGCGCGCTGTGGGCCATTTTCATGATGCCGTTGTACATAACTCTGGAAACGGCATTACTGAACAACATCGAGCATTCCGCAAAATCCTGGAAGCAGTTGTTTGCCCTTCCGGTTCCCCGCGCCTCTCTCGTTGCCGCGAAAATGCTTACGAGTTTTCTCATGATCGGATTGAGCACAGTTGTTCTGTGCGTTGCAATTGTGATCTTTGGAAAACTGTTGTCATTCCTCCGGCCGCAGTTCTTGATGGAAGGTATTCCGGTGGAGCTCATTGCGACAAAGGCGTTTCTGCCGTTTGTCGCAAGTTGGCTGATCATTGCCATTCATTCGTGGATCAGTGCACGTTGGCAGGGGTTCGCACTGTCGCTGGGCATAGGTATCGGTGCTGTGTTTTTTGCCGTGTTCGCTTCCGGAGCCAGAGCCGGAGCATTCTATCCGTGGCTCTTTCCACTTAACTCACTCGGGGATGAAAGATCCTTTATCGCTCTGACGGTGGGTTCGATCGGCGGAATTCTGTTCGCGGCATTTGCCACTTGGGATGTGACGCGGAGGGATGTATTGTAGAAACGGTCGCTACACTCCCCTCATCTCCCACCCTCCCGCCTCCCTCTTCAAAATCTCAGACCTGCAACTCCCATCCTATTTCTCGGAACCAGCCGCGCCGAATTGGCTATATTTGCTCATTTTTTCGTCATATCGCCTGGCATGCTTTATGACTATATGCTCATATAGTCAATAGGGATTCAAATGCGTGACAATCAAGCAATATACGCGGCCGAGGTTCTTTCGGCAATCGCACATCCGAATCGGATTCGTATCCTGGAATGCCTGAAAGAGAGCGCTCACTGCAACTACGAACTTGCCCCAGCATTACAGCTGGAGCAATCGAATCTCTCCAGACACATGAAGATCCTTGTTCAGGCCGGGATCCTGATCTCATGGAAAAAAGGACTGCGGGTGAATTTCAGGGTCGCGGACAGGCGCGTATACCGGATTCTTGATCTTGCAAAGGCTTTGACAACGCGCGAGACGCGAATACGCGCAGAGGCACTTATGAAAAGTTAAGTGCCGAAGTATCATGACCGTTGTTTCACTTTCGGTGGTTTCAGGTGGACATTTGGCGAACTGTTTTGACGTCTTTATTGGAAAGAGACCCCTTTATGGCCCTTATAAAACTTGAAAACGTTACAAAAATCTATAGCAGTGCCGATGTACCGGTAGCGGCGTTAAAAGGAATCGATCTTGAGATCGAGCGAAGCGCATTTGTGTCTTTCATCGGCCCTTCGGGAAGCGGTAAAACCACACTCTTGAATCTCATGGGCGTTCTGGACAAACCCACAGAGGGTACTCTTGTTGTCAACGATGTAGATATCAGATCACTTGATCGCGCCGAAGCTGCTACATTTCGGGCCAACACTATAGGCTTTGTCTTTCAGAACTTTAACCTTATCCCCGTCCTGACCGTGTATGAGAATGTCGAGTATCCGCTCCTCATGGTCAAGCGTGTTCCTGCCAAAGAACGGAGCAGCAGAATCCTGGACTTGCTGGAGAGAGTCGGCATGACGGATCATAAGGATAAATTGCCGAACCAGATTTCCGGCGGTCAAAAACAGCGCGTCGCGGTCGCACGCGCCCTGGTGACGAATCCTCGGCTTGTGCTTGCTGATGAGCCAACAGCGAATCTCGATCACGCCACTGCCTTCAAGGTCATCGCTATCATGCACGAAATGCAAAAAGAACTGGGTACCACCTTTATCTTCTCCACCCATGACCCTAAGATTGTCGGAGAGGCGGAAATTCTCTACACCCTGGAGGACGGTGTGCTGGTTAGCCGGGATACTCCGGAAAGAATTGAGGTGCCATTATGAACAACGTCATCGTCATCGCCATCCGGAATCTTTTTCGGTACAAGCGCCGCACGTTCCTCACCTCCTCGCTTATTGCATTTGGCGTTATTCTGGTTATTGTGTTCGGCGGCCTGGCGATTGCCTTTAAAACACAAATGATCGGTACGCTCACCAACACGGCCCTCGGCGATCTGCAAATTCATAAAAAGGGCTATGTCGAATCAATCGATAACCTTCCGCTTAACCTTACAATGTCGGGAACGACGCTCGCCGAGGTCGAGAGTTCCTTGCAGCAGAACTCTTCCGTCGCTGCTTACAGCCTCCGCGTCAAGTTCGGGGCAATGATCAGCAATTACACCCAAACCTCGAATATCCGGCTGAGCGCCGTCCATCCTGAACTGGAAAACCGGACATGCCCCGGCCTAGTCGGCCGCATCAAAGGCGGCGTGTCCGATCCCGATTCATTCCTCAAGCCCGGCGAGCTCCTGGTGCCGGACAATCTCATGAAAGGACTTGGGCTGAACGTGGGCGATGAGATTGTGCTGGTCGCAACAAACAAGGACGGGTCCGTCAACGGGATTCCCCTGCGCATCGGAGCGGTCATCGAGAGCATCCTGGGGCCGGGCGGAAAAGACGGCTACATGCATATCGAGGACGCAAAAACGCTCCTGCGAATGGACAACACAGAAATCGTGGAAATTGCCGTTCATTTGAAAGACTTCGGACAGCTCAGCGCTGTCTTCAGCGAATTGAAAAGAACCATGTTTTCCGATGAAGCTGGCATTGAACTGCATACATGGGAACAACTTTCACCATTTGCGAGTATTGTCCGTATTGTCGATTTGCTGATCTTTATGGTCAGGTTCATTCTGATTTCCATCGTGCTTGTAAGTATTCTGAATATCATGACGATGTCCGTGTATGAACGCATCAGTGAGATAGGTACTCTTGCAGCAATGGGCACACGCCCGGCCCGGGTCCTTTTCATGTTCCTGGCCGAAGGCTTTGCCATGGGCCTTCTCAGCACAGTTGCCGGCGTGATCATCGGCATCGGCTCCCTGTCGTTGATGACCCTTACTCCAATCGTTTTCACATTCGGGATGATGCAGGTGACACTGATGCCCGATATTCCGTTTCAGGAGGTTCTCCTGGTAACAGGTATTGTCATGTTCGTGTCTGTTTTCGCAGGGCTTCATCCTGCATACAAGGCCTCACAAATGGAGCCGGTCGATGCCCTCGGACATGTATAAATGTTCTCCTGATAAAAGGAATTTAACAATGAGAATTCTCTTCATAATACCTCTCGCAATACTTTTTCTCCAACCACCAACACTGTTTGCGCAGGATGCCAATGCCCTGCTCAAAAAGGTGGATGAGAACCTCATGCCGGAATCATATGAAGCAACCAGGCGGCTGATCAACGAGGAACCGGACGGTAGCAAGAAAGAGTTCACTTTCTTTACGATCAAAAAGGGGAGGGACAAGATTGCGATGTTGTATCTATCTCCGGCTAGTGAGAAAGGACGGGCCACACTCAGGTTGGGCGATAATATGTGGCTGTACATCCCAAACGTCAACAAACCGATCCGTATCACCAGTCTGCAGTCGATTGTCGGGGGCGTGTTCAATAATGCCGATCTCATGCAGCTGGAATACCATGTGGAATACGATGCGGTGTTTTCCGCAGAGACGCTGGACGAACAGATTCTCGAACTCAAGGCGAAGAACAACACTGTGGCTTACGACAGGCTAAAAATGTGGATCACAAAGGACAAGACGATCCTCCGCAAGGTTGAGGCCTATGCTTCCAGCGGCATGCTGATCAAGACGTTGGAATTCAAAGAAGACAAGAACTTTGGAAATGGGTTGGTACGGCCCTCCGTGATAGAAACCACCAGTCCGCTATACAAGGGCTACCGCTCGCTCATTATTTATCAACGTATAAAACCCCGCCAATTTCCCGACGAGGTCTTCACGCTCAATTACCTCGGCCGGCTTGGAGAATTGCGATGAGATCGCTTCTCATATGGATCTTCCTCGTCCCGGTCGTGACGAACGCGCAGGATGCGCCTTCGGAAGAAAAAAAGCTGGAATGGAACGGCAATCTTGACGCGAAATATACCGTATTTCACATGGCCCAATCGTCGGCATTGTACCGACTCCAGTTTTTCAACTTCCCGCCCTCGTCCGCTTACCTTTCCCAATATCGCATCGAACCCTATCTCAATGCGGACTACCAGGCGCGGGATGTTGGCTTTCATCTCAAAACGCACGCTACTTATTTCAGCGACGACAACGCGGCCTTCGATCTTTTTGAGGCTTACGGCAGTTTCAGTCCCTCCGTCAGCTCCGTGATTCAAGCCGGCAAGCGCGTCTTCACCTGGGGCAAGGGATATGCATTCAATCCGGTGGGGTTCGTCAACCCCGTCAAAGATCCCGAAAATCCGGAACTGGCACAGGCCGGATTGTTGTCAGCGAGCTTTGAATATGTGAAGAGCTTTTCCTCCCCCCAACTGCAGACCCTTTCCCTCTTGCTTGTCGTCATCCCGCCGACTCCCGATTTCCTCAACCGATATGGGGAGGCAGAGAATACCGCCTTTGCGGTCAAGGCCTCTGCATTACTTTGGGACACCGACATCGACGTCATGGGGTTTTACAGCAAGGACGATCAGCAAAGGATCGGATTTGACATTTCCCGCAATCTCAGGGAAAATGTCGAGGTTCATGCGGAGATGAGTTACAATCAGAGCGCGTTCAGGTATTCAATCGTGAACGGAAACCTGAGCGGGGTCCGCCAGGATCAGGTTTCATATCTGATCGGTTTCCGCTACCTCCACGAGTCGAACAGTACGCTCATCGCGGAATATTATCACAATGGCCCTGGCCTGAATAGAGGGGAATACGAAGCCTACCTCAGTTTTCTGACGAATGCGGTAAACAGCGGAAACGGCACGATTGTACAACAGGCGCTGGGAGTGCAGAACCATTTTCGCGGCAACACATTGATGCGCGACTATGTTTATACAAAGCTCATCGTCCCCGAGCCATTTGATTTGCTTTACTTCACACCGTCTTTTTACAGCATCTACAATATCAACGATGGAAGTTTCCTGATTTCCGCCTCTCTCGGGTACAAGCCAGCTACGAATGTTGAGTTCATCCTCTGGCCCACGGTCCTTGTCGGTACCCGCACGAGCGAGTTCGGAGGAAGAATAGTTCACGAGAGAATTGAAGCCTGGATGAGGGTCTTTTTCTAGAGGAAGGTTCCGGTAATCGCCGGATGGCTATTTGGATAATTTCTCTAAATATTACTCGGGCTCGTAAATTCTGATCTCATCCATTTTTGGAGAACTACCCATGCCCGGAATAGCAAAGAAGCTCTCATGGCTCGACCGCTACCTGACGGTCTGGATCTTTCTCATCATGGCCGCCGGTGTTGCCGTTGGTGCCCTGTGGCCGACCGTCTCCAACTTCTGGGATGGCCTTTCGTCGGGCACAACCAATATTCCGATCGCCATCGGCCTCATTCTGATGATGTATCCGCCGCTGGCGAAAGTCCGTTACGAAGAACTGCCGAAGGTTTTCAAGAATCTGAAGTTGCTTTCGTTGACTCTCGTCCAAAACTGGATCGTCGGCCCGGTGGTGATGTTCCTGCTTGCCATCATTTTCCTTCCTGATAAACCGGAGATGATGGTCGGCGTTATTCTGGTCGGCCTGGCGCGCTGTATCGCGATGGTCCTCGTATGGAACGATCTGGCCAAAGGCGATTCCGAACTCGCCGCCGGGCTCGTGGCGTTCAACGCCATTTTTCAGGTCTTCCTGTACTCTGTTTATGCATATGTCTTTATCACTGTTCTCCCTCCCTTGTTCGGCATGAGCGGCGCGATCGTAGAGATCTCTATTTCGGAAATCGCGATCACAGTATTGATCTACCTGGGCATTCCCTTCGCCGCCGGGATCATCACCCGCGCCGTGCTCGTTCGGCTGAAGGGCATGGAGTGGTATCACGGATACTTTGTGAAGAGGATATCCATCCTCACGCCTATCGCCCTGCTCTTCACGATCTTTGTGATGTTTTCTTTGAAAGGCGATTCGATCCTTTCACTCCCGCTCGATGTCATTCGTGTTGCCACCCCCTACACGATCTACTTTGCGGCAATGTTTCTTGTGACCTTCTTCCTTGTTAGACGAATCGGTTCACCTTACAAACAAGCTGCGACGGTATCGTTCACAGCAAGCAGCAACGATTTTGAACTCGCCATCGCGGTTGCAGTCGCTGTCTTCGGAGTGAATTCCCAGGTTGCTTTTGCAACGGTCATCGGTCCGCTTGTGGAGGTACCTGTGCTGATCGGACTTGTCAATGTATCGCTGTGGATCCGCCGCCGTTTTTACGGAGACGAAGATGCTCCGGGGGTCTTTTGAGAGGCATTAGCCGGAGTAAGGTGTTACCTTTTTGCGTTAACCTTGGAAAGGTTACAAAAGTCATGCCAAAGCCTCTAGTACTAGTTCTTTTCGATAAATTGTCG
>Ga0302046_10000569_pt1 | contig 36648 bp, 25 predicted proteins | sample RVTome_11_FD_200261 | JGI IMG/M metagenome (GOLD analysis project Ga0302046, IMG submission 200261) | Soil microbial communities from uranium-contaminated site in the Upper Colorado River Basin, Wyoming, United States - RVT147D111 (version 2) ...
GCGGGGTCGAGGAGGTAGGCGTGGGCGGGGCGGCCGTCGGCGAGGGGCACGCGGGCGCGGCGGAAGAGGCGGGGGTGGCCCTCGAAGCGGTCGAGGCGGTCGAAGGTGGCACGGTCGACGCTGAACAGCTCGCCGGCGACCGCCGTGGCGCCACCGCGCACCATCCCCGGGTAGGCGCCGAGGTCGACCAGGGCGAAGCCGGGGGCGGTGCTCGCGGCGCCCTCGAAGCGGGCGCCGGCGAGCAGGGCGTGGTTGGCGCCCGCACGCATCAGCGTGCCGTAGACGAAGAGCCGCTCCACCTCGGTCGAGGCTAGCAGAGGGCTGCGCGCCTCCGCCGGCGGGCGGTCGGAGGCATCCGGCGGGCTCGGGACACGGTCAACGGGCGGCGAGCCGGGCGAGGAAGCGCGCGATCTCCTCCCAAACCTCGGGGTGGGCAAGGAGGTCGTTGTGACCGGCGCCCGCCAGCTCACGGTGATCAACGGGGCCGCCGAGCGCCGCCGCGACGCGCCGGCCGTGGTCGGCCGGGATGATCGCGTCGGCGGCGCCGTGGACGACCAGGGCCGGGACCCGGATGCGCGGCGCCGCGGCCGCGGTGTCGTAGCGGTCGGAGAGCGCCATCCGCACCAGCGGCGCGGGGAAGAAGCGGCGCGCCAGCTCGGGGAGCGAGGTCCACGGGCTGAGCGCGATCAGGCCGGCCACCTCGTCCGGCCGGCGCGCCGCCAGCGCCGCCGCCACCGCGGCCCCGAGCGACCAGCCGGCGGCGACCACCCGCCGGCCCGGGTGCTCGCGGCGAGCCCACGCCAGGGCGGCGTCGGCGGCCGCCGCCAGCCCCTCCTCGGAGGGGCGGCCGGTGCTGCGGCCGTATCCCGGGTAGTCGATCGCCAGATGGGGGACGCCGAGCGCCGCCATTTCCTCGAACAGCCCGGCGCTCGCGAGGGTGGCGAGGTTTTCGCCGTTGCCGTGGAAGAACAGCACCACCGGCGCCCCCGGCGGCGCCCCGGCGCCGCCGGCCCAGCCGACGACGGCGTCGCCGCGCTCGGTGTCGAGCCGCACCTCGGCGAGCGGCGGCGGGGGTGGCGAGGGGACGCGGACCGGCGGCGCCGGGTAGAGGCTCTGGCGGGCGAAAGCGTCGAGCAGGGGCATCGCGAGCAGCGGGACGGCGAGGACGGCGGCGGTCAGCAAGAGGACCGGACGGAGTTTCACGCTGGCGATCACCGGTCCGTCCCGTGGGCGCTCCTCCCCGGAACCTCCTCACCGAGACCCGCTTGGCAGTCAGTCTGCATAAGATCTCTGTAATCAATAGCTTATGCTGCCCTCTCGGGCGGGCCAGCCGGCGGTGCGAGGTCTGAGCAAACACAGAGCAAACACCTGGAGACTACTACTCGCCAGCCAGCGAAGACTCCCGGGTCGAGCTGGCCCTGGGCCGTAAGTAACTGTGACTCAGTAGCTTGCGGGCGAGGATCTGAGGAGGCGATTCTTCGGCTCCTCGAACGAGGACTGCTCAGGGCGTCTCACCCAGCGCCATTTCAGCGTCGGCGTGGGCGCCGGATCAGCGAAAACCGCTGTCACTGGGGATAGAGCTCTGACTGTCGCTCAGAAGGGCGGCTCTCATGCCGTCTTCGCTAGCGAGCTCCTGCTCCACCCGCCTCTGTTCACCCAGTCCTTTCTCAGTGGAGCGCTGCGGCCCTTCGGCGCGCTCCCTCCTCCGGCCCGCCTTTCAGCAGTTCGGGATGTAGACTCGGGAGAGTCGCCGCTGCTCAACTGATCGACGTCGCTTGAGAGGGGAGGGCGCGCCCGTGTCGAAGAGAGGCCAAGGGAAGGCCGCCGCCACCAAGGCCACCGCCGCCAAGGTCGGCTACGAGGCCGAGCTGTGGCAGATGGCCGACGCGCTACGCGGCTCGATGGACGCGGCCGAGTACAAGCACGTCGTCCTCGGCCTGATCTTCCTCAAGTACATCTCCGACGCCTTCGAGGAGGTGCACGAGCGGCTCGAGGCTGAGCGCGGCCAGGGCGCCGACCCCGAGGACCCGGACGAGTACCGCGCCCAGAACATCTTCTGGGTGCCGCGCGAGGCGCGCTGGTCGCAGCTCAAGCACAAGGCGCGGCAACCCGAGATCGGTCAGGTGGTCGACGAGGCCATGGCCGCCATCGAGCGCGACAACCCGAGCCTCAAGGGGGTTCTGCCCAAGGACTACGCGCGCCCGGCGCTCGACAAGCGGCGGCTCGGCCAAGTGATCGACCTTGTCAGCAACATCCAGGTCGGCGACGAGAAGGCGCGGTCGCGCGACGTGCTCGGCCGGGTCTACGAGTACTTCCTCGAGCAGTTCGCGCTCGCCGAAGGCAGAAAGGGGGGCGAGTTCCTCACCCCGCACAGCGTCGTCGGGCTGCTGGTCGAGATGCTCGAGCCGTACCGAGGGCGGGTCTACGACCCCTGCTGCGGTTCGGGCGGGATGTTCGTACAGTCCAAGCGCTTCATCGCCGCTCACGCCACCGGCAACGGCAACGGCGGCAAGGCCGCCGCCGATATTTCGATCTACGGCCAGGAGTCGAACTACACCACCTGGCGGCTGGCGCGGATGAACCTCGCCATCCGCGGCATCGAGGGCCAGGTCGCCCACGGCGACACCTTCCACAACGACCGCTCCCCCGACCTCAAGGCCGACTACATCCTCGCCAATCCGCCATTCAACGTCAGCGACTGGGGCGGGGAGCGGCTCAAAGACGACAAGCGCTGGAAGTACGGCACGCCTCCGCCCCGCAACGCCAACTTCGCCTGGGTGGAGCACATCGTCCACCACCTCGCGCCGGCGGGCGTCGCCGGCTTTGTGCTCGCCAACGGCTCGATGTCCTCGCAGCAGTCGGGCGAGGGCGACATCCGCAAGAACCTGATCGAGGCGGACCTCGTGGACTGCATGGTCGCCCTGCCCGGCCAGCTCTTCTACTCGACCCAGATCCCGGCCTGCCTTTGGTTCCTGGCGCGCGACCGCGAGGACGGGAAGTTCCGCGACCGCCGCGGCCACGTGCTCTTCATCGACGCCCGCAAGCTCGGCCGCATGGTCGACCGCACGCATCGCGAGCTGGCCGACGAGGAGATCGCCAGAATCGCCCGCACGTACCACGCCTGGCGCGGCGAGAAGGAGGCCGGCGAGTACGAGGACGTGGCCGGCTTCTGCAAGAGCGCGACGCTCGAGGAGATCCGCCAGCACGGCCATGTGCTGACGCCGGGGCGGTACGTGGGGCCGGAGGCGCAGGAGGAGGATGGGGAGCCGTTCGAGGAAAAGATGAAGCGGCTCGTGGCGACGTTGCGGGAGCAGCAGGCGGAGGGGGCGAGGCTGGATGGGGCAATCGTTGCCAACCTTAGGGAGCTTGGGTATGGCGGCTAGCGTCTGGGAGCGAATGCCGCTCGGCGAGTTCGTCACGCTTCAACGTGGGCATGACCTGCCCGACCCGCAGCGGCGAGCCGGGGAGGTTCCCGTTCTCGGCTCGTTCGGCGTGACCGGTTGGCACGATGAAGCAAGGGCGCCTGGTCCGGGAGTCACCGTTGGGCGAAGCGGTGCATCATTCGGTGTAGTCAGCTACTCCCCAGTTGATTTCTGGCCGCTCAATACAGCTTTGTACGTGATCGATTTTCATGGGAACGACGAGCGATTCGCATACTACCTTCTGTGCCAGTTCGATTTTCGCGCCTATAACTCAGGCAGCGCGCAGCCATCTCTCAACCGCAACTTCGTCCACCCGATGCCCGTCTTGGTGCCCCCCCTGCCCGAGCAACGCGCCATAGCCCACATCCTCGGAACGCTGGACGACAAGATTGAGATCATCCGGCGGATGAACGAGACGCTGGAGGCGTTGGCGCGGGCGCTCTTCAAGTCGTGGTTCGTGGACTTCGAGCCCGTCCGCGCCAGATCCGAAGGCCGCGACCCCGGCCTCCCTCGAGACCTCGCTGACCTCTTCCCCGACCGCCTCGTCGAGTCCGAGCTGGGCGAGATCCCAGAGGGTTGGAAGGTTGTGACGCTTCCTGATCTCATCGAGGTTAACCCACCTCGAACACTCCAGAAGGGCGAGACAGCCCCCTACGTGGACATGGCCAGCATGCCGACCAGCGGTCACTCGCCGGACGCGGTGGTTCAGCGACCTTCCGGGTCCGGGGCGCGGTTTATCAACGGCGACACCTTAGTTGCCCGCATCACGCCCTGCCTTGAGAACGGTAAGACCGCCTTCGTCGATTTTCTGGGAGAGAGCGAGGTTGGCTGGGGCTCGACGGAGTACATCGTATTGCGGCCGAGGCCACCGCTGCCGTTGGAGTTCGCTTACTGCCTCGCACGAAGCGACGAGTTCCGCGAGTTTGCCATCCAGAGCATGACAGGTTCCAGCGGACGACAACGCGTCCCCACAAAGGCGCTCGCCCACTTCCGGCTGGTTGCCGCAGAGCGGCCCGTGGCGGAGGCGTTCGGCCGCTTCATCAAGCCGCTGTTCCGCCGCGCGGCTGCTGCGACGGGCGAATCGCGCACTCTCGCCTCCCTCCGCGACTCCTTCCTGCCCAAGCTCGTCTCCGGCGATCTTCGCGTCAAGGATCTCGAAGGTTTCGTCGCGAGGACGAGCTGATGACACGCCCGCCCTCCAGCACTCCTGGATGTCCCTTGGACCCCTCGGGCCGACGGCAGTACGAGATCGCGAGCGCTCATCGGGAGGAGCGCTGATGGCCGACGCAATGACGTCGCCCTTCGTCATGCACAGCGCCCGTGATGCGGTGGCGCGCGGCCTCGTCCATATCGAGCAACAAGTCCATGCGCTCGAGTTGGCGGTGGCGGAGAACCCCGGTCTGGCCTTCGACCTGGCCAAGACATTGGTCGAAAGCGTCTGCCGGGCGGTTCTGGGGGAGCGAGCGATCAAGTTCAGCGAAGCGGATGACCTACCCAAGCTCTTCAGGATCGTTTCAACTCATCTTCCGTTTCTGCCCGCCACCGCTACCTATATGCCCGAGACCCGCAAGAGCCTGGCGCAGACACTGAACGGGTTGCATACCGCCATCCAGGGTATCTGTGAGCTGCGCAACCAGTGCGGCTTTGCCTCGCACGGAACGGGTGCGCCGCGCCCGGCTATGGAGTCGGTGCAGGCTCTACTGGCGGCCGAGGCCGCCGATACTATCGTGGGCTTCCTCCACCGCGTCCACCGGCAGGACCGTACTCCGCCTCCGTCGCCGCGCGCCTTGTACGATGCTAGCCCCGCGTTCAACGACTCCCTGGATGAAGCCCACGGAATGATTCGCATCTATGAGGTCGAGTTCCGACCCAGCGAGGTGTTGTTTCAGATGGAGCCGGAAACCTATCGCGTGTATCTCGCCGAATTCGATGCCGAGGTCGAGGGCGCCGAAGGCAGCACGTCGGACGAGGCGGCTGGTGAGGTGGCACCATGATCAATGTCTGGTGCGTTCGCGGCGAGTTCGGAACCTACGCTAAGCACTTCGTCGAGGGTGGGTATGTGGCCATCGGCTGGATGCCGGATGCGGATCTTTCGGCAATCAGCACGCGCGACGAGCTGTATCCGCTCTACAAAATGGCTCACTCCGCCGACACGAGCAATATCGTTATCGGCCAACAGGTCGGCCAGGTCGCTCGCTTCCTGCTGGAGATCAAGCCTCGTGACTATGTGATCACCCCGGCGTCCGATACGGAGTGGCTACACTATGGCCGGGTCGAGGCCGACCCGTCCTATGTTTATGCAGCCGGTGACGACGGCTGTCCATACCGCCATCGGCGCCGAGTGACCTGGTCGAAGGACCGGCTGAAGCGGGGCGACTTCTCGGTGCCGTTCCAGAACACGATCCGGTCGGCGCTGACGGTGTTCGGCGTGTCCCAGCGCGAGGAGTTCCTCGCGGCGATCGGTCGTGCGGATGCCGCGCCTAGGACCGCTACGCAGTACGATCCCTACCGGGTGGTACTGGAGCAGGTGCTAGAGCTCGACGACAAGGAGTTCGAGATCCTCGTCGGGCACCTGCTCACCGCGCTCGGCTTCGAGGGGTCGGAGGTGACCGGGAAGTCCGGCGACGGTGGTGTCGACGCCACAGGCGAGCTCAATGTTGCCAACCTCGCAAAGGTGAAGGTCTTTGTGCAGGCAAAACGCTACAAGCTCGGCTCCAAGGTGAATGCCGGCACGGTCAAGCAGCTCCGACAGGCGATTCCGTTCGGCGGGCAGGGCGCGTTTATCACCACCGCCGACTACCAGTCGGCTGCCGCAGAGGTGGCGCTCGAAGCAGGCTTTCCACGCATCGGCCTCATCAATGGCCGGCAGCTCGTCGATCTGCTGATCGAGCATTGGAGCGACATTCCGCCGGAGTTCCGTGAGCGGCTGGGGCTCAAGCCGGGGCTGGTACGGGCGTGAGCCAGTTCACCGAATCGGTTGTCGAGCAGGCCGCCTTGGCATGGCTCGAAAGCGTGAGCTGGCAGGTTCGTAACGGCGCGGAGATCGCCCCCGGCGAGCCCGCGGCCGAGCGGGACGACTACGGGCAGGTGGTGCTGACACAACGTCTGCGCGACGCGCTGGCGCGGCTCAACCCGGAGCTGCGCACCGAGGCGCTGGAGGATGCCTTCCGCAGGCTGACCCGCCCGGAGGGGGCGAGCGGCGAGACCCGCAGCCGCGCCTTCCATCGCGCTCTCGTGGACGGCGTCACAGTGGAATACCGCACCGCGGACGGCACGATTCGTGGGGCGCAGGTGAGGGTGATCGACTTCGAGGGGGCGGAGGCCAACGACTGGCTGGCGGTCAACCAATTCACCGTCACCGAGAACAAGCGCTCGCGCAGGCTGGACGTGGTGCTGTTCGTCAACGGACTGCCGCTCGGCGTGATCGAGCTCAAGAACGCGGCCGACGAAGAGGCCACGATCTGGACAGCCTGGCAGCAGCTCCAGACCTACAAGAGCGAGCTGCCGACGCTCTTCGCCATGAACGAGCTGATGGTGGTCTCCGACGGCAACCAGGCGCGCATTGGCACGGTCACCTCCGGGCGTGAGTGGTTCAAGCCGTGGCGCACGATCTCCGGGCAGGATCTCGCCGATGCGCGCATGCCTGAGCTGCAGGTGACGATCGAGGGGCTGCTCGACCCTGGGCGCCTGCTGGCCATCGTGCGCGACTTCATCGTCTTCGAGGACACGGGCGGCGGGCTGACCAAGAAAATGGCCGGCTACCATCAGTTCCACGCGGTGCAGCATGCGGTGGACGAGACGCTGCGCGCGGCCGAGCTGCGGCGGGTGGCGGCCGAGGTGGCGGAGGTCTCGGGCGGCTTCGAGTCCGGCCGCCGGCCCGGCGGGCTGCCGGGCGACCGCCGGATCGGCGTGGTCTGGCACACGCAAGGATCGGGCAAGAGCCTGACCATGGCGTTCTACGCCGGGCGGATCGTCCGGGAGCCGGCGATGGAGAACCCTACGCTGGTCGTCCTCACCGACCGTAACGACCTCGACGATCAACTGTTCGGCACCTTCTCGCGCTGCCAGGAGCTGCTGCGGCAGCCGCCGGTCCAGGCAGAGAGCCGGGCGGACCTCCGGGCGAAGCTCGCCGTCGAATCGGGCGGCGTGGTGTTCACGACCATCCACAAGTTCTTCCCCGAGGAGAAGGGGGACCGCCACCCGGTGCTCTCCGAGCGCCGAAACGTCGTGGTCATCGCCGACGAGGCCCACCGCAGCCAGTACGACTTCGTAGACGGCTTCGCCCGCCACTTGCGCGACGCGCTGCCCAACGCCTCGTTCATCGGTTTCACCGGCACCCCGATCGAGACCACCGACGCCAACACCCGCGCGGTCTTCGGCGACTACATCAGCGTCTACGACATCCGTCGCGCGGTCGAGGACGGCGCCACGGTGCCGATCTACTACGAAAGCCGGCTCGCCAAGCTGGCGCTGGACGAGGCCGAACGCCCGCGGATCGACCCCGAGTTCGAGGAGGTGACCGAGGGCGAGGAGCTCGAGCGCAAGGAGAGGCTCAAGACCAAGTGGGCACAGCTCGAGCGGATCGTCGGCTCGGAGAAGCGCCTGGAGCTGGTGGCCCGCGACGTCGTCGAACACTTCGAGGCGCGGCAGGAGGCGCTCGAGGGCAAGGCGATGGTGGTGTGCATGAGCCGGCGGATCTGCGTCGACCTCTACCGGCAGATCGTCGCGCTCCGCCCCGAATGGCACGCCGACGAGGACGACCGGGGGGCGATCAAGGTGGTGATGACGGGCTCGGCGTCGGACCCCACGCACTGGCAGCCGCACATCCGCAGCAAGTCCCGCCGCGAGGTGCTGGCGCAGCGCTATCGCGACCCGGACGATCGGCTCCGGATGGTCTTGGTGCGCGACATGTGGCTGACCGGCTTTGACGCGCCCGCGCTGCACACGATGTACGTGGACAAGCCGATGCGGGGGCACGGCCTGATGCAGGCGATCGCCCGCGTCAACCGGGTCTTCCGCGACAAACCGGGCGGGCTGGTCGTCGACTACCTGGGGCTCGCCCACGAGCTGAAGCGGGCGCTCGCCACGTACACCGAGAGCCGCGGCACCGGGCGGCCGGCCATCGAGCAGTCCGAGGCGGTGGCGGCGATGCTCGAGAAGTACGAGGTCTGCTGCAACCTCTTCCACGGCTTCGACCGGTCGGCCTGGATCACCGGGACACCCCAGGAGCGCGTCAGCCTCCTGCCCGCCGCCCAGGAGCACGTCCTCGCGCAGGAGAACGGCAAGGAGCGCTTCCTCGGCGCGGTACGCGAGCTGTCGCAGGCCTTCGCCCTGGCCGTGCCCCACGAGGAGGCGCTCGCAATCCGCGACGACCTCGCCTTCTTCCAGGCGGTGCGGGCGGCGCTCGCCAAACGCGCGCCAGGCGACCGCCGGCCGGAGGAAGAGCTGGACCACGCGGTGCGCCAGATCATCGCCAGGGCCGTGGCGCCCGAGGGCGTGATCGACATCTTCGCCGCCGCCGGACTCGAAACACCCGACATCTCGATCCTCTCCGAGGAATTCCTCGCCGAGGTGCGGGGCATGCCGCAGCGCAACCTGGCCGTCGAGCTGCTCCAGAAGCTCCTCCAGGGCGAGCTAAAAGCACGCCGGCGAAAGAACGTCGTCCAGGCGCGCTCGTTCGCTGAGATGCTCGAGCGGACGCTGCGCCGCTACCAGAACCGCGCCATCGAGGCCGCTCAAGTAATCGAGGAGCTGATCGAAATGGCGAAAGGGCTGCGCGAGGCCGACCGCCGCGGCGAGGTCCTCGGGCTCAGCGCCGATGAGCTGGCCTTCTACGACGCACTCGAGACAAACGACAGCGCGGTTGCCGTGCTCGGCGACGAGACCCTGCGCGGCATCGCCCGCGAGCTCGTCGAGACGGTGCGCAACAACGTCACCATCGACTGGACCTTGCGCGAGAACGTCCGCGCTCAGCTCCGCGTGCTGGTCAAGCGCATCTTGCGCAAGCATGGGTATCCGCCGGACAAGCAGGAGAAGGCGACGCAGACGGTGCTGGAGCAGGCGGAGGAGCTGTCCAGGGAGTGGGCGGCAGCATGAAGACCTGAGGAACTGCGCACTGTCGAGCTGGACTTCGAACCCGACCGGAAGTTCCTCCTGTCGTCGGAGCTGCCGCGAACCCGTCAGCGCTATCACCAAAGACCTGGCCCAAACATTTGTTTCGCAGCGCTAACCACATGTCGAGGCGATTCTCTCCAACCCTACCTGAGCTAGCAGAGTCTATAGCCTCTGCGGTGTCCGCCCATGTTAAGGCATATGACCTTGTAGAAGCCTGCAAGGGGCTTGGCCTTGGCGGCGGCGAGGAAGCCGATGCTTGGCAAAGCAAGGCAAAGTACGTTAAGAGCCGTCTTTCGGGTCTGAACCGAGATGAGCTGATCCAGCTAGCCCGCAATGTCCTGGGGAGGTGGGATTCGTTCAGCCTTCGGGAGGATCTGCGGCGATTCCTTTGCGACAATCAACCGCAGCTATCTCTTGTGACGCGCCAGCGCCTGTACGATGAGCTCATTCAGTTGCCGAATCTACCAGGGCGCCTTGACCTGGCGACCTTTCTTGGCGAGCTAATGCCGGTGGACTCCTTGCCATCTCTGGAGCTGCGGTTTGAGACTTTCATGGAGGAGATATTTCAACATACTGAGCGAAACGATGACTGGGACTCCAGCGAGATACTCGCCCGCATTAACTTCATGGGTTCGTCCGATGAGTTCATCTACGAATTCCTAGGGCTACTCGTTCATCCGACGGTCCGAGAAGGAACAGAACAGTCGGACCTTGTGGATGCACTCAACAGATCCCTGAGGGTCGATGGGGCAACCCTCGAGGAGGTTGACGAGATCTCGGGAGTTCCGGTCTATGGCATCGTCCGGCCGGGCGTAGGTGTGCGTGGCAGGCCGAAGAACCTGATATTCGCCTCACGTGGTCCGAAGCCCGAAATCGTCCTCGCTGACGCCATGAACAACGATGTTCAGATTGTCCGCAATGCCGAATATGTCCTTGTCTATGATCGGCTAATGGCGAGCTCCGGTTTAACATGGGGCGACTTGATAGATTGGTGGACTACACAGCCTGACGTCACCACGGAGAACCCTGATAGAGCGCTTTTCCTGCGCCTCCGGGAATCCCTTATGTCGCAGCCGGAGAAGTGGTTCTTCGCGGCATACTACAGGCTGTTCAAGGATCGTCTCCCGGATTGGCCTGCGCTCATTCCGCAGGTCTACCTCCACTTTGATCCCAAAACAATCCGTGAGTTGGCCGGTCGAAGGCGGTTCGTTACGCAGCGCATGGACTTCCTCTTGTTGCTCCGAAATCGTCGACGGGTGGTGATCGAGATCGATGGCGTGCAGCATTACGCTGAAGAGAATGGCACGGCAAGCCCAGCTCGATATGCCGAGATGGTTCGAGGGGACCGCCTCCTGCGCCTGCGAGGCTACGAAGTATATCGATTTGGCGGGAAGGAGCTGACTAGCCCTGCCGCAACGAGGGACATCGTGCGGGAGTTTACTGACGCGCTGATGGAGGGGGAAGCAGCTTTAACCGGAGAGTAGTAGCGGCGGCCCGCGGCAAGGTGGGAGTACTCGGAGCCGACGAGAACGAGATACCCTCGAAAGTTGTGGATCGGGCCGGACTCTCCCCGCGGGTGAGCCCGGCTGAGGAGGTCTGGTAGAGACGAGAATGGCGGCGTATCCTTCCGTGTCGCCAAACACTTGCCCGGCTCGAAGCCGGGAGGAAGGAGCCACCGCCGTGTTGAGGATAGTCGAAGAGCCGTCGGAGCAGGTAGAGGGGCTGCGGCTGGACCTGGATGAGCTGGCTCGGGAAGGTGCACGCCGGATGCTGGTGGAAGCCCTGGAGGTCGAGGTGGATGCGTACCTGGAGCGTCACCAGGACGCCCGCGACGAGCGGGGGCATGCCGAGGTGGTGCGCAACGGCCACGCCCGGGAGCGGAAGGTGACGGTGGGCAGCGGCACGCTGGAGGTACGGGCGCCGCGGGTGGACGACCGGCGGGTGGACGAGCAGGGGCAGCGTCAGCGGTTTACCAGCCAGATCCTGCCGCCGTACATGCGGCGCTCGCCGAAGGTGGCCGAGGTGCTGCCGATCGTGATGTTCCCGGGTCGGCCGGCGTCACGCCGACTGATGTGGAAACGTCGGTCCCTCGTGTTACGCCATGACATTTCTGCGCAGCCTGTCGCGGCTGATTCAGTTGACGCGATCTACCGTGCTTGGAGAAAACCAGAGCAGCGAGGTTTCACCCATGCGTTCTTTCGGCAGGTCGAGGAGCGGGAGGTTTTCACCGAGGGAGGTATCTACCTTGGAAACGCCGGCTTCTATGATGTTGATCACCATCGTCTTGACCGGGTAGCGCAACGGACGATCCAGGGTTTATCCTATCACCACTCCGGCAAACGCCTGCCCGACGGATATATCGTTTTCGCCTTCTGTCATACTGGCATACCCAAGGGAACACACGCTGAGCGAACAGCCCTCAGCTATCTGAGGTCGGTCGTGAGCGTCGCTGACGAACGCACTCTAGACCCCAGAGTTTTCCGCTATTGGTTCTGCGCAACCGATGAGGATGTCGACTCCAGCGCCTGGGTGTTGTGGTTCTTTAACAAGATTGTATTTCTCGGCGGTATTCGACCGAGGGAACACGGCAAATGACATTGCGCCTCAGCGGTCCGCGGCCACTGCCGGCGGGTCTGTCCCAGTTGGGCGGGTGAGGATCAGCACGCCCCGCGTTCCAGTCGGTCAGGGCGCGTGACGGCCTTGACCGCCCGGCGACTACGAGCCGCCCACCGTCGTTGACCAGCCGGAAGCGCTTCCCGACTCGAAACCGTCAGCGAACAACACCGGCAGATCATGCCGCCAGACGCCGGCGCTCGTGGCGGCCCAGAGCCGTGCCGGGTTGGAGGCCCAGACGATCTGCCGGATCGTGGAGGCGTCGAGGCCGGCGCCGAACGACTCGAAGGAGGCGCCAAAGTCCGTGGAGCGGAGGAGGTCGCTCGGGAAGAGGAGTCCGCCGTAGAGGACGCCCTCGACGTCGCCGTCGCAGGTGATCGACCGCATTTCGCCCACCGGCGGTCCCGTGAGGTTCCAGCTCGAACCGCCGTCGACGCTGGTGAAGAGACCGGTGCCGAATTCAGTGGCGAGGTAGACGCGCTGCGGATCGTCGGGCGAAAGGCAGAGGCCGCTGCCGTGGACGAAGCTCGGCAGTCCCGTGAACGACTCCGACCAGGTCTCGCCGCCGTCGATCGAGCGCAGAGCTCCCCCGTTTCCTTTCTGGTCCTGGAGGGCGGCGACCATCGTCTGGTCCGTGCCGTCGGCGAGAATCTCGACCGCCGTCACCCGACCCACTCCCGGAGATTCGTAGACCTTCTCCCAACTGTCGCCGGCGGTCAGCGACCGCCAGATCGTGCCCTCGAAACCGGCGCTGCCGAGATCGTTGCCGGCGAGCAGGATCAGATCCGGGTTCAGGGCGCTGAAACGGAGGTCAGAGCCCTGGGTCTCGAACGCAGCTCCCTGGTCCGGGCCGATGGCAGTCCAGGTACCCTCGGTCTCCCGCCGGTAGACCCCCTCCGGCGCCACCGACGTGGAGCCGTCGGCGATCGCGTACAGGATGCCGTCGGGTGCAAACTCGATCCGGTTATAGAGGTGCGGTGGCAGCGACTCGACGTCCCAGCTCAAGCCGCCGTCGGTCGAGGAGTAGACACTACCCTCGATCGTTCCCGAGACCGCCGCCGCCAACTGGAGGGGGTCGTCGGGGTGGACGGCGACCGAGGTGGCGTGGAGTCCCCGGAGTCCCGACGAGCGGGGGACGAAGCTCACACCGCCATTGTCGCTCCGAAGGACGCCGCGATCGCCGCTCCCATTGCTGAACGTCCCGGCGCCCGCCAGGACCAGGTTCGAGCTGCCAGGCGCAAACCGTGCGGTGTTGAAGCTCTTCCCCGAAGTGCCGGTGACCCCGATCGACCAGCTCTCGCCGCCGTCGTCGGAGCGGTGGATACCTCCTTGCTCGGTCGCGACCAGCAACACCGACGGGTCGTTGGGATCGATGTCGATATCCCGGGCGTAGAGGGTGGGCCAGGTCGCGTCGTGCAGCGGTTCCCAGGTCGAGCCGCCGTCGTCGCTTGCGAACAGGCCGAACTCCGCGGTGCCGGACTCGCCGCCAGCGGCGATCACCCGGCCGCCGTCCCAGACCAGGCGCCAGATCTGTGCGTCCGGGAGGTCCTCGGAAGCGAGGTCCCAGTTCACTCCGCCGTCCGTCGAGGCCCACAACACGCCCAGGAAGTCGAGGCCGCAGCAGAAGCCGGCATAGACGGTGAGCGGGCTGCTGGGCACCAGGAGCAGTGCGGTCGTGCCTCCCAACTGCTGCGGTGAGCGGTCGATCCAGGTGGCGCCACCGTCGGTCGACTGGATGACCGTGGTGTCGTCTAAGGGGCCCGGGAGGCCGAGCCACAGGTCGCCGGTGGCGGGATCGATCTCCACCACCCCGGGTGGGCCGAAGGGGTTGGGAATCGCCGTCCAGGTGACACCGCCGTCGGAGCTGACCTGAAGGCCTACGCTCGTCGCCAGATAGGCAGTGCCATCGGCGGCGAACTCGATGTCCGAGATGTACTCGCCGACGAATCCCGTCACTGGCTGCCAGCTCTGCCCGCCGTCGATCGAGCGATAGAGCGGACGCTCACTGACACGCACAGAGGCGAGCATCAGGTCCGGCACGGTGGGCGAGGCGCCGACCGCGAGCACGGTGCCTCCGTAAGGACCGATCGGAACCCAGGTCGCAGCGCCTTCGACGGCCGGAGCCGCTCGAGCCTGCGTGTTGGCGGCCGCGGGCTGAGCCGACAACCCGAGCAAGGCTGCGAGGAGCAGTGAAGATCCGCGAGGAGAGGCACTGGACCGGATCACCATTCAACCATATCCCTTTAACTCAAGTGATGGCAAGCTGTGCCTGGGCCAGGTCGGCGGCCGTGCTGCGTCCGGTCGGCTTGCTGCGCGTTGGGGCGCGACGGCGCTTCCACCACCTCTGCCCCCTCTTCCGGCAGCCGGAACCCCACTATCCCGCCCCCGAAGTCCTCGACCGCCAACCCCCGCGCATTGGGTCGTCAACCCGTCGCCGGAACCGCCGCAGGCACGGACAGGCGCCGCTGCACTGCGCCGCGGAGGAGGCTGCCAGCGAGCACCGCAAGGAGGACGCCGCTGGCGAGAACCGGAGGCTGCGCCAGGGTCAGGACCTGGAAGCCGATGGCGGAGGCTCCGCTCACGGCGAGTGGCACGGCCCAGCGCTTCCGGCGGAGCACGGCGACGACGCCCCAGACGAACACGGCGACCATCCCCGCCCACACCAGAACCTCCGCCGTCTCCGCCGCCCGCGAGGGAGCTGGCCGTCCCTCCGCCAAGCCACGGATGCCCTCCATCATTCGCCGCTCCATCACGAAGTGGGCGGGCTCGAAGAAGCCGTGGTCGAAGGCCCGGCCGAACACAGAGGGTGGAGCCGTCGCACGGGAGCGGACAAGCAGGCGGGTGGCCTCCGCGCCGGCCGGCTCGACCACGAATGCCCAGCTACCTTCCGGCGGCCGGTCATGGGCCGTTGCCGCCCGCCACGTTCCGAACGCGAGTGCACGGCCGGGGACCATGGCGAGGAGCGGCGCGCTGCCGAGGCCGTCGAGCTTCTCCGGCGGGTACATCCACAGGCTGTCCCCGGGCCGCCACTCCTGGGCGCCGGGCAGGATCTCGGTCCCCCGCGGCATCTCGCAGCCAGCCAGGTCCTCGAGGATCTCGTAGCTGTAGAAGCCGGCGCGATCCTGGCCGAGCTGCGCCACCCACAGCCAGACCTCGTCGGGCCGGGCAGCGATGGTCACGGCTCGGGTGGTCGATCGGGAGCCCGGCGCGATCTCGTCGCCGGGCAGCGCTCTCGTCTGCTCGGCCTCGGTCGCGCCCCAGGACAGAAACCACGGCCTCACGACGAGGGCATACAGCGACACCACGGCACCCATGGTGAGGGCGAGCGCGGCGAGCTTGCGAAGGTCGATCCGCATGGCGCACCTCCACGGGCTCGAATCTGCCGCAGAGGCGTGCGCTGCAGCGCCACCCCGGTGGGTAGCGGTGGCGCCGCGGCGAGACGGGAGTGTCTGGTTGCGGCCACGAAGAAAGGCGGCCCCTGAACCAAGGAGCCGCCGAACGCCAGAAGGCGGAAGATGTCGAGCGTCAGCCAGCCGTCTTGCGCCGCCCGGTCGCCTTCACCGGCTTGGGCGCCGCCTCCGCCTCCGCCCCCTCCTCCGGCAGCCGGAACCCCACGATGCCGCCGCCGAAGTCCTCGACCTCCAACCCCCGCGCCCTGTCCACCGCGAGGCCCCGGTGGGCGAAGAAGCGCTTCGCGTCCACCAGCCGCGACCGCCCGTTCGGCTGCGCGCGGAGCTTCAGCACCCCCCGCCCGCCCTCGGGCGCCGGCCGGATGCCGACGACGCGGCTCTTGGCGTTGAAGCCGATCTGGACGGCCTCGACGCCCTCGCCGAGCATGGCGACGGCGGCCTCGGTGAGGACGAGCTGGCCGGCCTTGCGGACGGTCACCCGCGGCGTGGTGGAATTGACGGTCGCAGCGCCCTCGAAGAACTCGAACTCGGTGCTCATGGCGTCTCCCTTCGTGTGGGGCTTCGGTGCCCCGGTTGTTGAGGGCGCCACCACTACGGAGGAAATCGCCGGGAAGTCAAGCCACCACCACGGCGGGCGAAAAGTGCTGCGGGGCGGGAGGTTTCGAGTCCCCGGTTCGGTTGACACCTCGACCCGAGTCGGTCTACTCAGGGGGTGATGGCCCCAAGGACGCCCGCCAGCCTGGCCTCCCTCCCGCCGCTGGCACTCGCCGCACGCGAGCTGATGGAGGTGCTCTGGCAGGCTCCCGGCCCCCGCAGCACGCGCGCCGTGCAAGACGCCATCGCAAGGCGCTACGCCGCGCGCGCCGGCCGCGCGATCCAGACCACGGCGACGCTGCTGACCATGCTGATGGAGCAGGGGTGGGTTGTGGGCCGGAAGCGCGGCGGAACTCGGTGGGTCTACTCGCCGGCGGTCTCGAGGAGCGAAGGTCTCCGCCAGCTCGCCGAGCGGGCGGTCGAGGCGTTCTGTCTCGTCGAGCCGAGCGACGGGTGGTATCTGGTGCGCCTGGCGCTCGGCAAGCTGGATCTCGACGAGCCCGGCGGGGCGGTGCCTCGTGCACCACACCAGCAGCCGAAAAGCGCTGCGTCCCAGGCGCTTTCGTCTCCCTCATCCGATTGACACCCGCCCCTGGTCTGCCTTACTGGTATCCGCTCTGTCCATCCCCGCGGTGCCCCGGCCCCCGGGCCGGCCCCGGGAGAGGCCCGATGCGGCGACGCCCCGAAGCCCGCCCCCGCCAGCCCAGCCTCATCGCCGAGATCCCCCACGACGAGCGCCCCCGCGAGCGCTTGCTCCGAAGCGGCGCCCAGGCGCTCTCCGACGCCGAGCTGGTGGCCATCCTCCTCAAGGGCGGCCGGCCGGGGGCGTCAGTCCTCGACCTCAGCAGGGAGCTGCTCTTCCAGGCCGGCGGGCTGCGCGGCCTCGCCAACTCGTGCGCGAAGAGCCTGCGGCGCAGCGGCGTCGGCGAGGTCAAGATCGCCACGCTCCTCGCCGCGGTCGAGATCGCCTGCCGGATGGCGGCGGCCGCGGTGCCCCTCCAGGAGCCGCTGTCGCGAGCGGCGGAGGTCGGCCGCTACATCGACCTGCGCTACGGCCGCTCCGGCCAGGAGGTCATGGGGGCGCTGTACGTGTGCGCCCGCCACCGGCTGATCGGCGAGCGGGAGCTCTACCGCGGCACGCTCCACCGGGCGGCGGTGGAGCCGCGGGCAGTGCTGCGGGAGGGTCTGCTCCTGGGCGCCGCCGGGTTGGTGCTCTTCCACACTCATCCGAGCGGCGACCCAGCGCCGTCGCGTGAGGACCTGCTGTTCACGCGGCGGATGGCGCGGGCCGGTGAGGTCGTGGGGATCGAGATGGTCGACCACCTGGTGGTCGGCGTCGGCGGGGCGTGGGTGAGCCTGAAGGAGCGTGGCGGGTGGTGACCGACCTCGCCGAGGTCTACGGCCAGGAGGCGGCGAAGCGGGCGCTCGAGGTCGCGGCGGCCGGCGGGCACTGCCTGCTCCTGATCGGCCCGTCGGGGGCGGGGAAGTCGCTGCTCGCTCGGTGCCTCCCGGGCCTCCTCCCTCCGGGTGAGGAGACGCCGCGGCCGGTGCGGGTGTCGGGGCTCGGGCTGACGCCGCGCGGTGTCGCCAAGGAGATCGCGCTTGCGGCGCACGGGACGCTGCTGCTCGACGACCTGCCGCTGCTGCGCCCGGCGACGCTACGGGCGCTGGCCGAGGCGCTCGACGGCGCGCCCGTGCAGCTCGTGGCGACGATGCGCCCCTGCCCGTGCGGTCACGCCGGCGACCACCGCACCGACTGCACCTGCTCGCCGGGCCAGATCCGCCGCTGGCGGACACGGGTGGACGTGCCCCTGGCCGGCCGGTTCGATCTCGTCGTCGCCGTGCCGGCGGTGACGCTCGGAGAACTCCGTGGCGGCGCCGGTGAGGGCTCGGCCCGCGTCGCCGCGCGGGTCACAGCCGCTCGGGCGGTCCAGACCCGCCGCGGCAGTCTCAACACGGCGATGGGTCCGGGGGAGGTGGCGCGGCGCTGCCCGCTCGACGCGGCCGGGCGGGCGCTCCTCGACGCCGCGTTCGACCGGCTGGGCTTGTCCGCCGCCGCGCTCCACCGGGTGCTGCGCGTGGCCCGCACGGTCGCCGACCTCGCCGGCGCCGAGCGGCTGGGCGCCGCCCACGTCGCCGAAGCCGTGCAGTACAGACCCGAGGGGCGCGGTGGTGACGGCCCTGGGATCTCTACAGACCCAGCGGCCCATAGGTGGGCTGCCGCCGGCCGGCCCCAGGCCCTTGGCGGCCCGCCCAGAGGCCGTGGGGGCCGGCCCATGACCGAGTCCGAGGCCCAGGCCGCGCTGGCTGAGGTCGCCCTGGTGCTGGTCGCCATCGCCGACCGGCTCCAGCGCATCCACGACGAGCTGCCGACGGCGCGGAACCGAGACGCAATGCTGGAGCACCGCGTGCCCCGCGACGTGGCGACCGAGATCCACGGCCTGATCGAGGGCGTGCTGGTGGACGAGATCCGCCCGGCAATCGAGTACCTCGAGGCAGCGTCGCGGGTTACGGCGGCGGAGCTGCGCGAGCGGTTCGCAGAAGACGAGAGGTGCGGACGATGACACCGGAGCCGATGCCCGAGCCCGAGGGACCAGAGGACGAGCGGTTCGTCTACGTGGTGACCGCCGCGGGGGTTGAGGCGCTGCGGCGGAGTGCGGCGGAGTTCGACAGCGAGCGGGTGGCGCCGATAGCGGTCGAAGAGTAGCGCCCAGCGTGACGTCCTGCTGGCGAACCCGTGTCCACTCTTCCCCTCTGCGAGAGCCGGTCGCGGCTCCAGCGCCTGTCGGTAACCCTCGCATAGGGTCTGATGGTTGTTGACGGTTAGGCCTCACGTTGCACGTACAATACTCGAGCCTCAATACCTGAATCGAATCTCTATTGTGATTCGCTTGTTTGGCATTGACATTTGGATCCTCGTGCAGGAGTACGTCGAGTGTCGAGTAGTCGACACCCTTGCATTCTTGTTTTGCGGGTCGAATTGCATTGTCCTTGACATTGACTTCATATGGTGGTCTAATTCCAAATGCAGAACGGCCATGAGGCCAAGGTGGGGTTTGGACGCCCACCAGGCGAGGTTGACGAGGAGCAGGCCGAGCTTGGAATCTCGGCCCACTGGGGACCCGGTCAAACTCGCTGGCCTCATGGCCGTTCTTTATGGTAGCCAAGTTCTCGGCAAATTGCAAGGTTTTCCACGTGAGTTCCCCATGGGGCCCGCGGGACTGGACGATCGCGTGTGCACCCAGCGACGGCGCAAGGGGACGCGGATCGCGATCGAGGGCGGGCCGACCCGCCTCTACAACATCGTCCGTGACGAGCCAGTGGAGCCCGCGACTTGACTCCCGGAACCGGCACGCCCGATCGGCGCATCACCGCCGCGCCGTATCCCGCCCTGGCTCGGCGGCCTGCTCCCGGGGGAGGGTCCTAATTCGATGACCGAGATTGGCCGCCTGTTCAGCGCCCAGGCACGGGGCTTCGGCTGACGTCCCGGGGGAGCAGCTCACGAGAGCCCGGTGCGAAAAACCCGCGCCAGTTCGGATGGCTGGCAGTCGCGACGTTGATCGCTAACGCACCTGCCCCGCGGCGGGAGATTCAGCCGGTCAAGCTCCGCAGCCACAGCCAGCCCATCGCGAGCGCCAGCGTGACGAGCGCCACCGGCACGCCGGTCCGCGCGTGGCGCCGCCAGCCGATCTCGATCCCGTGGCGGGCCGCCCTGTCGGCGACGATCAGGGTTGGCGATGCTGCCGACGATCAGGAGGTTCCCCGCCAGCGTGCTGGTCAGCGCGAGGAGCGGTCCGGCCAACGGGTAGCCTCCCGGTACGCTCGCGACGAGCGGTGCGAGCAGCATCACCGCCGGGACGTTGGAGACGGTGTTGGAGAGGGCGATCGTCAGCCCAAAAAGCCAGCCCGGGTCGCCGGGATCGATTCCGACATTGGCGAGCCCGGCGACCGCGCGCGCGGTGACGCCTGTCGCCTCGAGCGCGTGGTTGACCACGAACAGACCGCAGAAGAGCACAAGCAGTTGCCAGTCCACGAGCCCGAGCATCCGCCGCGAGTGCAGCCGCCGGCTGCACAGCAGGACGCCCGCCGCGGCGAGTGCGACGAGGTCGCGCTGGGCATCGGTGGCCAGGAAGGCGACGAGCAGCGCCGTCGTCACGAGGAGCCCCTTCCCGGTCTGCCAGCGGTCGAGCGCCGGCGCCGTCTCGTCGCCCTCCTCCGGCGCGGCCACTGTGACCGTCGCCGCCCGAGACGGCTCCGGCGCGACCGTCCACGGCCCGCGCTGTTGACCGGCGATCACCGCCCAGGTCGCCACCAGGCCCGCCACCGCCGGCACGCCTGCGTCGGCGAGGTAGCCGACGAACGACAGCCCCAACGTCTCGCCGATCAGGATGTTTTGCGGGTTGCCGATCAGCGTCGCGGCCGAGCCGACGTTGGCGGCGCAGGCGAGGGCGAGCAGGAACGGCACCGGGTCGAGACGGCGGCGCCGGCAGGCGTCGATCAGCACGGGCGCCACGGCCAGGCACACGATGTCGTTGGTGAACACGGCCGCCAGCACGCCCGCGAGCAGCACCACTGCCAGTAGCAGCCACGGCGGAGAGAGACCGGCCCGCGTGACCGCCTCGGCGACGCGGCCGTAGAAGCCGCCGAGCCGGAGCTGGGCCGAGAGCACCATCAGCGCGAAGAGCAGCGCGATCGTCGGTAGATCGACCGCCCGCGCCGCCTCCTCGATGGTCAGGACCCCGAGGGCGACGAGCGCGATGGCGCCCAGGAGCGCCACGCCGGTGCGGTCGAGCTGGAGCCGCGGCAGGCGGCCGAGCAGCATCCCCAGGTAGACGAGGGCGAACACGCCGAGCGTCACCGCGACCGGGTTCATGGTGGATGGGACGATAGTCCATCGCTGTGCCAGCGGGACGCCTCGACCTCACTCGGCCGGCGCGATTCGCGGTGCCGCTGTGCGCTGCCCGAATTCAGCTCGAAGACTGGTTGACTGCGCGCGCCGAAGTGCCGTAGCTACTGGCCTCCCAATGACGACCACGAAGGAGGCCACGCCATGCTGTACGAGATCGACGCCGGAGACCTCATCGACTTCGCCCGCCGCTGGGCCGACCTCGGCGACGCCGTCGCCGAGCAGGTGTCCCAGGTGGTGGACGACCCCCGGGCGGCCGCCGGCCTCGGCCGCGCCGACCTGGAGGTGAACCCCAACGCCATCGAGCTGGCCCGCGAGCGGATCGGCGGCCAGAACGAGGGGATCGACGAGGCGATCGCCGAGTACTTCGACCTCCTGGCCGAGGTGCGGCGATGACCCGCCGCGACGCCGACAACCCCGCCGCCATCTACCGCGACAGCCTCAGCCGCGGCAGCTACTGGGCCGTCCACCACTCGCTCGAGACGATCGTCGCCCTCCTCGGCGGCGCCGACCCCTGGAGCTACCCGTGGCACCGACTCCGCTACCGCGACACGGCGCGCCTGCGGGCGCAGCTCGTCGAGCGCTACGCGCCGGCGACGGTCAACAAGATCCTCTCGGCGCTGCGCGGGGTGCTCAAGACGTGCTGGCGGCTCGGCCTGATGGACGCCGAGACCTACGCCCGCGCGGCCGACGTCGCCAACGTCCGCGCGAAGACGTTGCCCTCGGGGCGGGCGGTCGAGCGCGACGAGGTGCGGGCGCTGTTCGCGGCGTGTGACGACTCGCCGGCCGGGCGCCGGGATGCGGCGATGCTGGCGATCCTCTACGGCGGAGGGTTGAGGCGGGCGGAGCTGTGCGGGCTCGACGTTGCCGACTTCGATGCGGGGGAGTGCTTGATCACGGTCCGGTCGGGGAAGGGGCGGCGGGATCGCCGGGTGTTCCTGAGCAAGCCGGCGTGCGCGATCGTGCGGAAGTGGATCGGTGCGCGGGGTGGCGACGATGGACCGCTGTTCGTTCCGATCAGTGCCGGCGGCACCGTGCGGCTGACTCGTCTTCGCGGCGAGGCGGTGCGGTACATCCTCCAGAAGCTCCAGCGGCAGGCGGGGCTCACCGGGATCACTCCGCATTGTTTGCGCAGGAGCTATGTCTCGATCCTGCTCGAGTCGGGGGTGGACGTGTTCACCGTGCAGCGGCTCGCCGGGCATGCCGATGCGGTGACGACGGCGCGGTACGACCGGCGGGGGGAGGGGGAGCGGCGGCGGGCGGCAAGCGTTCTCCGTCTGCCTTCGTTCGCGCGATGAAATCCGATGGCCGTCGCGTCACTGGCTCTCGCGCAGCGCGCGGGCATGCTCATCGGGCTGGCGACTTAGTCGATCGCCTGTTCTTGCGATGTCGTGGACCACGCGGCGGAAGTTCGCCCGAAGCGCCTCGGGTCCGTCTCGTGCGGGACGAAAGTCGTTGCCGAGATCGCGCCAGCAGATCGGGCACCCGTGCTCCGGCACCTCTTCGCCAGTTCGGGTCGTGTGGTGTCGCTCGGACCTTGTCAACGCGGGCTGCGAAGAGGCTCATGTCTATTTGTTGATGTGTCGTCGCTGGGATACCTTCTCGCCACGACCATGGACGGCAAGCTCTTCCTCTCGCACGCCCAGGCGGACAAGGTGGGCGCCCAGACTCTGCGGCGAGCTCTGGAGGACCATGGCCTGGCGATATGGGAAGACGCGTTGGAACTGCGGGCGGGGGACCGCCTCGGCGACCTCGAGCAGGCGGTCAAGAGCGCCCCAGGGCTCCTGCTGCTCTGGACGGAAGCGGCGAGCGAGTCCGCGTGGGTAGAGCGGGAAGCGGGGTGGGCGCGGAAGGCCCGGGAGGCGAACCCCGACTATCGCCTGCTGGTCGTGCTCCACGGCAAGGGCAGGATCTCGGCAAGGCGGCTCCTGGGCGAGGAGCTGATCTTCATTCCGGTCGAGGGAGCCCTGGAGGGCGCTGTGCCGGCGATCCGGCGGGCCCTCGACCAGCGGGCGGCTCCGGGGCGGGTGGAGGACGAGCCGGCGCCCGTGCCGTTACTGGAAGAGCTGGTGATCTCGTTCACCGACGTTCGCGTCGAAGAGTCGGGGGGTCGCCACCGGGCTGTCGGACGCTTCCGCCTCTACCACCGCCCCGCCGCTGGCAGCCCCAGCCGCAGCCCCGCGCGGAACTTCGAGAGCCCGCTCGGCTCCCTTGAGCTGGACGAGATCCGGTGGTATCTGGAGCGCTATCCTGGCTGGCCCTTCGGCCCCTTCCTCGAACGCGCCCACAGGCTCGAGGCGAGCTTGCCGGAGTGGGGACGAGAACTCTACCACCGCACGCTGGGGCTCGCCGCCGAGCCGGTGGTTGCGTGGCGCTCGGCCGAGGGGAGTGCTAGGCGGGTCGTGGTCGAGGTGGAAGACGAGGGGGCGGAGGCGGGAGCCGCCGCCGCTCTTTTCTCCCTGCCTTGGGAGCTCTTGGCCGACGAGGACGGGTACCTGTTCGAAGGAACACTCGGGGCCCGAGTCGTCCGCCGTATCCCGCGGGCGACCACCCACCCTCCGCTTCCAGTGGTCGAACGCCTGCGAGTGCTTCTCATCATCGCCCGGCCGGAGGAGGAGGGGGTGGCCTTTCTCGATCCCCGGGCCAGCGCCCGGCCTCTGATCGAGGCCTTGTCCCCCCTCGGCTACCGGGCCGAGTTGGAGGTATTGCCCGACGGCACCTTCCCCGCCCTGCGGGCGGCCCTCGACCGAGCCCAGAAGGCAGACCGGCCTTTCCAGGTCGTCCACTTCGACGGCCATGGCGTCTACGATCCTCGCCAAGGTTTGGGCCAGCTCTGCTTCGAACACCCAGAGGACGCTGCAGCCAACAAGCCGGAGCGCCGAGCAGAGCTGATCGATGCCGACCGCCTCGGCGCCTTGCTGCGCCAGCGTCGGGTCCCCCTGTTCGTGCTGGAGGCCTGCCAATCCGCCAAGGCCGACCGAGAGGTCACCACCTCCGTGGCCGCCCGGCTTCTCCAGGCCGGGGTGGGTTCGGTCCTGGCGATGACCCACGCCGTGCTGGTGGAGACGGCCCGACGCTTCACCGGTCGTTTCTACAGTGCCCTGGCGGCGGGAGAGCGAATCGGCAGCGCCATGGTAGCGGCGGAGCACCATCTTCGGGACCAGCCGGCCCGAGGCACCTCCGACGGCGGCGACACGCTCACCCTTCAGGACTGGTTCGTGCCGGTGCTCTTCCAGGAAGAGTCAGGGGACCTCCAGCTCCTCGCAGGCCGGGGCCAGGTCGACCCGCAGGACCTGCAGGTCGAGCGCCGCGTGCGGGAGGGGGAACTGGCCCAAGCGCCGCCCCACGGCTTCGTCGGTCGAGCCCGGGAGCTTCTGACGGTGGAGCGGCGGCTGCGGGACGAACGCTGGCTGAGCCTTCTAGGCGAAGGCGGACAGGGCAAGACCGCTCTAGCGGTGGAATGCGCCCGCTGGTTGCTCGATCTGCGCCGCGTCGAGCGCCTGGCCTTTGCCAGCGTCGAGGACCTACCCAGTGCCCGCCTGCTCCTGGAACGCCTGGGCCGCCAGCTCGTGCCGGGCTACTCCATCGCGAAGGAGGAAGGGGCGGGTACCCCCGAGGAGCAGCTCCGGAGGGCTCGCCTGCCCGTGGAGCGGGTACTGGCCGAGCGCCAGGTTCTTTTGGTGGTGGACAATCTGGAGTCCGTCCTCCCCCTCAGTGGACGGGAGGCACCAGCGGGAGCCGCCACCGGCGAGCTGCTCGCCCTGCTGGCCGACCTGGCACGCGTCGCGGAAACCCGGCTTCTCCTCACCAGCCGGGAGGCACCTCCCGCTCCCCTGGACGGACCGGTCCTGCGTGTGGGGCGGCTGGGGCGGTTCGAGGGTCGGGAGCTGGTGGCCGGCGTCCTGGCCCGTACCGGACAGGTTCCCGCCGCCGAGGCCGGTGAAGAGGGGATCGACGCCCTGGTGGAAAAGGTGGAGGGCCACGCCCGCAGCCTGGTGCTGCTCGCGCCGCTCGTCGCGGAGCATGGCTCGAGAATCACGGCGAAGGCAGTGGCGAAGAAGATGGCGGAGCTGGAGGTGCGCTACCCGGGGCAACGCGAGCGGTCGCTGCTGGCGAGCGTCCGCCTGTCGCTCGACCGCTTGCCCCCACTGGCTCGGCGCCGAGCGCGAGCCCTGGCGGTCTTTCACGGTTCGGCCCACTACAAAGCGCTGGCCCACGTCCTGGAGGCCGACCCGAGCGAGGTCCTGTCTCTCTATCGATCACTCGTGGACCTGGGGCTCGGCGAGCTGAGCGGCGACTATTTCCTGCCCGATCCAGCCCTCGGACCCGCGCTGGCGGACGAGCTGCCCGACGACGAGCGGCGCACCATGGTGGAGCGCTGGCTCGCAGCGACGCTGGAACTGATCAGTGTCCTCCACAGCAGGTACTTCCAGAACGCCAAGGTGGCAGTGGACAGCGCCCAGATGGCCCTCAAGGACCTCCTGGCAGCGCTCGCCAGGGCTGAGGAAGAGATCGCGGAAGGAGGGCGAAAGGCCGAGAGCGTGATGGATGCCGTGAACCGGCTCGAGCCGCTCGTCGGCGCGCTGGGGCAGCCCGCGGTGCTGGCGGACGTGCAGGGAATGCGCCGTCGCCTGGAACAGCGCGTCGCGGAGTGGAGCTCCGAGCGATTCGAGTCCGCACGGCTCGAGATCGAAGGACGGCTGGAAGCGGGGGATGCGGTCGGCGCCCTCGAGGGAGCCGAACGGCTTTACCAGCTAGCCCAGCAAGCCGGTGAGACAAACCCCGAACTCGCCGATGTTCCCGCCGAAGCGGCCCTCCTGCTCGGCACCGCGCTACGGAGCGCCGGGAGAGCGTCTGACGCCCTCCTTCTACTCGACGAGGCGGAAGGGATCTACACCGAGCTGGCTCGAGCCGGGGACATGATTGCGGGCAAACGACTCATGAGCGTCGCAGCGGCCCGTGGGTGCGCGCTCAGCGACCTGGGCCGATGGGAGGAAGCGGCCCGGTGGCATCTGGCCGCCGTCGAGATGGCCGAGCACGCGGGCGATCGCCGGAATGCCGCCGCCGCCCGCGGCCAGCTTGGAGAAGTCCGACTGAGGCAGGGTCGCCTGGAGCAAGCACTGGCCGTGTCCGACGCGGCGCGCGAGGGCTTCGAGGCCCTCCGTGAGCCCGCCGGCATCGCCTCGATGTGGCACCAGATCGGCCGGGTGCACCAGGAGGCGCAGCGGTGGGATCGGGCAGAGGCGGCCTACCAGAGATCGTTGCGCATCGAAGTGGAGCTCGGGCGCAGGGTCAAAGAAGCGGGGACGCTCGGCCAGCTGGGCTACCTCTACGCGTTGACCGGTCGCCATGCAGAATCGGCCCAACTCTTCCAGCAGGCGGCGATCATCTTCAAGGATTTCGGTCAGGTGGCGCTCCAGGCGAGATCGCTCGGCAACCTGGCGCGCACCCTGCTGAGCCTCGGCCGTCTCGACGAAGCCCGAGAAGCGGCCACGAGGGCTGGCGAGCTCAGCATCCCGCTCGGTCATCCGGCCACACCGTGGATATGGTGGTACAACCTCCAGGCCATCGAGAACGCCGCCGGCCGCGCGTCGGCTGCTGCAGCTGCCCGCGGCCGGGCCATCGAGCTCTACGCGGCCTATCGCCGGGATGGCGGCGAGCCGGCGACCCCCGCGGCCCGGCTCATTGCCGCAGTGGGCCAGGTCCTCCGACAGAAGAACCAGGCCAGCGCCCGGCGCCTTATCCCACTGCCGGAGATGTTCCACCAGAGCACCCTACCGCTGCGCGACGCCCTTCTCGCCATCGTAAGTGGCTCCAGCAACGCTGCCCTGGCCCAGGACCCCCGTCTGCCCTACGACGCTGCTGTGGAGATTGCTCTCCTTCTCGAATCCCTGGAGCAGCCTCGGGAGAATCGGCCCCGCCGCCGAGGCTTACTCTGGTGGGCTCGTAGGGGGCGGTAGGCGAACTCACTCATCCCCGTCGCCAATCCGGATCAGGCGCGCCATTCATGTCGAACACCTCAAGTGTAGGGATAGTCGAACCCCACTAGGCCGTTCCACTGAAGACGACGCAGTCCAACGCAACTACCTGCCACCCACAATCCGGCCGGTTCATAGCTGTCGCCCCTGCTGTCTTCTGGCCGACTGCGACGGGTCATAACTCGGCTAACTCCATGGGTTCGGATCACCAGCGCAGAGAGGCCGCCGACAACTCTTGGGCTCGCTGCCGCTGTCTGTTCGGCGAGCTGTTGAGCGCGTGTACGCGCGCGACTTCGCTCCGGTGAGTGAGCCGAACATTGAGGCCTTGCCGCGAATGAGTCTCTCGTCGGGCTCAACCTGCTGCAGTCGGGGCTTCACCCGCTGGTGCCCGACGATGGCAATCCTCCGGCGCCTCGTCGGCCCCGGCCGCGGCCCGACCCCGGCCGCAGTCGCCGCCGGTGGCTCGGCGCGGTCAGGACGGCAGCCGGCCGAGCAGAGCCGCCAGCCGCCAGCCGACGACCGCCGCAGTCGCCAGCCAGGCGAGCCAGAGCAGGAGCGCCGGCCGGCGCCAGTAGCGAAAGCGCTCGAGGGTGTCGCGCGGGGTCGCGACCCGGGGCACGAGCGGCACCGCCGCGACGCCCCCCACCAGCGTCGCCGTTGCTGCTGCCCACCAGACCGCGGCGAGGGCGGCGCTCGCCTCGCCCCGGAGCACCGCGCCCAGCTCCGGCACCGAGTAGCCGGCGCTGGCCGTCGCCACGGCCACGACGGCGCCGAGCAGCCCGTTGGCCGCCAGCAGCGCATGGGTCCGCCGCGAGCGCCGCGCCTCGCTCGCCTCGTCCGGGTACAACTCGGGCCGCTCGATCCGCGCCCGCACCGCCTCGAGGGTCAGCTGGGGCGCGGCGAGGATGCGCACCAGCATCTCCCACAGGCGGGCGTCCCGCCAGTAGTTGGCGTGTGGGCCGTCGCCCAGCGACTGTTGCACGAGCGGCGCCTCTCCCGCCGGCAGCCGCCGGCCGATCAGGTCCCAGTCGCGCCACAGGTTGACCCACACCACGGCCGCGCCGGCGGCGCGGAGCGTCGAGGCCAGCTCCGCCGGCGACGAGACGACCGAGGGGAAGACCCTCGACATCCAGCTCAACGGGCTGCCCAGGGTCACCACCGAGAGCGCAGCCGTCTCCGGCCGGTGCCGCCGCCGGCGCCCTCCGGCCGCTGGCACCTCGCGCAGGGCGTGGGTCACCAGCACCGACCCCAGGCTGTGCCCGACGACGACGATTTCGGCCCGCGGGGCCTGCGTCCGCAACCGCTCGATGACGTCCCGGAAGCCGGCGATGGCCCGCTCGCGGTGTTCGGGCCGGCCGACGAAGGCGGCGACGTCGCCGAGAAGGTCGAAGCCGGCGGCGAGCGCGAAGGCCGCGCCGAGGATGGTGATCGCCGCCCCCACCCCGACGCCGATCGCCGCCCAATCCTCGAAGCCGAGCCGGTTCAGGAAGTAATGCAGGGGTCCAACCGAGTAGACGCCCCAGGTGGCCAGTAGCACGGCACCGAGGACCACCCCGCAGACGACGAGCAGGAGCAGAAACACAACCCGCAGCCAGAGCCCGGCCGCCAGCGGGATGCACGCGGCGAGGTCCCAGAGCACCTTCCCGGTCCGAAGCTCGGAGCCCTCCATCAGGCCGGGCAGGAAGCGTTCCCGGAGGCTCGACCAGACCAGTGGCATGACGAGCTGGTCGCCGTGCGGCGTGCGCACCCGCAGGCCGTCCGAAGGCATCACCTCGCCGAACCCGAGCCCGCGCACCCGGACCTGCTGCGCCGACTGCAGGACCTCGCGGTGTCGGTGGCGGCAGGCGCCGAAGCCGCGCTCCGCCTGGGCGACGATGTCGACCGGGGAGTGATCGCCGACCCCGTGCACCACCAGGAAGACGCGGGCCGCCTCCGCCACGGGGTAGTCGGGTGCGTACGGCGCCGGGGAAGCCTCCGCGGCGGCGGTCTGGCGCGGCTCAGCCATCGGCCGCTCCCGCCGCGGTGTCCTCGGCGCCCGGGCAGAGGTAGGCGTGCCAGATCTGGAAATAGAGCCACGGCGACTCCTCTTCGATCTCGTCGAGGCGCTTCGGCCAGTCCCGGTCGTTGAGTGTCCGTCGCTGCAGCATCGGCGGCCGCGGCCGGGTTACCCGGCCCGGCCGCGCCGGGCTCGACGCCGGCTCGGCCGCCGGCTCCGCCGGGGGCGGCACCTCGCGGCCGGGTGTCGAAGGCGGATCGTCCGCCCCGCCGTCGGGCCGCTCCTCGGGCCATTCCCGGCGGAGGAACAGGAAGTTCCTAAGGAACCGCTGCTCCGCGCTCGGGTCCCTTCTGATCTCCCGCAGATCTTCCACGCTCAGGCCGCCGACAGCGCGGGGCTCGAGGGTCTCCGGGCAGGCCTCGACCGCGCTCCGCGTCGCCCGCAGCATGATCTCGATCGCCTCGAGGTTGGCGGCCAGCCGCTCGGCGGTTCCGGCCGGCAACCCCGAGCAATCGAGGCCCTGGCTGCGGCAGGCCGCGGCAAGTGCCTTGGAGTGCTCGAGGAAGCTCCGGGCGTCGGTCCGGTAGCTGCCGGCGCTGCGCTCCAGGTCGAACGCCAGTCCGGCGAGGGTCGTAGCCGCCGGCCGCGGCCGCCACCAGGAGACCACCCCCCGGCTCCACTCCATCCAGGCCCTCAGGTAGAGCTCGGCCGCGCGCAGCAGGTACGCCTTGGCGTCTGCTACCTCAGCGGCCTGCTCGATCGCTCCGCCGGCCGCCTGCCGGACCGGGGGCGGCAGCTTGTACGCGGTGCCGTCCAGCCGGTTCTCGACCTCCTCGGTGCGCTCGGCCACCCGCGTCTCGAGCAGGTCCCCGCCGCGGTAGCAACCGGTGAAGAGCCACGCGAGCTGCAGGTGTGGGCAGCCCTCGCGCCAGGCGTCCGGCGGCTGCGGCCGCCGAAGGTCAAGACAGCGCCTGCGATGCGGGTCGGACCAGGCGAGGCGCGTCCGATTGTCGTAGTCGGCGGCGCTCGCCGGCTTGAAGAGGACGACGCCGTCCGGGATGCCGAAGAAACGCTCCTCCAGCGACCCGGGCTCGTACCGGCGGCGGCTCTCAGGCCGCTCCAGCTCGATACAGGAGATGTCCCAGGCGAGCGTGCCGAGGTCCGCGAGCGCGGCGAGCTGGCCCTCGAGCGAGACCCGCTCAGCGGCCCGCGCGAGGCGGTTGCGGAGGGTGTCTTGGACCAGCAGCAGGCCGGCCGCCGCCGCCAGGACCAGCCAGGCGACGAGCTGTACGTAGCGCAGCATGAACTCGATGTCCCTCCAGCGGCCGGCGCGGTGATCCACCCAACGGCGTTCGCTTGCACCGGCGCCCCGTCCGTCCCGCCTCGGAAAGGAGGACTCCAGGCTATCGCACCTCGTCTTCAGGCACGCCCGCCGCTCCGCAGCCGCCGTCAGCCGTGGGCGTCGCGCTTGAGCAGCTCGTGAGTCTCCTCATACAGCTCGCGGGCGTGGCGGCGGCTGTCGCCGAGGATGCCGTATCCGACCGCGATGTCGATCAGGTCGCAGTGGGGAGAATTCGCCGGCCTCTGGGTTGGCAACTCAGGAAAGCGCAACCAGGTGGCCGACCAGGACCGGCCACCACCGCAACTACCTTCCACCCACAATCCAGGCAGTAGGCGACCGAAACCCCCGCCACAAGCTACCCGCGCTCCGCGCTCGTGGCTCACCGCTATGCGGCGAGGATCTCCGACGCCGTGCCGTACCTGTACGTCCATTCACCTGAGACAGTCCACTTAGCCTTACTATTAGTGACCACGACGTCGTTGATCTCGGGCGCAAATCCGCGTAGCGAGTGACAGGAGAAAAAGGGAGAAGCGTAGTATCGCGGGAGATGTCGCCTCAGTTCGCCTCCCGCCCTGGTGGGCGTTGGTGCTGATCGGGGCATCAGAAAAACAGAGAACCGCTACGCGTAAGCGAAGTGTTTTCACTTCCATCGCATGAATACTCGTTGCCTACGACTTGACTGCACGGGTTGCGTACTCGGTCTCAACCCTTCGCCGATTGCGCCGTCCGGTTCCGTAGCGCATCCAATCAGGGGTGTTTCGGCAGGCGCCTCTGCACGAGCGGGCGACATCATCATGCGGATACCGCCGACGCGCGGGTCAGCAAGACACCTGACCTCTTCTGCCGTTGCTCTCAATTCTGGATCGGTCAAGTTCGGCACAGGCGTGGCTGAGCGCCGATGCGCCACTCTCCAAAGATATTCGGCTAGTGCACGAGACTCGGCGTTGGCGCGAGCCATCAGAGGGAGTGACATGCTGATGCAGTCACCCATCTCACCGCCCCCATGTCGCGAGCGGATCGCAGCCAGTCCAACAAGCGACGGCGCAACCGGTATCGGCCTCTTGTTCACGATGGCGTCAAGCTGCGTCAGAAAAAGGCCAAGGGCGATGGGTAAATGGTCCTCCGGCTCCGGCTGTGCTCCGGTGACGAGACCCCGCAGACGTTGCGCGACAACACGGCGCTTCACATCAACCTCTTCGAACGTCTTGATTGCATCTAAAAGCTCGCTGGGGATCTCCGACGTGTGGCCCCGGAGGTCTGCCAACGCCCGAATGACCGAGAGGAGGTCGACACCCGTTGGCGGGTCACCGATGCCTACTCCCAGAATGGCCAGCGTGCGTGGTTGCTGCACTCCGGCGGGCGTCGCTGAATATCGGATCCGCGTAAGGTTCCCGTACAGCAAGGTCGGCAACGAAGCAGGAACCGGCGGGTCGTCGCCCGCTGCGATGGCGTGGAGAAACGCTACGACATCGGGCCAATATCCGCCCGTGCTCTTCACTGCATCCAGCATATCGATCGTCGATTGGCCGAGTTGCGCCTCCCCAATTCGTGCTTCGCAGCAGTCGTTCGCTAGCCGTTCAATCAAGCCGACAGGCACTTTGCCCGAAGTGGTCCAATCGATAGCCTGCTTCAGAAATCCTCGCATGTGATGCGGCAGCCTGCGTGGAAGGACAAGGTCGCGTCCGCTCGCAAGATCGCGGCAAAATTGAGCGACCACCGGTGCGGGCGGGAGAAGTTGTTCCAGTTCGGCCAACCCTTCCTCTATCTCAGTGTCCAGCGGGGTGGCGTTGTGCCGAGCGCGAAGCGCACCGATCACATACTCGCTGAGGTTGTAGTACTTTGCTGCCCCGTCCGCCGCGAGTGACAACTCTCGCAACGCTCTGCGCATCCCGCGTGGTAGGGTCTGAGGAACTGGCGGGACGGCCTCGCCTGTTGCGGCTGCCTTCACGAAGGTAGCGATATCTGTTCCCGTCGTACCGGCGCGGACGAGATCGTCCAGGACGATCTCCTGCTCTCTTTCGAGCGGCGCGTGCGCTGCGCGAGCGGTAACGGCAGCTTGGGCCAATTCACCGAAGTGGAACGGTCGCAAGCCTTCGCTTCGAAAGATGGGGCCGGCGGAGAACGCGGCAAACTTCTCTGCATTCTTGTAGTAGATGCCATGAGCTGGCGAGCGGTTGAGCGGTTGAATACTGGTGATCGGATCGGTTCCATACCTTTCGCGGAACCTATTCGGCCAATCAAGCGCTAGGCCCGAAGGCACTTTGATCCACCCTCGCTTCAGTGGCACGCGATACGGCACGACGAGTGTTGGGTCGAACTCATGCGATATGTCAGCGGCGAGCATCGACGCTCCAAGTGATACGCCCAGCCAGTCTTGGGCGTGCTCCAGCTTCGCCGCTTCCACGATCGGAGATCCGATAAACGTGCTACTCGACTGGTGCATGACGGCGCGTCCCGCTGATACGGCCCCGCGCAAAGGAAGCCCCATCTGAAGTGCTTCGCAAACCATGTCGGCGCATCGCGCGAGAAAGGGAGCGATGTAGTGCTGAACAAGCGGAACCCAAAGTAGGATGGTGTCGCTAAAATGCGCGTACTGGACAGGAAGTGTACCGAAGATGCTGCCGCTCTGCGTCCTGCTGAAACGGATGACGTTGTGCGTTCGCATCGCCGGCTTCGTCACCGCCTCGGCGATTAGCCGGCCGTATTGCTCTGTTACGGCCTCGAGTCCCTGGGCACCCAACATTGCCGAGAAACCGAGCACGTCGAAAACACCGATGAGGTAGCGGCGAATCTCTGGTACGTCCGCATCGGGTTCGAGCGGTGGGTCATCCGACGCTCCTGCCGAGAAATCGGGTTTGATAAGCCCGCTTACCGTGCACCTGATCTCAGTCGATTCGCCACTCGCTCTTTTCAGGAGGTCAGCCGCTCGCCAGTGCGTGTACTCGTCTGGCTTGTTCCGCAATAAATGTTCAACCGATTGCAGCGGATCGAAGAGGAGCTTGAAGGGGAAGTCGGGTGATGCCTGACACGAGTCCCACGCTTTTCGGCAGGTCGCTGTGTATTCGTCCTCCGTAAGTTCACGTTGGATGTGAAGTCCTTTTTCGATGAGGCCTGCGACAGCCTTCCGAAATTCCGCCTCGTCGTCGAATTCCATTGGGTGACTCCCGCAGGTCCGTCATGATCGTACCGCGCACCATCGAGCGCGCAACTCGTACGGCACGGCTGCGCTATCTTCCGACAGCCCGCGTCGCGCCGCGTCGCGTAAGAAGAGCGCTCCTGCACCCTACCGCGCGCCGGGTCACGGACGCGACCTGAATCTGCGCACATTGTTCGCGGCGTGTGCTTGACGCATAGGCCGAAGGCGATGTTCTCTAACACGGCCATGTGCGATAGGCGACCTTGATCCTCGGCTCTTCCTGGTTGACCACGCAGCCGAAACGCCGTAGCAGTGGGGCGCGACCCTATTCATCTTCAGACTGGTCCCGGACACAGAACAGAAATAGATCCTCCGGTGCCCATTGATCGTCGGGACGTGCTCTAGCCGCGTCAAGTGACAAGCCGGCCGGCGTGTGCTCTACGACAAAGATGCGAGGCTCTCCATCGCTCGCGGCGATTGGCTTCATGGCAATGTGCACGCGGTCGTTCGCTGGCTGGTCATCGTACTGCAGACGAAGCTCAGGCCCTGCCTCTGGTGGGCAAAGATCAAGGCCGAGCTGATTGCCTCTGCCTGCGTATTCCGCCCGAAGCCGGCCACCGATTCCGACGCAAGGCGGCCACTGATTCCGACGCAAGGCGGCCACCGATTCCGGGCTGAAGGCGGCCGGTTTCCGAGGTGTGCCGGAATGGCCGGCCGCCTTGGATCGGAAGGGTGGCCGCCTTGGACCGGAACGGTGGCCGGAACGGTCCGGAATCGGGTGGAGCGACGACGAGGCTCCTGCTCTGGCAGTCTGCGGCCTTTACCCGCGAGGGAGGAGGTCAGCAGGTGCCGGCACGGAGGACGACGATGCGGAAGGTTCGAGAGGTCTTGCGTCTGAGCTGGGTGTGCGGTCTGTCGCAGCGCCAAGTAGCGGCGAGCTGCGGTCTGGGCCGTTCGACGGTGGGCGAGTACCTGGAGCGCGCGGCGAAGGCCGAGGTGCGTGACTGGTCGGCGGTGGAGGCGCTGGGCGACGAGGCGTTGGAACGGCGGCTGTTTCCGCCGCCGGTTTCGGTGCCCTCGGGCGAGCGTCCGGAGCCGGACTGGGCGCGGGTGCACCTGGAGCTGCGCCGCAAGGGGGTGACGCTGCGGCTGCTATGGGAGGAGTACCAGGCGGGTCGGCCGGAGACCTACCGCTACAGCCGGTTCTGCGAGCTGTACGGGCAGTGGCGGGGCCGGGTGGACCTGACGATGCGCCAGGAGCACAAGGCGGGCGAGAAGCTGTTCGTCGACTATGCGGGCCCGACGGTGCCGGTGGTGGACCGGGCCACGGGCGAGCTGCGCGAGGCGCAGATCTTCGTGGCGGTTCTGGGGGCGAGCAACTACACCTACGCGGAGGCGACCTGGAGCCAGGGGCTGAAGGACTGGATCGGCTCGCACGTGCGGGCCTTCGAGTCCTTCGGCGCGGCGCCCCAGGTGTGGTGCCGGACAACCTCAAGAGTGGCGTGACCCGCCCGTGCTACTACGACCCCGATCTCAACCCGACCTACCACGAGATGGCGGTGCACTACGGCGTGGCGGTGGTGCCGGCGCGGGTGCGCAAGCCGCGCGACAAGGCCAAGGTGGAGGCAGGCGTGCTGCTGGTGGAGCGTTGGATCCTGGCGCGGCTGCGCGACCGGGTGTTTTTCTCGCTGACCGAGCTCAACGCGGCGATCCGCGAGCTTTTGCGGCCGCTCAACGAGCGGCCGTTCCAGAAGCTGCCCGGCAGCCGCCGCGAGCTGTTCGAGCGGCTGGACCGGCCGGCGATGCAGCCGCTGCCGGCCGCGCGCTACAGCTTCGCCGAGTGGCGCAAGGCGCGGGTCAACGTCGACTACCACGTGGAGGTCGGGGGCCACTACTACAGCGTCCCCTACCGCTTGGTGGGCGAGAAGCTCGACGTGCGCCTCGCCGGTTCGACGGTGGAGCTCTTGCACCGCGGCCGCCGGGTGGCCAGCCACCTGCGCAGCGACCAGCGGGGCCACCACACCACGGTGACCGAGCACATGCCCCGGGCGCACCGCGACTACGCCCAGTGGACGCCCGAGCGGCTGATCCGCTGGGCGGCCAAGACCGGCGAGGCGGTGGCCGAGGTCGTGACGGCGATCCTCGGCTCGCGGGCTCATCCCCAGCACGGCTTCCGCCCCTGCCTGGGCATCCTGCGGCTGGGCAAACACCACGGGGAGGAGCGTTTGGAGGCGGCCTGCCGGCGCGCCCTGGCCCTCGGCTCGCCCTCCTACCGCAGCGTCCGCTCGATCCTCGAGAAGGGACTGGACCGTGAGCCCCTGGCCGAGCCGGCCCAGGCGCCGCTGCCCACCGAGCACCGTAACCTCCGCGGCGCCGCCTATTACGGCACGCCCGGGGAGGCGCCATGCTGAGCCACCCGACGCTGGACCGACTCTACGCCCTGCAGCTTCGCGGCATGGCCCGGGCCTTCGAGGAGCAGATGCAGATGCCCGAGTGCGGCGAGCTCGGCTTCGCCGAGCGGCTCGGTTTGCTGGTCGATCGCGAGGCCGCCGACCGCGAGAATCGCCGGCTGGCCCGCCGCCTCAAGGAGGCCAAGCTGCGCCTGGAGGCGGCGGTCGAAGACCTCGACTTCCGCATTCCGCGCGGGCTGGACAAACGCCTCGTCCTGTCGCTGGCCGGCTGCGAGTGGATCGACCAGCGCCTCAACGTGCTGATCACCGGCCCTACCGGCGTCGGCAAGAGCTACCTCGCCTGCGCCCTCGCCCACAAGGCCTGCCGCGAGGGCTACACCGCGCTCTACCACCGCCTCCCCAGGCTGCTCGGCGAGCTCGCGCTGGCCCGAGGCGACGGCCGCTACCCGCAGCTTCTGGCTCGCCTGGGCAAGGCGCGCCTGCTGGTGCTCGACGACTGGGGACTCGAGCCGCTCACCGACACCCACCGCCGCGACCTGCTCGAGATCCTCGAGGACCGCTACGACCGCCGCTCCACCCTGGTCACCAGCCAGCTTCCCGTCGAGGCCTGGCACGACGCCCTCGGCGATCCCACCCTCGCCGACGCCATCCTCGACCGCCTGGTCCACAACGCCCACCGCATCGAGCTGCGCGGCGAGTCCATGCGCAAGCGGCGCGCCGTCCAGC
>Ga0302046_10000570_pt1 | contig 36641 bp, 31 predicted proteins | sample RVTome_11_FD_200261 | JGI IMG/M metagenome (GOLD analysis project Ga0302046, IMG submission 200261) | Soil microbial communities from uranium-contaminated site in the Upper Colorado River Basin, Wyoming, United States - RVT147D111 (version 2) ...
GGTTTCCATGCAGGCGCTGACCCGACGACAACAACAGGTGCTGGAGTTCATCCAGCGATCCCAGGAAAACCGGGGTGTCACCCCCTCCCTCCGGGACATCGCGGCCCATTTTCATTTCCGCAGTATGAACAGCGCCATGGACCACGTCCGCGCCCTGCGCCGGAAGGGCGCCCTGGCCGGCGCGCCCCGCCAGGCCCGCTCCTTCCAGGTCCAGTCCCCGCTCCACAAGCTGCGCCGCCGCGTGGTGGACATCCCCCGCTTCGGTTCCATCCCCGCCGGGTTCGCCCGCGACCGCCAGCAGGAGGCGGAGGGATGTGTGTCCATCGACATCGACAGCCTCGGCTTCAAGCCCACCGCCCGCACCTTCGCCCTCGAGGTGCGCGGCGAGTCGATGATCGGCAAGCACATCCTCGACGGCGACATCGTCGTCCTCGAACACGGCGTCACCCCGCGCGCCGGCGACATCGTGGCCGCCCTCATCGACAATGAAAGCACCCTCAAGACCTTCCTCCTCCAGCGCGGCAAACCCTTTCTCCGCGCCGAAAACCCCCGCTATCCCGACCTCATCCCCGCCGAGGAACTCGTCATCCAGGGCGTCATGGTCGCCCTGATACGAAGGCGGAAGTAAGAAGTAAGAATGCAGCATGGGGAACGAGATCTGGCGGATCGGACCAAGGCGCTGGCGCGGCGGATCATCCACGTTCTTCATGATGCGCTTCCCGCCAAGGCCACCGCACGGGTTCTGGGAAACCAGATGCTTCGCTCCGGCACGTCCGTGGGAGCCAATGACCGCGAGGCAAATCGGGCACGGTCCAAAGCCGAATTCATCGCCAAGATCGGTGACTGCCTCAGGGAAATCGACGAAACCGCCTACTGGCTCGAACTCCTCATCGACGAACACCTGCTCCCCGCTCAAAAACTCTCCAGCCTCCAGGACGAAGTCAACCAACTCACCGCCATCTTCGTGACCATCCTAAAAAAAGCCCGCACCCCATAATTCTACATTCTACATTCTGCCTTCTCCCTTCTCCCTTTCCCTCCATGCGCCGGATCGTTCATCTCGACGCCGATGCCTTCTTCGCCTCCGTGGAGCAGGCCGCCGATCCCCGCCTGCGCGGGCGCCCCGTCGCCGTCGGCGGCGAGAAGCGCGGCATCATCGCCTCCGCCTCCTACGAGGCCCGCAAGTTCGGCATCTACACCCCCATGCCGACCGTCCGCGCCCGGAAACTCTGCCCCAAGCTCATCCTCCTGCCGGGGGACTTCGAGAAGTACGAGCATTTCTCCCGCTGGATGTTTTCCTACGCCTACGACTTCACCCCCGACGTGGAGGTCACCTCGATCGACGAGGGCTACTTCGACCTGAGCGGCGCGCGGCGGCCCGCCGTGGACATCGCCCGGACCATCCGCCAGGCCATCGGGCAGTCGCTCAAGATCAGCGTCAGCGAAGGCATCGCCGCCAACAAGCTCATCAGCCAGATCGCCTCCAAGCTCCACAAGCCCGCCGCCTTCGCCCACATCCCCGACGGCACCGAAACCGGCTTCCTCCATCCCCTGCCCAACCATTGGCTGCCCGGCGTCGGCCCCCAGACCGCCTCCCGCCTCAACGCGGCCGGTCTGGCCCTCGTCGGCCAGATCGCCACCACCCCGCCCGAGCTGCTCCACCTGCTCCTCGGACGCTGGGCCATTGGCCTGCAGGCCTTCGCCCGCGGCATCGACGAGCGCCCCGTCGTCCCCGCCCGCGCCGCGGCCAAATCCTACGGCCACCAGGAAACCTTCGCTGAAGACCAGACCGACGAGGCGTTCCTCGAAGCCACCCTCCGCCGCATGGCCGACCGTCTCATGGCCCAGGTCCGCGCCGACGGCAAAAGCATCCGCACCCTCACCGTCAAGGTGCGCTACAACGACATGGACGAGGATCAGCGCAGCGAAAGCCTGCCCGAGCCGACCGATCTCGAGAGCGATCTCTACCCGCGCCTGCGCCCCCTCCTGCGCCAGGCCTGGAAACGCCGCGTCAGCCTCCGCCTCGTTTCCCTCAAGGTCTCCAACCTCTACGACAGCTTCCTGCCCGCCGACCTGCCCCTCCTCGCCGCCGCCCGGCAGCGCGATGCCCAGCGGCGCCTCGCCACGGTCATCGATGAGCTCCGCCACCAGCGCGGCGCCCGCGTCATCCTCCGCGGCCATGATCTCGCGTTGCGAGATCATGGCCGCGGAGGAAAGGAAGAAGGCAGAAGGCAGAATGTAGAAAAGTCTCTGCCTTCTGCATTCCGCCTTCTTCCTTCTTCCTTGCCCCTCTGCCTGCACAGCCACTACTCCTTCCTCAACTCCACCCTCTCCATCGACGCCCTCGTCGAGCAGGCGCGGCGCGACAAGCTTTCCGCCGTCGCCCTCACCGACGAGGGCAACCTGCACGGCGCCGTGCCCTTCACCCTCAAGGCCAGGGCCGCCGGCCTCCGGCCCATCCTCGGCGCCACCCTCCGCGTCGGCGGGCAGACCGTCCGGCTCTATGTCCAGAACGCCGAGGGCTACCACAATCTCTGCCGGATCCTTTCGGGGGGAAAGGAAGAAGGGAGAATGCAGAATGCAGAATGCAGAAACATCCCGCGGCCCGAAGGGCCGCGAGATTCCTCTGCATTCTGCATTCTCCCTTCTTCCTTGGCCGCCAAAGGCGGCCTCGGCGGCCTGATTGCCGTGGCGGCCGATCCCGCGCTGGCGGCGCGGTTTCCCGGGCGCTTCTACCAGGCCGTCACGTCACCCCGCACCGCCCGGGACATCGCGCGCGACCTGCCGGCCGTGGCCGCCCTGCCCGTCCGCTACGCCACCCCCGCCGGACGTCACTGGTTTGACATCCTCCAGTCCATCCGCACCAACACCCTTCTGGGCCAGCCGCATCCCGACAAGCTCGCCCGCGGCGCGTTCCATTTCCGCAGCCAGCTCGAGCTGGCCGGGCGTTTCCGCGACCATCCCGAACTGCTGCGCCGCACCCACGAGATCGCCGACCGCTGCGAGTTCGAGCTGCCCCTCGCCCCGCCCCAGTTCCCCGCCTTCCATCCGGCCGACGGACGCTCCTCCCGCGCCTTTCTCCGCCACCTCGTCTGGGCCGGGCTGCGCCGGCGCTACGGGCACCTCGCGACCGGGCTGGACCGGCTGCGGCGCCAGGTCCGCGAGGAACTCGCCATCATCCACGACGTCGGCTACGAGGAATATTTCCTGGTCGTCTGGAACCTCCTCCAGGAATGCCGGCGCCGCGGCATCGAATGGATCACGCGCGGCAGCGCCGCCGATTCCCTGGTCTGCTACTGCCTCGGCATCAGCGACGTCTGCCCCATCCGCTTCGACCTCTTCTTCCGCCGCTTCCTCAACAAGGAACGCATGTCCATGCACAAGCTGCCCGACATCGATGTCGATTTCCCGCATGACCGGAAGGACGACGTCATCGACCTCATCTTCGAGATCTACGGGACCCGCCAGGCCGCCGTGGTGGGCGGCTTCTCCACCTTCCAGACCCGCAGCGCCGTGGCCGACATCGCCAAGGTGCTGGGCGTCTCCGAACACCAGATCCGCCGCTTCACCGAGCACATGCCCTGGACGTATGCCAAGGAAGAAGGGGGAATGCAGAATGCAGAAGCGGAATCTCACATCTCACATCTCAAATCTCAGATTTCGGATTCCCCCTTGTATCAGGCGCTGAAAGCCAGTCCGGAGTGCGGGGACATGCCGCTGGACGAGGAACCCTACCGCACCGCCCTGCTCATGGCCGAGTTCCTCCAGGACGTGCCGCGCCACCCCAAGATGCATCCCTGCGGCGTGGTCCTCTCACGCCAGCCCATGCACCAGATCACGCCCACCTTCACCTCCCGCAAGGGCTATCCCACCACCCACTTCGACATGGACGCCGTCGAGGCCGTGGGCCTGGTGAAGATCGACATCCTCGCCCAGGGCGGGCTCGCCGCCATGCGCGACGTTCGCCTTCACCTCGAAGAACGCATCCGGCAAACCGAGGATGCCCACGAGATCGCCACCCTGCGCGAAGCGCAGGACTACGCCACCTGCCACTCTGCATTCCGCCTTCTTCCTTCTTCCTTACCTTCCGACGATCCCGCCGTCTGGGACATGATCGCCTCCGGCGGCGCCCGCGCCGTCCACCACATCGAGAGCCCCGCCATGGTCAGCCTCTGCCGCATGTCCAACGTGCGCGACCTCGACGGTCTCATCGCCATCGTCAGCGTCATCCGCCCCGGGGCCGCCAACGAACAGAAGAAGCTCCAGTTCACGCGCCGCTACCAGAAGCTCGAGCCGGTCACCTGTCCTCATCCCGTCCTCGCGCCGATCCTTCGCAGCACCTTCGGCCTCGTGGTCTATGAGGAGCACATCCTCCAGATCTGCGAAGCCTTCGCCGGCATGCCCCTCGGCCGCGCCGACACCCTGCGCCGCGCCCTGGTCAAGCTCAACCACCGCCTCATCGATGACATCGGGCTGGAGTTCGCCGCCGGAGCCCGGGCGCGCGGCCATGACGAGGCCATCCTGCGCGAGGTCTGGGACCTGGTCCGGGGCTTTGCCGGCTACGCCTTCTGCAAGGCCCACAGCACCGCCTACGGCGTCGAGGCATACCAGTCCGCCTGGCTCAAGAAGTATTACCCCGCCGAGTTCATGGCCGCCGTCCTCACCAACGGCAAGGGCTTCTACCATCCCCTCGTTTACGTCCTCGAATGCCACCGCCTCGGCATTCCCCTGCTGCCACCATGCGTCAATACCCCGGGCCCCCACTTCGTGGTGGAAGGAAGAAGGGAGAATGCAGAAGGCAGAAAGATGGATCCGTCTCTTCCCTCTGCATTCTGCATTCTCCCTTCTTCCTTGATCCGCGTTCCCGCCACGCGGATCAAGGGCCTGACCGAGACCACCCGGGAACGCATGGTCGCCGAGCGCGCCCGCAGGCCCTTCGCCTCCCTCCACGACTTCGCCCAGCGGGCCGGCGCCCTGCCCGAGGAGATGGAGGCGCTCCTGCGCGCCGGCGCCTTCGACACCTTCGGCCCCAGCCGCACCCGCCTCTTCTGGGAAATCCAAGCCGAAGCGAAGGCAGAAGGGAGAAGGGAGAATGCAGAAAGTGGCAGGCAGATGAATCTCTTTCCTTCTGCATTCTGCCCTCTTCCTTCTGCCTTTTCCGAGCCGGACCGGAAGCAGCGGTTGCAATGGGAAATGGACCTCCTCGATTTTCCCGCCAGCGGGCATCCCCTCGAGTTGCACGGTGACATCGACTGGAAGAGCTACTGCCCTGTCGCGGAGCTTGGGAAGCATGTCGGAGAGAAGGTGGTCACCTGCGGGTTGATCATCGAGCAGCGCCTCCACCACCAGGCCACGGGCGAGCCCATGAAGTTCCTCACCCTGGCCGACTGGACCGGCATGGTCGAGACGGAGCTGTTCGCCCCCACCTACCGTTCCTACGGCCTGGCCACAGTCCGTTACCCCGTCCTGGAAGTCACCGCCACCGTGGAGCCGTTCGAGAACGGACGCGGCTTCACCCTCCGCGTCCACCGGGCCGGGAGGCCAAGGAAGAATGTAGAATGTAGAATGTAGAATTCTGCATTCTTCCTTCTTAACTCTCACTTTCCCTACAAATACTCGTTGAACAGCGCCTCCAGCACTTCCTGGCGGCCGCTTGTGTTGGGCGTGAGCTTCTTCTTCGCAAGGACATACTTCTCCAGCTCCTTGAGGCTGGTCTTGCCCTTCTCGATGCGCCTGCCGAGGTCGGAGTCCCAGGAGCTGTAGCGATGCTTGACGAAGCTGGCCAGGCGTCCGTCCTTGCGGATCGCCGCCGCCACCTTGAGCCCCCGGGCGAAGGCGTCCATGCCGGCGATGTGGGCATGGAACAGGTCGGCCGGCTCGAAGCTTTCCCGGCGCACCTTGGCGTCGAAGTTGAGGCCGCCCGTCGTGAACCCGCCCATGTCGAGCAGGGTGAGCATGATCTGGGCGGTGAGATAGACATTGAGCGGGAACTGGTCGGTGTCCCACCCGAGCAGCTCGTCGCCGGCATTGGCGTCGATCGAGCCGAGCGCGCCCGCCGCGGCGGCCACGACCAGCTCGTGATGCATGGTGTGCCCGGCCAGGGTGGCGTGGTTCGCCTCGATGTTCAGCTTGAGGTGGGGCAGCAGCTTGTATTCGCGGAGGAAGTTCAGGCAGGCCGCCGAGTCGGAGTCGTACTGGTGCTTGGTCGGCTCCTTCGGCTTGGGCTCGATGTAGAACTGGCCCGTGAACCCGATCTCCTTCTTGTAATCCACCGCCATCTGGAGAAAGCGCGCCAGGTGATCCATCTCGCGCTTCAGGTTGGTGTTGAGCAGGGTGCTGTAACCCTCGCGCCCCCCCCAGAACGTGTAGCCCGCGCCGCCCAGGCGGTGCGTGACCTCGATGGCCTTCCGCACCTGCGCGGCCGCGAAGGCGAACGCGTCCAAGTTGCAGCTCGTCGCCGCGCCATGCATGTAGCGCGGGTGCGCAAAGAGACAGGCCGTGCCCCAGAGCAGCTTGATGCCGGTCCGTTGCTGTTCCTCCTTCAACACCTTGGCCACCGCGTCCAGGTTCTTGTTGGACTGCTGAAGCGTGGCGCCTTCCGGAGCGACGTCCCGATCGTGGAAGGCATAGAACGGCACACCCAGCTTCTCCATGAACTCGAACGCCACCCGCGCGCGGCGCTGCGCGTTGGCCACCGAGTTGGAGCCGTCATCCCATGGCCGCACCGCCGTGCCGACGCCGAAGGGATCGGCGAGCGGATTCCGGAACGTGTGCCAGTATGCCACCGAAAACCGGAAGTGCTCCTTCATCGACTTGCCTTCGATGATCTCGTCGGCGTTGTAATGTTTGAAGGCGAGCGGATTCCGGCTCTTGGGACCCTCAAACTTGATCGTCTTGATCTTCGGAAAAGCGGCGGTTGGCATGTCGTTAACTTTTTCTTTTACAACTGGTTACAGGCTGCTGCGTCAAGGTGCGGCCGGGCGCGCCTTTCAGGAAACACATCACCTTAGTCGAAGGGGCCCCGGGGCAACGCGCGGGAGGGTAGGAGTTTGCACCATCTTCGTCCAGCCTGATTGTGAAATCCCCTCCTGCTGCGCACTTCATGCCACGGAGGGAAGGCCCATGCGCTCATTCGCCCATGCGCCCATGCGCCCCTTGGCTCACAGGCCGATTGGCTCGCGGCTTGACTCGGTGACTTCATGACCTGGTGACGCCCATTCACCCATTCACCCATTCACCCATTCACCCATTCACCCATTCACCCATTCACACACGCACCCGGTCCGGGCTGGCAGACGCGCACCTTCGGGTGGCGCCGGCGGATCTCTGTCTCGAACCAGGCGCGGGCGTCATCGTCGCCGTGCCCGAGCAGCACCACTTTCGGCCCCACACGACCGACCAAGTCGAGCAACTCCTCCCGGTTGGCGTGAGCCGTGAGGTCAAAGTCCTGGACTTCGCAGCGCCGGACCAGTTCGCCGGTCATGGGGCTGAAGGGAAAGGTGTCGCCTTCCAGGGTGGCCTTGAGACGGCCGCCGGGTGTGTCGGGATCGGCATAACCCACGAAGAAGATGGCGTGCTGTTCCTCCTCGATCATGCGGGCCGCCAAGTCGTGCGCCGCGGTGTTCTCCGTCATCATGCCGGCCGTCACCACAAAGATCTTTCCCCCGGTCAACTTCATCTTCTCCGCTTCGCCCCGTTCCAGCACCACGAGGTTGAGCGACTCCGTCAGGCGCAGGTCCGGGTGCTGGCGACGGACGCGATGGGCCTGGATGTCGTAGATTTCGGTGAACACGCGGCCCAGTCCCCCGATGTAGATCGGCTGGCGGGGGAGGCGTCCCTCCTGCATGAGCAGGGCCAGGAGGCCGAGGATTTCCTGGGTGCGCCCCAGGGCGAAGGTGGGGATCAACACCGAGCCGCGGCGGGCCAGCACGGCTGAGATGGCCTCGACCAGGCGCTCCACCTCCCGCGCGCGGGAATGTCCCTTGAGTGTGGCGCGGGCGCCGCGCGTGGTTTCCATGATCATCACATCGGCCCGCACCTCCTCGAAACACGCTCCCTTGAGCAGGGTCTGGTCGCCGAAGCAGACGTCGCCGGTGTAGAAGAGCGAGGCTTCCTCCCCCCGGATCATCATGCCGGCGGACCCCATCACGTGGCCGGCGTCGAGAAACTCCAGGGTCGGCGAAGTCCGTCCCGTGTGGAGGGCGGCGTAGGCGGCCCATTCCATTTCGCGGTTGTACTTCAGGCCCTGGAAAAGGGGGGCGATCTCGTCCACCTCGTCGTGGCTGTAAAGCGGGTATTCCGTCAGGCCCTGTTCCCGCCGCTTGTGCTTCATCACGTTGACCGAGTTGTGCAGGACGCGCTCCACCAGGAAATACCCCAACTCGGTCAGAAACACATGTGCATGGGGCCAGTGCCGGATGGCGACCGGCAGCGCGCCGACGTGGTCGTGATGGCAATGACTGATGGCGATGGCATCCACATCTTCGCGGGCCACCTGCTGAAGGAGCGGCAACCCGGCGCGGCCCTCCCGCTTGGGATGGGTGCCCGCATCCAGGAGGATCCGGCGCCCGTCCACTTCGACCAGCCAGGCGCTGGCGCCGATGGCGGTGTCAGGATTGAGGTTCACGATGCGCATGGGCGAACGATAGGGAAATCCGATGCCGAGGGAAACCCAGATCCCAGCCTTCCCCAAACTCGAGCGACAGGTGTCGCTCGAGTTTGGGGAAGGCTCAAGGCATGCATCGGACCGATCGGACTAATCGGTCGGATCGGTCGCCGAGCCCCGGGCTTGCCCGGGCCGGGGCCGGAGGCTACGCTCCCGCCCGTGAGCGAGGCCGACAAGCCGGCACCGACCCAGCCGATGCCCGCCCCTGGACCCGCCGCCGTCATGACGATAGGGACGGGGGCCGCGCTGCCATCTCCCTCGGTGCGCCACTGGCAGAAGCCCTCCTTCATTCTCTTCCTGGCCCTGTTCGCGGTGAACGAGGCGACGCTGTTCCTGCGGGTTCCCTCCCTGCCCCTTGAAGGCGCCCTGCTGGCGGCCGCCCTGCTCAGCGCATTGGTCTCCCTGGCGCTCCGGCTTCCCCTGCAGAACGTGCTAACCGCCTCGGTGATCATCCTGTGCACGTCCGGCGTGTTCGTTTCCGTCGGAGCGGTCACCGGAGTGCCCTTCGGTCCCATTCACTTCAATCCCGCCCTGGGACCCCGTCTGTTCGATGCGGCTCCGTGGAGCCTTTTGGTCCTGTGGGTGGTGGTGGTGATCAACGGCCGCGGGGTGGCGCGGCTCGTCATGCGGCCCTGGCGCAAGACGCATTTCTACGGCTATTGGGTGATGGGATGGACGGCCCTGTTGGCGGTCCACTTTGACCTGGCACTGGAACCGTTCGCCACGCAAGTGCGCAACTTCTGGATATGGCAGGCGTCGCGGACCTCCCTCCAATGGTATGGCGCGCCCTGGGTCAATTTCCTCGGATGGTTCATGACCACGCTGGCGGTGCTGTGCTTCACGCTGCCCTGGTTGATCAATAAGCAGCCGGTGAAACGGGCCATGGACTACCACCCCCTCCTCTGCTGGATCCTCCTCCACCTCTGGCTGGCCACCGGCAATGCGATGCAAGGCCATTGGGACGCCGTGTGGCTGGGCCTTCTCGGAGCGATCGTGGCCACCGTGTTTGCCGTGCGCGGCGCCCGCTGGTGAAGGGGGGGGCAGACTTGACTTTTTGACTATGAACCGGGTTAGCGCAGAGGCAGCCCACCCTTTTCGACCGGTTCATAGTCAAATAGTCAAGTCTGCCCCCCCCTCACGCCAGGTGACACGCCACATGGTGTCCCGGCGACACCTCGCGCAGCCACGGCCTGCTTTGGCGGCAACGATCCTCCGCCAGCGGACAGCGCGGATGAAACGGACAGCCCCGCGGCGGATCGATGGGGGAAGGCACATCGCCCGACAACACCAGCCGTTCACGTCGGGAGGCGGGATCCACCTCCGGCACCGCGGAGATCAATGCCTGGGTGTAGGGATGACGCGGCGACCGGCACAACAGCCGGGCCGGGGCAACTTCCATGACGCGCCCCAAATACATCACCATGATCCGGTGACTGATGTGCTCCACCACGGCCAGGTCGTGGGCAATGAAAAGGTAGGCCACCCCGCGCGCCTCCTGGACGTCCTGCAACAAATTCACGATCTGCGCCTGCACCGACACGTCCAGCGCGCTGACCGGTTCGTCGCACACGATCAGGCGGGGATTCACCGCCAGGGCACGGGCAATGCCGATCCGCTGACGCTGCCCCCCGCTGAATTGGTGGGGATAACGGGCGGCCTGGTCCGGGTGCAGCCCCACCGACTGCAACAGAACCGCAATCCGGTCCCGACGCTCCGTCCGGTTGCGGGCCAGGCGGTGGATGTCCAGCGCTTCCCCAATGATCGCCGACACCGTCATGCGCGGGTTGAAGGAGCCGATCGGGTCCTGGAAGATCATCTGCAGCCGGCGCCGTCGCTGCCGCATGGTGTCGGCGGGCAACGAGACCAGGTCCTCGCCGTCGAAGAGGATTTGCCCGGCCGTGGGTTCGACCAACCGCACCACCGCCCGCCCCAGGGTGGTCTTGCCGCATCCGCTTTCACCCACCAGGCCGAGCGTTTCCCCGGCCCCCACCTCGCAGCTCACACCATCGACGGCAAGCAAGCGCGCACGGCCGCCTCCCGCACCGCGGCGCGCCACGGAGAAGTGCACCCGCAACTCGCGGACCTGCAACAGCGCTGGCGAGTCAGGCGCCATGCGGTTGGTTCCAATGAGGACAACGCACATGGCGCTCCTCACCAAGCGCCAGCCATCCCGGCGAAACACGGTCGCATCCCGTCTGGCGAATCGGGCAGCGCGGATGGAATCGGCACCCGGATGGAAACGCGCCGGGGCGTGGCGGCGTGCCGGGAATGGCGCGCAACCGCTCGGTGCCCTGTCCCAACCGGGGCACCGACTCGAGCAGGGCGCGGGTGTAGGGATGGGCTGGAGCGTGAAGGATGTCGCAGGCCGGACCGGTCTCGACGATCTGCCCGGCATACATGACGGCGACACGATCGGCCAGGTCGCCGACCAGGCCGAGGTTGTGGGTGATGAGCAGGATGCTCATGCCGGTCTCCGTGCGGAGCGAGGCAAGGAGGTCCATGATCTGGGCCTGGATGGTGACGTCCAGCGCCGTGGTGGGTTCATCGGCAATGAGAAGGGCGGGCCGCGGTGCAAGCGCCATGGCGATCATCACCCGCTGCTGCATGCCGCCGGACAACTGGTGCGGATAATCCCGCATCCGCTGCCGGGGCGCGGGAATGCCGACGCGTTCGAGCAGTTCCACCACGGCGGCTTCCCCATCCTCTTCGGGCCGGTGCAGGCGCAGCGCCTCGCGGATCTGGCGTTCCACCGTCATCACGGGGTTGAGACTGACGCCCGGTTCCTGAAAGACGTAGCTGACCACGCCGCCCCGGATGCGGCGAAGATCCCGCCGGGACATGGTGAGCACATCCTGCTGCAGCACGCGGATGCGCCCGGCCGGGTAGCGGGCGGGAGGTGACGCAAGCAGCCGGGCCACGGAAAGGGCGGTCACGCTCTTGCCGGAACCGCTTTCGCCGACCAGGGCGAGCGATTCACCCTGATCGATATGAAGGGAGACGCCGTCCAGGGCACGCACCTCGTCGAATTCAAGGACGAGCCCCTCGATGTCGAGGAGACGGTCGGGAGGCGGCGCAGGGACGCCGGGCCGGGCCGCCGGGGATTGATCTTGCTTGGGGACGCCCGGGCTCATTAGGTTGCGGGCCAGTATGCGAGCCACGCTTTGTCTCCTGCCAGTTTGTTTTTTCCTGGGTTGCCAATCCCCTTCCCCTCACGAGGGAGGGCCTGTCATCCATATGGGCCCCCGCCCAACCAGCCTGGCCAGCCTGCAGAAGCAGGCGGAGGACTGGAACTCGCTCATGGCGCTGCCGATCATCGAAACCACCACCAACGGCGTGCGGCAGGCGGTGGCGCGGGCAATCGAGGAGGGCAATACCGCGCTGAACGCGATCGCCTCCCTGCGGCAGGGCCAGCTCACCTTTCAGAACACCATCCGCGCCCTGGACGACATGTCGTTCACGGCGAGCAAGACGGCCAACCGGATCTACCTGCTCAAGGAAACCAACCCCGACGAGGCGCTGCGCGAGGCGGGCAACGAGGCCATCAAGGAATTCGAGACCTGGTCGGTGGGGCTGGATTATCGCGAGGACGTGTACAAGGTCGTGCAGGCCTTTGCCGACACCCAACCGGCCCTGGAAGGCGAGTCAAAAAAGGTGCTCGAGGAAACCTTGCGCGATTACCGGCGCGCCGGCCTGCACCTGCCCCAGGCGGAGCGGGACAAGGTGGAGGCGCTGCGCAAGGAGCTGGCCTCCGCCAGCACCGACTTCGAGGCCAACATCACCAAGGCCAAGGCGCCCCTCACCTTCACACGCGCCGAACTGGCGGGGGTGCCGGACACGTTCCTGGACCAGCCCGACGTCAAGACCGGGGAGGATGCCTACATCGTGCAGCCGCACATCACCTGGCATTTCCTGACCGTCATGGACAACGCGCGCCCCGAGGCGACCCGGCAGAAGCTCTACCTGGCACGGAACACCCTGGCCAAGGACGTCAACGTCCCGCTCCTGCAGCACATCCTCAGGCTGCGCCATGAGATCGCCCGGATGCTGGGCTACCAAACCTGGGCGGATTACCGCATCGAACCCAAGATGGCCGGGAACGCGGCGACTGCACACACCTTCCTCCTCGATCTCAACGTGGGCCTCCAGGAGAAGTACACCGCCGAACTGGACGCCCTGCGCGAGCTGAAGGAGAAGGAGACGGGCCAGGAGGAGGCCGACCTGCAGCCGTGGGACGTCCGTTACTACACCAACCAACTCAAGAAGGAACGCTACGCCGTGGACGCCGAACAGTTGCGCGCCTACTTCCCCTACGACGCCGTCCTCCAGGGCATGTTCCGCATCTACGAGCAGATCTTCGGACTGAAGATCACCACGCTGGAGGCGCCGCAGAAATGGGTCGAGGACCTCCAGCTTTACGCCGTGACCGACGCCGCCACGGGCGAGCCGCTCGGTTTGCTCTACATGGACATGTTTCCGCGCGAGGGGAAATACGGGCACTTCGCGCAGTTCCCCATCATTCCGGGCAAGCGCCTGCCGGACGGGCGCTATCAGCGTCCCACGGCGGCCTTGATCTGCAATTTTCCCAAGCCGGCGCCGGGCACGCCTTCGCTGCTCACGCACAGCGACGTGGAGACGCTCTTCCATGAGTTCGGCCACGCCATGCACACCATGCTGACGCGGGCCGAGACGGCGCGGTTCTCGGGGACGAGCGTGCCGCGCGACTTCGTCGAGGCGCCCTCGCAGATGCTGGAGAACTGGGTATGGGACAAGGCGGTGCTGGACAGCTTTGCGGCGCACTACCAGCGGCCGGACGAGAAGATTCCGCAGGCGATCCTCGACCAGCTCAAGGCGGCGAAGCTGGCCACCATCGGCTCCTACTACCGGCGGCAGCTCGCCTTCGGCCTGCTCGACCTGGCCCTGCACATGGAGGACCCCAACACGCACGACTGCGTCGAGCTGTCCAACCGGATCCTGAGCGATGTCACGCTGCCGGTGCCGGAAGGGACGGCCTTTGTCGCCTACTTCGGACACCTGATGGGCTACGACGCCGGCTATTACGGGTATGCCTGGGCCGACGCCATCTCGGCGGACATGGCCACCGTGTTCGAGGCGGCGCCCGGGCGCTACTTCGATGTCGCCGCGGGACACCGTCTGCGGGATGAAATCTACGCCCCTGGCGGATCGCGGGACGCGAACATCTCGATTGAGAAGTTCCTGGGCCGGGAACGGTCGCTGGCGCCGTTTCTCAAGACCTTGGGATTGGAGTAGGTCGAGGAAGGTTGGCCGAACCGCCGCGTTTGTAGTTCTGGCTTCAGCCAGTCGGGGCCTTGCCCCTCACGTGCAGGACAAAGGGAGAAACTGCCTGAAGGCAGGACTACGAACCTCGGGAGCCGCGTTTGTAGTCCTGGCTTCAGCCAGTCCGGAATTCGGCTCGAACTTTGCTCTTTTCAGCCCGCATGGAAACCACCAATCTGCCCCTGATGAAACTGTGGCACGCCCTGATCATTGCCGTGTTCGCCATCGTGGGGTGCGGCAAGCGCGAAACCCGTGTGGAACAAGGCAATCGCGAGCAGATCCTGCACCTCGCCAACGGCACGGAGATCGAGGACATCGACTGCCAGATTGTCACCGGCGTTCCCGAGCATCACATCATCACGACCCTGACCGAGGGCCTGGTGTCGGAGGATCCCAAAGACCTGCACCCCGTCCCCGGCGTGGCCGAGCGCTGGGAATCCAACGCAGACCAGAACGTCTGGACCTTTCATTTCCGGGACAACGCCAAGTGGACCAACGGCGACAAGGTCACGGCGCAGGACTTCGTCCGTTCCTACAAGCGCATCCTCATGCCCACGCTGGCGTCGAAGTACGCCTATATGCTCTTCGTGATGAAGAACGCGGAGGCCTACCAGAACGGGGACCTGACCGACTTCGACCAGGTGGGGGTCAAGGCCCTGGATGACCGCACGCTCGAGATCACGCTAACCTATCCGACACCTTATTTTCTCTCGCTCCTCAATCACTACACCTGGTTCCCGGTCCACATCCCAACCATCGAGAAGTTCGGCGCGCTGGACATGAAAGGGAACAAGTGGACGCGCTCCGGCAACTTCGTCGGCAACGGCCCCTTCCGCCTCAAGGACTGGCGCATCAGCGACGTGCTGATCGTGGAGAAGAACCCGCTCTACTGGGATGCCGACACGGTCCGGCTCAAAGAGATCCACTTTTATCCCATCGAGAGCGCGGAGACGCAGGAGCGGCTCTACCGGGCGGGCCAACTGCACAACACTTACGAGATGCTCCCGGCAAAGATTGAGGTGTATGAAAGGGAGCAGCCGGAGCTGCTCTACAAGTACCGTTGGCTGGCCTCCTACTTTTACCGGTTCAACACCTCACGCAAACCAGTGGACAATCTACTGGTCCGTAAGGCTCTCTCGATGGCCATTGACCGGGAATCCATCGTCAAGAATGTGACTCGTGCTGGTCAGAGGCCCGCTTACTTTTATTCGCCGCCCGACACTGCTGGTTACACCCCTCGCGCGCGTCTGAAGGAAGACGTAGCCAAGGCGAAGGAACTGCTCGCCGAAGCCGGTTACCCGAATGGCAAGGGGATGCCCAAAATCGAAATCGTCTTCAACACCCTGGAAACCCACCGGGCCATCGCCGAGGCCATCCAGGAAATGTGGCGCAAGAACCTCAACATCGAGGTCGAGCTGGTCAACCAGGAATGGAAGGTCTATCTGGACAGCCAACGGGAGCTTGATTACGACATCTCACGCGCCGGATGGACTGGCGACTATGAGGATCCCAATACGTTTCTCGACATGTGGACCTCCTGGAGCCAGCAGAACCAGACCGGCTGGACCAACGCGGCCTACGATGACTTGATTCGAAAGGCCGGTCGCGAGGCGAACCCGGTCCAGCGCTACGAGTACTTCCAGCAGGCCGAGGAAATCCTCATCGATGAACTGCCCATTCTCCCGATCTACATCTATACCCGCGTATACCTGCTTCATCCTGCAGTCAATGGCTGGTATCCAACACACCTTGACCACCACCCTTGGAAGTACATCCACCTGGAGGCGCCGGGCAGCTCGGGTTAACGGTTCAATGTCCGCAGGCCTCCACCCATGTTCCGCTTCATCCTCCGCCGCCTCCTGGAATCCATCCCGGTGCTCTGGGCGGTGGCGACCCTCACCTTCATCATGCTGAAGTTGGCGCCGGGCGGACCGTTCGACGCGGAACGCCAGGTGACCCCGGAAGTGCTGGCCCAGCTCGAGGCACAATACGGCCTGGACAAGCCGCTCCTCGTCCAGTACGGGCGCCAGCTCTGGAACCTGATGCGCGGTGACTTGGGAGTGTCCTACAAGTTTCCCAACCGCACGGTCAACGAGGTCATCGCCGACACCTTCCCCGTCTCGCTGGAGCTGGGCATCTACGCCATCAGCATCGCGCTGGTAGTCGGCGTCATCATGGGACTCATCGCCTCGCTTCGCCCGAACTCCTGGTCGGACTACGTCCCGTCGGCCATGGCCATGACGGGCATCTGCCTTCCGACCTTTGTGCTGGGGCCGCTGCTCATCCTGCTCTTCGTCATCAAGCTGGGCTGGTTCCCGCTCTCGGGCTGGACGAGCCTGCCCAGTGCCAAGGTGTTGCCGGCGATCACGCTGGGGCTTTACTTCGCGGCCTACGTGTCGCGCCTGACGCGGGGCGGGATGCGCGAGATCCTGACCCAGGACTACATCCGCACGGCCCGGGCCAAGGGCGCCTCGGAAGTGCGGGTGGTGCTCAAGCACGCCCTGCGCGGCGGCATCCTGCCGGTGGTCTCCTTCCTCGGACCGGCCGTGGCGGGCCTGATCGCCGGCTCCTTCGTGATCGAAACCATCTTCACCATCCCAGGCCTGGGCCGGTTCTTCGTCACCAGCGCCTTGAACCGCGACTACACCATGGTGCTGGGCCTGGTCGTCTTCTTCGCCTCGTTGATCGTCTTCTTCAACCTGGTCGTGGACATCCTCCAGATCTGGCTCAACCCGAAGCTGAAGTTCGAATAGCCCATGGATTCCGCACCCGCCAACCCTTCCAATCCCCCCGCGCCCGACACCGAATGGCTGCGGGCGGAGAAAGGGGAGTCGCCTTGGAGGGACGCGTGGCATCGGCTGCGCAAGAACCACCTGGCCGTGGCGGGAGGCATCGTCATCCTGCTTATGGCCCTGGCCTGCTTCGCGGGTCCCTGGTTTCTCACGTATTCCTACCAGGAACAAAACTTGGAACTGCGCGAGTCGCCGCCCAGCGCGGAACATTGGATGGGCACGGACAAGCTGGGGCGCGACCTCCTGGCGCGGGTCCTCTCCGGGGGGCGGGTCTCGCTGCAGGTCGGCCTGGTGGCCACGCTCGTCGCCCTGACCATCGGCGTCCTCTACGGGACGGTCTCGGGGTTTCTTGGAGGCAAGACCGACGCGTTGATGATGCGGATCGTGGACATCCTCTACGCGCTGCCCTTCGTCGTGTTCGTGATCCTGCTCATGGTCTTTTTCGGGCGCAACCTCGTCCTGCTCTTCCTGGCCATCGGCGCCGTGGAATGGCTGACCATGGCGCGCATCGTGCGGGGCCAGGTGCTGTCGTTGCGCAAGCAGGAGTTCATCGAGGCCTGCCTGGCACTGGGGTTGCCGCTGCGGCGCATTCTCCTCAAGCACATGGTTCCGAACGTCCTGGGGCCTGTGATCGTGTACACCACCCTGACCATCCCGCAGGTGATGTTGCTCGAGGCCTTCCTCAGCTTCCTGGGCCTGGGGGTGCAGCCGCCGCACAGCTCGTGGGGCTCCCTCATCAAGGACGGTGCGGAGATGATGGAGGAGGCGCCCTGGCTCCTCATCTATCCCGGCACCTTATTCGCCGTGACACTTTTCTCCCTCAACTTTCTCGGGGACGGCCTGCGGGACGCCCTCGACCCACGCACCTCCAAGGATTGAACGGCGCATGGCCCTACTCGAAGTCAGCAACCTGCAGACGCACTTCCACACCCGCAACGGCGTGGTCCGGGCGGTGGACGGCATCTCCTTCGCGGTGGAGAAGGGGGAGACGCTCGGCATCGTGGGGGAATCCGGATCGGGCAAGTCGGTCACCTGCTACAGCATGCTGGGCCTGGTGCCCAAGCCGCCGGCCCGGGTCAGCGGCCAGGCGCACTTCGACGGGACCGACCTGCTCCACTGTCCGCCGTCCGTCCTGCGGGGCATCCGCGGCAAGCGGATCTCGATCATCTTCCAGGACCCGATGACCTCCCTCAATCCCTACCTGCGGATCGAGGACCAGCTCATGGAGCCGCTGCGCATCCACGAGAAGATGGACAAGGCGAGCGCGCGGCGGCGCGCGGTGGAGGCGCTGGATCAGGTGGGCGTGCCGGATGCGCGGAACCGCGTGCGCAGCTATCCCCACGAATTCTCGGGCGGCATGCGCCAGCGGGTCATGATCGCCATGGCCCTCATCACCGGGCCCGAACTGCTCATCGCCGACGAACCCACCACGGCGCTGGATGTCACCGTCCAGGCCCAGATCATGGAGCTGATCCGCGACCTGCAGCGGCAGCTCGGCATGGCGGTGATCCTCATCACGCACGACCTCGGTGTGGTGGCCGGGTTCTGCGAACGGGTCATGGTGATGTATGCCGGCCGCATCGCCGAATCGGCGCCGGTGGACGAGATCTTCCACCAGCCGTGCCACCCCTACAACCTGGCCCTGCAACAGTCGATCCCCGCCCTGCATCACAAGGGCGAGGAGCTGTTCACCATCCCGGGCGTGCCCCCCGACCCGGGGCGGCCCATCCCCGGGTGCCCCTTCGCGCCGCGCTGCAGCCATGTCATCGACGCCTGCCGAACCACGCGCCCCGGACTCGAACCCATCACCCCCCGGCACCACTCCGCCTGCCTGCGCGTGCAGCAGGGGGATCTGGCGCTGAAACCCTCGGCCCATGCCTGATCCGTTTCTCCAGGTCGATAACCTCAAGACCCACTTCGCGGTGGAGCGCGGACTCCTCTTCCGCCGCCGCGTCGCCACCGTGAAGGCGGTGGACGGCGTCTCCCTCACGCTGCGCAAGGCGGAGATCCTCGGCCTGGTGGGCGAGTCGGGATGCGGCAAGTCCACGCTGGGCCGGACCATCCTTCAGTTGATCCCCCCGACGGAGGGCACCGTGGTTCTGGAAGGCCGGCATCTGACCGCGCTGCGTGGCGACGCGCTCCGCAAGGCCCGGGCCGATTTCCAGATGATCTTCCAGGATCCCTATGCTTCGCTGAACCCCCGCATGACGGTGTACAACGCGCTGGCGGAGGCGATCCAGACCCATCTGGACGTGCCCAAGTCCGAACTGCCGGGACGGGTGGCCGCGCTCATGGAACGCGTCGGCCTGTCGCCGCGCTTCATCCGCAAGTATCCGCACGAGTTTTCCGGCGGCCAACGCCAGCGCATCGCCGTGGCCCGCGCGCTGGCCGTCGAGCCCAAGCTCATCATCGCCGACGAACCGGTCTCGGCCCTGGACGTCTCGATCCAGTCTCAGATCATCAATCTGCTGGCCAAGCTGTCGCGGGAGATGGACCTGACCATGATCTTCATCGCGCATGACCTGTCGGTGGTGAAACACATCTCCGACCGGATCGCGGTCATGTACCTGGGTCGCATCGTGGAGCTGGGCCCGGCCGAGGAGGTGTTCCTGAATCCGGTGCATCCCTACACGCAGGCCCTGGTCAGCGCGGTGCCGATTCCGGATCCGGAACGCGAGCGACAACGCCAGCGCATCATCCTGAGCGGCGATCCGCCCTCCCCCATCAACCCGCCGGCGGGTTGCGCGTTCCACCCGCGCTGCCCGCATGCGCGGGAGGTGTGCCAGGCCGCCGTCCCCCCGCTGGATCCGGTGGAAGGCGTCAAGGACCGACGGGCTGCCTGCGTGCGGCTGCCGGAGATTTTGGAAGAAGCGTGAACGCAGCCGCCGAACGCAGGAGGTGGAGCTTCATCCCGCGATGTCACGTCACGACTGAGTTCGCCGTGTTTGTAGTCCCGGCTTCAGCTGGTCCGGGCAGCTCATGGTTCATGGACCAGGTGCATGCGCACTCCTCTTGCCCATGAACCGAAGTGTTTGAATCACCGTACGAAAGGCCCCTCACCCCGGCCCTCTCCCGCCGGGAGAGGGAGTAGCAAGCCCCGTGGAGCGTACGGGTTCAGATCAGAAGTCTCTCTCCGCACGGAAGACGATTCTCCGCTCGACTGAGCTCGTCGCAGGCCTCTCCCTCGGGGTGAGGGGCCCCCGGTTCTTGGCAAGGAGCAACCGATCGGTCTGATCGGAGCACCCCTCCTTAATTCCCGATCAGAAGCGACGGGCGGTTGATGTCATCACCCAGGGCGTAGCGGGGGTAGGCCTTGAGGGAGAAGGTGACGGCGGCGGTCACGTCGGTGGGGCCGTCGCGCTCGTCGCGAACGCGGAGGGTGAAGGCGGCGGTCCAACTGCGCAGGTCGCGATACACGGTGTAATCCTGCTCCTCGAGGATGCCGTCCTCGGCCTCGTAGCGCTGATAGACGCGGAAACCCCAGTTGTCGCTGAGGCGGTAGTAGAGGGTGCCGAAGAAGAGGTTGTTGCCGGGGGTCGTGCCCAGGAGCGGGTCGTTGTCGTCGAGGTACCGCTGCCCGAGCGAAAGGCTCCAGCGGGTGCTGGGGGTGAAGGTGATGATGTGGTTGGCCTCGCGCCATGTGAGGTCATTGACGTCGTAGCGCAACTGGGAGGTGAGGGTCAGCCAGTGCCAGGGTTTGAGGTCCATGTCGGAGTAGGCATCGCTATAGGTCCGCTGGTCGTCGCGCGGGTCCAGCCGCCAATCCATGAACAGGCGCCAGTTGACGACGTTGTCGATCTGGCCGCGGCGCTTGGTCTGGAGCTTGTTCTGCAGCCCGAACCGGATGGTGTTCTGGCTGTCCACACCGTCGATGGCGTTGAAGTCGGGAAAGTCGATCGGCAACAGCCGCGTGCTGGGGACCACGTAGTCGAACTGGGGCAGCCGGTCGGGCCCGGGATGCGGATCCGGCACGTACACGTAGTTGGCCGACGGCGTGAGGATGTGGCGGAGCCCGTCGATGCCGAAGAAGTCCTGGCGGGCGCCGGCCCAGACGCGGGAGGCCTTGGTGGAGACCTCGGCGCCGGTGTTGAACACCCAGCGTTCCTCCTCGCTGGTGGTGGCGCCGGACCCTTCCGCCTCGCTGTAGTAGGTGTAGCGGCCGCCGGCGCGGGGGGTGACGTTGAGCCAGTTGAAAAAGGTCCGGGGCAGGGTGACCTGGTGGAAGCTGTCGGCCCGGGCGGCGGAGAAGGAGTTGGTCTCGTTGTCGGCGAACTTGCGCCGGTACCAGCCGAAGGTGCTTTCGTTGTCGTAGAACAGGGGCGTGGGACCGAGCTGCTGGCGGAACCCGGTCAGCTTGATGTCGGGGAGCCGCTCCACCGTCTCGAAGAAGTCGTTCACGCGCGGCTGGGCCAGGAGGTCGAGGGAATAATTCGACCACATCTTGTTGACCTCGACGAAGGTGCTGGGCTGGACGTTGTCCCGGTACTGGCTCTCGAAGAAGTCGCGGGTAACCTCGGCGTCGCTCTGGTAACGGAAAGCGCCGCGCACGGTGAGGTTGGTGGCGGGGTTGGCGATGTGGGTCAGCCAGACCCTGTAGCGTTCCGGATCGATGGGATTGCCCTGGTCGTCGCGGCCGGGATCCTGGTCGTCGATGTAGTAGGTCTCCAGGGAGCCCTCGCCCAGGGTGGGCAGGTGCCAGTTGAAATCGGGCCCGAACCCGACGCCGCGCTTGACCCGCCCGTCGATGTGCACCTTGCCGTCGAGACGCTCATCCCAGTACCAGTTGTAGGAGGTGAGCAGGAACGGGCCGTCCACGCTGCGGTAGCCGGGGGTGGCGTCCCAGTGGTTGCCGTGCTGTTTGAGGGTGCGGCGGAAGTAGGGGAAGTAAAACACGGGGGTATTGCCCAGCAACAGGGTGGCATTGCGGGCCTCCACATAGTCGCCGGGGACCACCACCAGGCTCTTGGTCCGGATGCGGTAGGCCGGCTCGGCCACGTCGTCGGTGGTGACATAGCCGTTGGCCAGGACATACACATCGCTTTTCTGGTCGGCCACGATGGCGTCGCCCTGGGCGAAGAACGGCGGGTCGCCGGTCTTGAAATCCTCCCCGCTCATGTGGCCGGTCTTGAAGTTGTAGCGGAGGCGGTCGCCGGTCCAGAGCTGGCCTTCCCGTTCGAGGAGCACGTTGCCCTCGGCCTCGACTTGGCCGGTCTGCTGGTTGAGAAGGGCGCGGCGGGCGGAGAGGACAACGCCGCGGTAATGCACCGTGACGCCGTTGGTGGCGATCATCTGCCCGGTCAGGATGTCGTATTCGACCGGTTCATCCGAGTCGATGCGCCAGGGTTCCACGAGGTCCTGGGCAGGACTGAGCACCGGGCTCAGGAGCAATAGGCACAACAAGGTGGCAGACCATCGAGACATTCGGCGGGCCCAGCTAACCAGATTGGGCGAAGACTGCAAAGCGGATTTGACCTGGGAGTGGGACGAGGTAGCCGCCGACGTAAGGAGGTGGTCGGTCACATCTCGTCACGACTGGATCCGCCCCCTCACGGGAGGCGGCTACGTGTCTGGCGACAGGATATGATGCAGTTGCATTGCGGTGTCTTGGCAGGAAGCAACGCGCGGCACAGCGGCCCCCCCCGGAGATTTGGCTGGCTTGCCCTGACCGGTTTGCCCAACATGACCGCGCTGTTCGCCATGAAAGCAAAGATCATCATCACTCCTAAAAAGGCCGTGCTCGATCCGCAGGGCAAGACCGTCCAAAGCGCCCTCGAACACATGGGCTACTCCGGCATCGGCGACGTGCATGTGGGCAAGTACTTGGAGATCGAACTGGGGGGAACGGATCCCGAGACCGCCCGGAAACAACTCGACGAGGCCTGCCACCGGTTCCTCAGCAACCCGGTGATCGAGGATTACCACCTCGATATCGAAGCCTGAGCCAGCCCCATGAATGTCGCCGTTCTGCAGTTCCCCGCCTCCAACTGCGACCAGGACGCCGTCCACGTGCTGCGCCATGTGCTCCACCAGGAGGCGCGCCTGGTCTGGCACAAGGAAACCTCCCTGGGCGACGCCGAGGCGGTGATCGTGCCGGGCGGGTTCAGCTACGGGGATTACCTGCGTCCGGGAGCCATCGCCCGGTTCAGTCCGGTGGTGAAGGCGCTCCAGACCTTCGCCGGCAACGGCGGCCTGGTCCTGGGCATCTGCAACGGATTCCAGGTCCTCTGCGAAGCCGGCCTCCTGCCCGGCGCCCTCATCCAGAACCGTTCGCTCCAGTTCCGGTGCGAGCATGTCTATCTGAAGGTGGCCACCACCGATTCGCCCTTCACGCGGCAGGCGCCGGCCGACCGGCCGCTGCGCATCCCCATCGCGCACGGGGACGGGTGCTACTTCGCCGATGAGGCAACCCGCGCATCGTTCCAGAAGAACCGCCAGATCCTTTTCCAATACTGCACGGCGGAGGGCGTCGTGACCGATGAAGCCAACCCGAACGGGTCCGTGCTCAACATCGCCGGCATCTGCAACGAAGCCCGCAACGTGGCCGGCCTGATGCCCCACCCGGAACGCGCCAGCGAAGCGCTGCTCGACAGCGCCGACGGACGCGTGATCTTCGAAAGCATGCTGGGGCTGGTGGGGCGTGAAGCGGAGAAGGTCGGCGCCGGCTGAAGGACTTCGGCGTGATCCTCCTTCTGCGCGCGAAAACAAGAACTGGCTAAAGCCAGAACTACGAACGGGCGGGCTTTCCGGCTCAATCGTCGTCCATGATCCCTGCGTTTCTCACACAGCTTCCAAGTGGTGATCCCACCGACATCCTGCGCCTGCGGGACGGGTTGTATGCCGTGGACCTGCTCGGCGCGGCGCTTGTCGAGTTTGACCTGTTCACCCGCCTGGACCAGGAGCCTGCGATGCATGGACCCGCGCCATGGAAGAGGAATCCTTCGCCCGTTCACCGGGAGATGTCGGCCTGGCGAAGGACGCGGAACTGGTGCTTGGAGAGGATCTGCTCCGCGAGGTCGTTGTCCTCAAGGCTCATGGCCAGGACGGAGCGGCCCTGGGGCTGGGGAATGAAGGAGTAGAGATAATTGATGTTCAGCTCGGCCTCGAGCATGGCATCCATCAGTTGGTTGAGACGCTCCACCGATTCCACCTCGACCACCACCAGACGGCTCTCGGTGTAGGGAAAGCCGTTCTTGCGAAACAGTTCGCGGGCCTGCTCGGGGTCATCAACCACGACCCGGATGATGGCGCTGTCCGTGGTGTCGAGCACAGACAACGCCAGCACGTGAACCTCACGCGATCGGAGCAGGTCCAGGAGATCGTGGAGCCGCCCCAGACGATTCGGGGTGAAGACAGAGAACTGCTTCACCGGTTCCCTGTGTCGTGCGGCCATGATCTCAGTCGGCATGGCCGGAGTCTAAGGAACCGCTCACGTCCGGTCCATGCGATTTTCTTGCGGGAGGGGTCAGACGTGACCATGTGACTATGACCCGGGTCCGCGTGCTGGCATGGCGCCCTGTTCGATCCGGGTCATGGTCACATAGTCAAGTCTGACCCCTGCCACCTTGACGCCGCAGGGTGGCTGCCCAAGAGTGGCGGCATGTCGGCCACACGCCACATCGTGATTCTCGGAGCCGGATTTGGAGGGCTGACCGCGGCCAAGATGCTGCGCCATCCTTCCGCACGAATCACCGTGGTGGATCGCCAGAACCATCACCTGTTCCAACCGCTCCTTTACCAGGTGGCCACGGCCGGCCTGTCCGCGGCGGAGATCGCCCAGCCCGTCCGCTCCATCCTGTCGCGCCGCCAGGACGTCACCGTGCTGATGGACACGGTCACGGCGCTCGACCTGGAACACTGCCGGGTTGGCCTGGGCCGGCAAACCCTGTCCTACGACTATCTGGTGCTGGCGCTCGGCGGTGTGACCAGCTACTTCGGCCACCCCGAATGGGAACAGTACGCGCCGGGGCTCAAGACCTTGCAGGACGCGTTGCGCATCCGCCAGGACGCGCTGCTGGCCTTCGAACGGGCCGAGCGCGAGACCGATCCCAAGATCCGTGAACAGCTCATGACCATCGTCATCGTCGGCGGGGGTCCCACCGGCGTGGAACTGGCCGGCGCCTTTGCCGAGCTGAGCCGCAACGTGCTCCGCGCCGACTTTCGCCACATCGACCCGGGCACCACACGGATCCTGCTCCTGGAAGCCGGTCCGGACCTGCTCCCCCACATGCCGGAGGATCTTCGGATCAGCGCCCGCCGCCAACTCGAAGCGCTGGGCGTGACGGTGCACACCGGAGCCCGCGTGGAGGCGATTGACAAGGGTCAGGTCCGCCTGATGGGCGGCAAGCGCATCGAGGCGGCCAACATCATCTGGGCGGCCGGCATCCAGGGACATCCCCTGACCCGCACCCTGGAGGTGCCCAAGGATCGCGCCGGGCGGATCATGGTCAGACCGGACCTGAGCATTCCCGGGTATCCGGAGGCGTTTGTGGTCGGCGACCTGGCCCATGTGGTTGACAAGAAGGGTCATCCGGTGCCCGGGGTCGCCCCCGCCGCCATGCAGATGGCGCGACACGTGTCGCATCTGTTGGAGCTGGAGTTGGATTCGGGCCCGCGTCCCCCGGAATCGCGCCGCTCCTTTCACTACTGGGACAAGGGCACCATGGCCACCATCGGGCGGTCGGCGGCGGTGGCGCAGGCCGGACCGGTGCACTTGAGCGGCTGGCTGGCATGGATGTCGTGGCTTTGCATCCATCTCCTGTTCCTGGTCGGGCTCCGCAACAAACTGGCCGTGGTGCTCCAATGGATCTATGCCTACCTGGCATACAAGCGCGGCGCCCGGATCATCACCGTGGCGGCAGATGCGGTGCCCGAGGGTGTTGACGATTCCATTCCGGAACGGGCACCCTGATGAGTCCAACCACTCACACGATGGCCGCGGCACCTTCCATCAAATACCCCACGTGCAAAAAGACGGGACCCTGGTTCGAGGGAAAGCGTATGTCATTCCCCAGACGCTGCTGGGGAAGGAAGGCTGCGCAGCGGTTTGCGGCACAAGGAGCAACATGGGCGCGGAGAGGACAATAGATCTCACCATATCAAAGGCCCCTCACCCCAACCCTCTCCCGCCGGGAGAGGGAGACCCGTCCGCTCCGCGGAGAGAGGCTCCTGCGCTCATCCCTTTACCCTGGGGTGGCATGCGGTTCCCTCTCCCCCTGGGAGAGGGCCAGGGTGAGGGGCCCCGTCAAAACAACAACATCTGGGTCGTTCCTTTCGGGTAAAGGGTAGGATGGGACCTTCTTGCTCCTACTCTTACTCTTGCTCTTACTCTTGCTCTTACTCTTACTCTTACTCTTACTCGCCTCCGCAGAGTAGGAGTAAGCGTAAGCGTAAGAGCAGGAGGAAGCCGGCATGTCGAGGGGCGACAACGCTTCGTCCCGCGGACATTGTTAACGGCCGTGGCCCAGCGGCACGCCCGTCCAACGGTGCTCTTGAGGACCCCGGTCCCACGTGCTAGTCTCACGCCAGTCATGAAACCCAGAGCCCCTTTGCAGGAGACCGTGACCAGCCTGGCGACCTTTCTGGTCGGCCTGGTCCTGGCCGTTTCCCCCCTTCCCATGAACGCCGATTCCCCCTCCGACGACGCTGCCGCCTCCAAGCCCTCGCCACTGGCCACGCTGGGGGGAGGCTGTTTCTGGTGCACAGAAGCGGTCTTTGAACGGCTGGAGGGGGTCGAGACGGTGGTGTCCGGATACGCGGGCGGCCAGACCAAGAATCCCACCTACAAGGAGGTCTGCTCCGGGGAGACCGGGCACGCGGAGGTGATCCAGGTGAAGTTCGATCCGGCCAAGATCAGCTTCGAGGAATTGCTGGAGGTGTTCTGGCAGGCGCACGACCCCACGACCCTGAACCGGCAAGGGGCGGACACCGGCACCCAGTACCGATCCATCATCCTTTGCCACGACGAGGCCCAGAAGGCGGCGGCGGAAAAGTCCAAGGCCGAGGCCAAAGGCATGTTCAAGCGCCCCATCATCACCGAAATCGCGCCCCTCACGGTCTTTTATCCGGCGGAGAAGGAGCACCAGGACTTCTTCCGGCTCAACCCCAACTATCCCTACTGCGTGTATGTGATCCACCCGAAGTTGCGGAAGCTGGACACCAAGAAAAAGGCCGAATAACCGCGCCACACGGGCGGGGTTGGCCTTTTTTTTCGTTTCATTCAAACCTCCCTTTACAGCCTCTGGACCCCTCACTAGACTGCGGGGCATGGCTGCAAACTTTGATGCCGAGGAATTCGTCGATGAGGATTTCCACAATCCCGGCGCGGCCGGCGCCACGACGGCCGAACCCCAGCGCGCCCCCACTCGCGAGGAGGTGGACACCCGTGTCTCTGAAATGCAGCAGAAACTCGCCGACCTCAAGCGCGCTCAGAAGGACCTGGAGGACCAGCGGCATTCCCTGGAGGAGCTCAGACGCCGCCAGGGAGAGTTTGCAGCGGGCCGGCAGGAGATGACCCAGCACCTCATCCGCGGCATCGGACTGCTTGATGAGGCCGAGTTGAATGCCCGCCGCGAGGCGGAAAAGTTGGGCAAGACACTGCACGAATTCCGGGGCGCCCTGGACAAGCTGCAGGCGATCCACGAGGAATCCTGGACCAAGGACAACCTCGAGACCGAACTGACCCGCGCCTCCACCGTGGTGGAGAACGCGCGGATGGAATGGAATTCCGCCCTGGTGAAACTGCCCTTGCTGAGCGGGGAACCCGAGGAGGGCCCGGGACGCGGCGGAGCGATGGGGGAAAGCCCTCTGCAAGCGATGCTGCGACAACAGAATTACGCCGACATGTGCAAGATGGGCCTGGCCCTGACCTGGCCCATCGCCTTGACCGGACTGGCCATCTTCCTGACCTTGTTGATGCGCTGAGCCAACCGCTTGCCCGCCATGGGGATGTTCAAGAAAAAGCAGGATCCCATTCAGCAGAAGGAACTCGAGATCCAGAAGCAGATCTCGGCGATTCAGCAGGAGATCCAGCGCCTCAGCCGGAATCAGGGCGGAGATTCACCACACCACCTAGAGAATTCCAATAACATCCCACGCTTCGGCGAACGCCCGCCCCGCCTTCGTTCCACCACCCGCCCCAACGGTGCCAAGGCCCATGCCATGCCCGAACCGGCCATGGAAGTGCCGGTCGAAAGCGCCGACCCCATCTTCGAGGAGGTGCATCAGAAAAATCCCTTCCGCCATCAGGCGCCCCCCAACGACCGGGAACTGGACCAGGCCATGGGCCTTCGCCAGGATGACCTCGTCTCCGCCTGGGAACGAATTCGCAATCACTTCCGCAGCCCCGTCACCTCCAATCCCAAACTGGTCAACTACCTCGCCGCCGGCAGCATCCAAGGACTGCGCCCGCTGCGCTACGAGAAGAGAATCGCCCGCAACCGATTCATCGCCCTGGCCAGCATCCTGGTCGTCATCCTTTGGGGCATCCTGGCCCTGCTCATCAAACGCTAGCCGAGCCGCATGCAGCAAACCCACATGTCATTCGCGGTCCTCATCATCGGCGCGGTGGTTTTGGTCGGACTGGCCATCGCCGTCCTCTTCTTCTTCCGCAAGGACTGAAGTCACGCGGTCGGGCTCTACCCATGGGCCGATCCCCAGAGCTGGCTGAAGCCAGAACTACCAGCGTGGCGGCCCACGTTCGTAGTCCTGCCTTTAGGCAGTTCGGTCGTTGCCATGGTTCATGCACCAAGTGCGCCGCCAATCGTGCCTGAAGGTGGGGGGCTCCCCTTGAACCGGAGTGTCTCCCGCCAAGGCGTCAAGACGCCAAGGGTCGGAAGTCCTTGTCCCCCCTTGGCGTCTTGGCGCCTTGGCGGGAGAAAAAAGCACTTTGCGGGACACTCCTGAACCACTGACGGTCAGCAAGCCCGCCGCGGGTCAGTGGAGCCCGCCGCACGCCGGTCGGCTGCCATCAGTCGCCGACGGCGGACGAACCCGTCTTCCGGTTGAACGCCACCGCCTCCTCGTAGCGCACGCCGTGCCCCCCGAAGATATCGAGGGCCGACCCGATCGTCAGATCGATCCTGCCCTTGCCGACCCGCGTGACTTCCTCCAAGTCGGACAGGGATTGCGCCCCGCCGGCATAGGTGGTGGGAAGGGGGGACCATCCGGCGAGATGTTGCACCAGTTCATGGTCAATGCCCCGGCACAACCCCTCGACATCGACCGCATGGATGAGGAATTCGGCGCAGGACACGGAAAGCTCCTCGAGCGTGGCCCGGCTGAGGGTGAGATCGGTGAATCGTTGCCAGCGGTCGATGACAACGTGGTACGCACCGTCCCGCACACGGCAACTCAGGTCCAGGACAAGACGCTCGCGTCCCACGCGCTTCACCATCGTGGCCAGCCGCTCGGCGTCGAGCCGGCCCTCGGGAAAGATCCACGAAGTCACGATGACGTGGGAGGCGCCGTCGGCGAGGTATCCTTCCGCGTTGTCGGCGTGGATGCCTCCGCCCACTTGAAGTCCGCCGGGATAGGCTTGCAGCGCCTCGCGCGCGGCCGTTTCGTTGCCCGGCCCCAGCATGATGACGTGCCCCCCCTGGAGCCCGTCGCGGCGATAGAGTTCCGCATACCAGCGGCTGGAGAGTTCCGAGACGAAATTGGTGCGCACCTGCGCGGCGCCGATGGAACCGCCCACGATCTGCTTCACCTTGCCTTCGTGAAGATCGATGCAGGGACGGAACATGGAATCCTGGCTCGTAGCAATGGGGGGCGACCGTCACCCCCGCGTGCCGGCATCCGGCTTAAGGCTGGCTGGTGATCTCCGCCCAGTTCAGCTTGATGTGCTCGGCATACTTGGCGAAGGCCTTCTCATTCTGAATGAGCACGGCGCGGACCACGCTGGAATCATCGGCGCGTCCCAGGGTGCCCATCAGGTCCGGGATCACGTCCACCTTCTTGTGCGCGTAGGTCAGCGCAAAGACCGCCTGGGCCACGGCCACGTAGGGCATGTCCAGGTAGGCGCCCTCGGCAAAATCCTCGACGGCGTCCGCGAGGAACTCCAGTTGATCCACCAGATGCGGATATCTGGGGGCGTTGATCTGGGTGAATTCAACCTTCCACAGGGGCAACTGCTGAAGGACCTGCTGCAGCACGCGCGGCGTGATGAGGGAAGCCCCGTGGTTCACGTAGTGGACAAACTCTGCCATGCCGGAAGTCTATCCACGGGTTTCCAGGCAAGACAATCGCAAAGCTTGCGGGAAGGATGGATCAGGGGTCGGAGGGGGCCGGGCGCCCCATGCGGAACGTGCCATAGTCGTATTTGGCCTTGTAAGTGGAGAAGAAATTGGTCCCTTCCACGCTGCCGTCGTAGGTGTAGAGGCCGCCGGCCATGGTGCCCAGGTCCTCCTGGCCGTGGAACCGATATCCGTCCGCGGTGGCCTCGACCTGGATCGGAACCTTGTAGGCGAAGCTGAAGATCTTCTGGAACTTGGCGTGGAACCAGGCCTGATAGACCCCGTTTGACTGATGGGTCACCAGGCAGCGCAACCGCCCGTGATGGCCGTTGTGGTCGCTGACCCACACCCCTTCCCACCTTCCCTCCAGACCGGAGGTCGGCGCGGGGGCTTCCGCGGCCCGTTTCCAGGCGCCGTGAAACCTGGAGCAGCCGCTGACGCACATCACCAGCAACACCAGGGCGGCCAGGGTGAGCCGGGCGGTCGATCGGGGCACCGGGCCTCGCCTTCGAGAAGCTGCAGCCGCGACGTTCAGATCGCGAACGGGCTGATGGCCCGTGAAACCAAGCGACCGGCGCGCGGCTCTCCAGAGCCGCAGCGGGTTGGTCAATCCGCTGCGGCTCTGGAGAGCCGCGCATCGCAGGCCTAAACTCATGTAGCGCCACTATGCAACCCGGGCGACAAAGCGCAATCCCGGATGAGAAAAGAAAAGCCCCGGCGCCGTGGGAGGGAGGCGGGCGCCGGGGCGTGGAGCATGGCCTTGGTTCGAGGCCACAACTAGCCTGATTGGATCCTAGATTTCTTCCCAGCTCAGAACCGCGATCCGCTTGAATTCAAACGTGCGGTCCAGGGACTCGTCGAAGTGAAACCCGTAATGACCGTTGATCTGGGCGCTTTTGCTGATGATCGCCCCGTAAATGTTGCCGCCGCCGTTGAGCTGGAGGTCGGTGTAAGGCGCGTAAATCACACCCGCGAACTCGGCGCCACCGCCCATGGACAGGTTCGAATTGCTCGGCAACCCGTAGTAGATCAGGTTTTCCGGCAGACCGGTGTCATTGGCGACCGCCTGACCGTTGATCTGGGCCCGGTCGCCGGACATGTAGATCTTCAGGCTGGCGCCGGGCGCGATGCGCAGGACGTCGGTGTTGCCGATGTTGATCTGAGTGGTGACATGGAGCGTGACGTCGCCCGTGATGAGGATGTTGCCGGCGAGACGCGGCAGCTCGTATTTGCCGGAGGCCATCACGTAGGTGTAGTTGGTGCCATCGACGATGCCGGAGGTCGGCGTGAAGGAGCCGGACATGTCGGGCAGTTCCACGACCGGCATGGGCACATTGGCGTCATCCGCGGACCAGCCCGGTTCGATGCCGGTGCTGTTGTTGAGGTGCCAGGTCTCGCTGCCGATGGTCGCGTTGGCGTTGAAGGAAACCTCGCCGTCCGGGCCGGTGGACACCCTGCCCATGATGTTGGCGTTGCCGGCGTCGAAGGCCCAGTCGGTGCCCAGGTTGGTGGCGATATCCCCGTTGTCCCGCGCCTTGGCCGGGTCGTAGCGCCCGTCCACGTCGCTGTAGAGCGGGTTGCTGGAGTCGTAGCTGTCGGAGCTGATGTTGTTGCCGTTCATCTTGATGTCCAGCTTGGTCGCAAAGACCTTGCTGACCACGCTCGTCTGCATGGTGATCACCTGGACCGAGCGCGACAGGTAGCTGTTGTCACCGGCATACTTGGTGTAGCCATGGGAGGTCACCACCGGCATCGGTGCCAGCGACACGCGCACGGTGTAATACTCCTGACCCAGGGTCCGTGTGCGGACGATGTTGGTCCCGTCTTGAAACCAGCCCTGGCTGACCAGGTTGCTGGGGAAGTTCACCGCGAGATGGGCCAGTGCTTCCTCCACACCGGCTTCCGCCAGCGCCATCGAGGTGTTCCAGGCTTCCGACCGAACGACGTCACGATGCGCGCTGCTCACCATCGTCATGTAACCGATCAAGACCATCCCAACCACCATGGCGGCAATCAGAGTTCCCAACAGAACCGTTCCCGATTCACCAACGTTCCCTTGTTTTCCCAACTTCATGTATTTCCCTCCAAATGTGTTTGCTTGCTGTCTGGTTTCCACGTCCTCGGGCATGCCTCCCATGCCTTTTCGATTCCCGCCCGCATCGGTACACACCGGTCCTGTGATGCGGACACTCGATGCCGGATGAATTCACACCAACCTTCGGGTGCGGCATGATCCAGGCAAACTTCGGAATCGACTGAATCGTGGTTGAATGGCTATTAGCAGGCTGTCTGCCAACTGTCCCGATTTCACACGAGACATGCGCGGAAACGGGACACGCTCTCAGAATCCCCAATGTTCACAGGGGTTTTGTACGAAGTGACGTGTCTCACAACGATGTCCCGCACGCACTGCGAAGTGTCCCGCTTCTGGACAGCGTGTCCCGGTTTCTATGAGACACTGTCCGGCTTGCGGACAATAGTGGAAGCTTGGTGAGAAGAGGAGGGAGGAGAAATGGTGCGCGGTAGAGGGTTCGAACCTCTGACCCCTACCGTGTCAAGGTAGTGCTCTACCACTGAGCTAACCGCGCCACCGGAACCGAAAGACCTTCGAGAGTCGTTGATCTTCATGGTCTTTCACAAGAAGCATCGAGGGCATATCTTCGTTCAACTGGGGCGACTTTCAAGCAGAAAAACGGCGGATGTCAGGACAGGTATTGCCCTCGGACCGCCCTCAAGTCCACGGCCACCAACAAGCAGCGACCATCATAAGACACACCCTCCGCCATAGTGGCTCTGAGACGCCTGCACAGGCATCCCGCCACTGCCGGAAGTCCGTGGCGAGACGTGACCGCTCAGGAAAGGCCGCAGGGCCAACCAAGGCTTCGTAGTGACCGTTGGCTGCCCGCACGGTAACGTGGCCGATGCCCCCTCCCTTGCGAACTGCCCAGACCCAAGACCTCCCTGACCTCCCGTACGACCTCTCGCCGGAGGCCATCATGATCGCGGTGGCCGAGGAATTCCTGACGGTGGAGGAGCGCATCCGCCGCGCCCTGGCCATGTACCGCTTCCGCCTCTTGTCCGTCCAGGGAATCCCCGTCCACAACGTCGTGGTGGCGCGGTTCGCCGCCCATGACAATGTCGGCTTCTACTTGCGGTCCCTGGCCAAGGTGCTGGGCGCGGCCCTGGCGCATCACAGAGTGTCCTTCGTGAAGGATTCGGTGGCCGTCACCGGGACGGGTCGGAGGGGCCAGATCGCCTTTGTGCTGACTCAGCCCTTTGATGGGGAGTGGGCTCGGGGTTGAACGAACCTGGTCAGTTTCCGAACTTGATGGATTCCGTCCACTTGTTACTTGGTCAGAAAGAGGTTGAGGAGGGTCAAACCGCCAATGCAGCACCACCTGGTGCCATCGCGCGGAAGGATTCTGTATCGAAGGGCGGCGTGCGCGAGGAGTTGGTAAAGCAGGAGCGCGAGAATCCAGAAGTAAAAGAAACACTTCAAAAACAGAATCAACTCTCGACTACCCAGAACATCTCCGGCCAACAGCGAGATGGCGGCAAGAAACACCACGCTGCAAATTTCGACGTAAATGATCTGGTTGCCCGCCCTTCTTTCCCCGTGCCATTGGGCGGCCTTCTGTTTTAACGAACGGTAAACAGGAATGTTCAGAAGAACCCAGATCACACCCGCTACCATGATCACGAAGAAGGGCGCTGTCATTCCAATCCAAAACAACAGTAAAAATGCCGCCGCGAAGGCGATAATGGCCAGAAGCACGCCAAAGACGCACATCGTGAAGGCAAACTCGCCGACATTCTGGACTTCCATCAGATCGCGGTTCTTCGCCATGCCCTCACCATGCGGATCGAAGGCCCAATCGCAGGTGGGTGCTGGGATTGCCCAGCCGTCCAAGGCATCGGCTCCTCATTTTCCAGCCTGCTTATTCTTTAGCGCCTTCTGAACAAAGTCTCGAAGCCATTCCAATTCAACGGAACGGATAAAGTCCCATTGGGGATCTGGTCCATCTATCGTAGGGGCATTTTCAGGGAGTCGTATGTCTGGCCAAAACGTGGCATACTGCTTTCCGTCAACTGGGCGCAGCGGCAGCCGACCTCGACCTGAATGCGCGATGGCGTATGAGCGTGACTTGCCCCCTTTCTTGAGGAAGAGCAAAGCTGTCTCTCCTTTCTTTGCATCGGAGATGTCGCAGGTCCAAGTGCGAGATGCGAGGAATTCAACGCTTTCTACTGCTGGCCCCTTCCACACTTCAAGCACCTTGGCCTTCGCGTATCGTTTGCCGATAATCGGTCGATTGACGGACTCAACCTTGGCCACCACGATGATGTCGCTTTGTTTGACCAAGTTCTCTAATGAGACAGACGCCACCTTGGCCAACGCCTGTGTCGTTACAAAGCAAGCAACCAGGGCTGTGAGTACTTTGCTGCGGTTCATTGTTCGACCAAGTGAAGTCTACGTCATCCTTGAGAGAAACGCCATCGTCCAGAAGGAATACCAAAGCAGAAATCCCACGAAGCATAGCCCCGCATCACAAACGCGGTTCCACGACGGATGAAATGCCCGGAACAACCAACTAAATGCCAGATAGTATCCGATGATAAAACCAACAATCCAAAGAGCAACTTGAGGCCAACCGGATAGCCATAGTATGCCCGCATTGAGACCTGGGGCCAATGTAAGGGCGGCAATGAGACAGAACTTGGGTTTTACTCCAAACGCGCTCCAGAATGTTCCGCTCCCTTTCAATAATCCTCTACTCCAAGCCATTGTCACTGAGCGCATCCTGCGACTGCTTGTCGGTATCAGCCTCGCGTTTGATCTGCCGCTCGAACAATGCTTTCGTCTCCATCATTTTCTCTGGAAGTCTTCCACAGGCCATTTCCAACTCGGACACGATCTCCACGATTCGACGTTTCTGGGACGGCGTGCCATGGTCACGCGCTGCCGTCACACTCTGGTCATACTCCCTTCTCAGTGCCAGAAGGTGCCGGTGCTCCGCTCGGCAGTCCCGGCAGTGACGCGGCAGCGAATCGACCCAGAAGCAGTAGTCCTCGAACCACGCCTTCTGCTCCGCTGCCCTCCAAGTAAATGATTCCCCGCAGCCCACACACTTGAAGACTGCGTCAATGTACCAGTGACGGGGACAGACGCTGTAGTTCTGCTTGTCGATACTGGCCCGCATTGCCGATTTGTAATCCACGGAGATCGCGTTCCAAAGGAAGTGCTTTGGCATCCTCTTCGGGTCTGTGTTCCCAAAAACATCCATAACTCATCCCCTTTACACGGGGGTGGCGGGCAGCCTGAACATGATCGCGCAGGCAGTTCTGACCGTGCATGGTCTCATTGACCGATCTGGGTGAACGATCGCTCCAAAATCTCGACCACGCTCCCGGTATGGACCGCGACATCGAACGACTCCGCAACACACTCGAAGGTCGTGTCGTGGAACGCGAAGACAAAATGCCGGTACCGGGCAAATAGTTGCGATGTGTGCTGTGGATGCACCGCGTTCATCCGCTCCAACCGGCGCATCCACGATGACTCTCGAACCTCGTTAACCCGATATGGACCAAGCCCACGTGATGCCAACGGATGGCCGCTGAAGGCTTCGTCATTGGGCGGACCAAACATGTGGGCGTATGGGTGCGTGAACCGAACCAGGGCCACAGGCTCGCCGGTCGTCTCTTCGCCGATGACTCGAACCGTCGATCCGTCCCAATCAGGCGCTCGGTGTTCAAGGTAAAAAGCCAGGTGAAGATGATGCTCTCCAGCCAGGATCATCGGGCACGGTGCGCCGACCGATGACTGGGGAACATCGGTCAACTCGATAACCGTGTCTTTGGAATCGACGGAATACATACGGGGGCTTCCGTTTCACGCCGCACCCTTTTTCGTTCCTCCCAGAACAAAAGGTAGTGCATCTCGTTTAGCATTGGGAACTTCAAAACCTCTCGCCAATGGCATCACGATCATACCGCGTTAGTCATCGGTCTTTTGCAGTAGCTTCACCGTCTCGAAGTAGGTTAATACCGACACTTTAGTCCCAGGAGTCAAATTCTCAAGATCAATGCCTGGATTCAATCGAAAGAGTGCTTCACGCCACACCCCTTCGATTCTTCGCCGTTCTTGCAAGCCTCCTTTCCATGTCAACGTCCAGGAGGAGAGGTGCTCGACCAGCGCTTCCAAGTTGTCCGCTTGTTCCACGCGCATAAAGGGCCGGGAGGTGACGCGGTGGAGTTGTTGTGAATTACCGTCAAGCATCATTTCCTCATGGAGGACCAGGTCCCGCCGAAGTGTCCTTGGCGGGTCGAAATCACTAGCCCACTCATATTTCTGACTCTCTATTGCGAAGGCGATGCGGCAGGGAACATTCGTACTCTTTATCCATTTAACGTGTGGTGTGATACTGGCGGAAGATCCCATTCGCCCACCAAACTTACCTCTAGAAACCTCCGGTCCCTCTCCCAGGAAGATCCACTTGTTGGTACGATCTTTCAGCAGATACAATCTTCGCCCCACTTGAGCTAGGCTCGTACCGTTGGCCATTACTGTCTAGTCCTTAGCATAGGCTACACTTGCTGCACAAAAAAAGGAGCGAATTAGCTCGCGGTTCGATTTGATGTTCGCGAGGTCTTGTTCGACTC
>Ga0302046_10000571_pt1 | contig 36565 bp, 31 predicted proteins | sample RVTome_11_FD_200261 | JGI IMG/M metagenome (GOLD analysis project Ga0302046, IMG submission 200261) | Soil microbial communities from uranium-contaminated site in the Upper Colorado River Basin, Wyoming, United States - RVT147D111 (version 2) ...
CGGTTCGAGATCCCGCAACAGGTGGTTGCAGGCTACGAGCCCAATGGGCGGCGAGCGACCGGAAAGCCCGATTCCCGCAACCGCAATCGGCCAGCGCGCCGCAACCAAACTGCGAGACCGGGCTACAGTCGCCTGTCCGAGCGCACATTCGCCGACCGGGATGTGAGCTAAACTTTTCGATAAGCACCATGCCTCTGCTCCGACTGGATAAGGCCAGCCTGCATTACGGCACGTTGACACTGCTCGACGGCGTCGACTTGAGCGTTTCCCGCGGTGAGAAAATTGCTTTGCTCGGCCGCAACGGCGCCGGCAAGACCACGCTGCTCAAAGTGCTGGCGGGCGAAGTGGCGCTGGACGGCGGAGAACGTTGGCTGCGGTCCGGCACCCGCATCGCCTGGCTGCAGCAATCGCTGCCGTTCGCCGACGACAAGACCGTATACGACGTCGTCGCCGACGGGCTGGCCGAGACCGGGCGCCTGCTGGCTGAGTATCATCATCTGTTGCAGCACGAGCACACCGACATGGACGCCCTTGCCCGCGTGCAGCAGCAACTGGAGGCCCACGACGGCTGGATGCTGCAGCAGCGGGTGGAAACCACCATCAGCCAGCTGCGGCTGCCGGGCGATGCACCGATGGCCGAGCTGTCCGGCGGATGGCGGCGGCGCGTCGCGCTGGCCCAGGCGCTGGTCGGCCAACCGGACATCCTGCTGCTGGACGAGCCCACCAACCACCTCGACATCCCGGCCATCCGCTGGCTCGAGGAAGAGCTGCGCGGCTACCCTGGCGCCATCATCCTGATCACACACGATCGCCGCTTCCTGCAGAACGTGGCCGAAGGCATCGCCGAGCTGGATCGCGGCCGGCTGACACAGTGGCAGGGGGACTACCAGGGCTTCCTGCGCCACCGCGACCAGCAGCTGGCGGCCGAGGAGCGCGCCAACGAACTGTTCGACAAGCGACTGGCCGAGGAGGAAACCTGGATCCGCCAGGGCATCAAGGCCCGGCGCACCCGCAACGAGGGCCGCGTGCGGGCGCTCAAAGCCATGCGGGACGAGCGTCGCGCGCGCCGCGAACAGATCGGCACGGCCGGCTTCGCGGCGGAAAGCGCGGCCCGCTCCGGCAAGATCGTGGCTGAGCTCAACCACGTCAGCCACCGTTTCGGCGATCGGGTCGTGGTCAACGATTTCTCCACCGTGATCCGTCGCGGCGACCGGATCGGCATCGTCGGCGCCAACGGCGCGGGCAAGTCCACCCTGGTGAAGATCCTGCTCGGCGAGCTGGTCCCCAGCGAGGGCGAGGTCACGCTGGGCACCAAGCTCGACATCGCGTATTCCGACCAGCTCCGCGGCCAGCTCGATCCCGAAAAGGACCTGATCGACAACGTCTGCGGCGGCCAGGAATTCATCGGCATGAACGGCCGGCGCCGCCATGCGATCTCCTACCTGGGCGACTTTTTGTTCAGCCCCCAGCGTGTGCGGATGCCGGTCAAGGCGCTGTCCGGCGGCGAGCAGAATCGGGCCGTGCTCGCGCAGCTGTTCAGCAAGCCGGCCAATCTGCTCGTGCTGGACGAGCCGACCAACGACCTCGACATCGAAACGCTTGAGCTGCTGGAAGAGATCCTGCTGGAATTCGAGGGGACCGTCCTGCTGGTCAGCCACGACCGTGACTTCATGGACAGCGTCGTGACCGGCCTCATCGTGCTGGATGGCGAAGGCGGCGTCACCGAGCACGTCGGCGGCTACAGCGACTGGGAGGCGAACGGCGGAAGCCTGGATGAGCCCGCAGCGGGACCAGCCTCGAGCAACCGGGATCCGCGGCCGGCCCGCGCGGCGCCCAGGGAGGCGCCGGCGCCAGCCGGCAAGCGCAAGCGCTCCTACAAGCACCGGCGCGAACTGGAAGAACTGCCCGGCCGGATCGAAGCCCTGGAACAACGTCAGTTGCAACTGGCAGCGACCATGTCCGACCCTGCTTTCTACCAGGGCAGCAAGGACGATATCCAGCGGGCGACCGCCGAGCTGGCAGAGATCGAGTCGGAGCTGAAGGCGGCCTTTGCGCGGTGGAGCGGCCTGGAAGCCGCGGAATGAAACTCGGTGGCGAACGGGATAAGTTGCTATTGGGTGGGATCAGCCAATTTTTGGAAAAAGAAATCTATGCGTTGCTTTAGTGTAGAAATGAAACTAATATATTTCTATACAAGAGAGAAGCAACCTATAGATTTCCTATGAAGACACTACTCGAACAACTCAAAGACCGCCGAATCGCGTTGGGCATGAAGCAACATGACATGCAAATGCGCGCGGGTATATCGCGCCAGCATTATCAGCGGATCGAATCGAAGGGAAATCCACGCCTGGACACCCTGACGCTCATCGCCAAGGCCCTGAACAGTGAACTGCTACTTGTTCCACAAGAAAACCTGAACGCTGTCAGAACCGTACTGGAAAGTGACGAGCAAACTGTTTCCGCCACGCCAATAATCCGCACTTTTCATACCGAAGTGCGCGAGTCGGATGAAGATCCCTGGGAGGGCCTGCTGGAGGATGAGCAGTGAGTTCGAACCGTATTTCGGAGAAGCGTGGACAGGAAGTCAGCGTCCTGCAACTGAGCCTGCACGACAAACTGGTCGGCTATCTCGCCGGGTTCAGCAATGGCCGCAATGTGCTGACTTTCTCAGAGGCGTTCAAGAACAACCCGGTACGGCCGACATTCAGTCTGATCACCCATCCGGCCTTCCCACATGCCGACAGATTCATGGCAAAGCCGCTGGTGAGGAATCAAAGGCTACACCCCTCGCTGTCCAACCTGCTACCCGAAGGCGCCATGAGGGAATTCATTGCCCAAGGACTGAAAACTCACATTGATAATGAGTTCCAGATTTTCTCTTGCCTGGGACAGGACCTTGCGGGCGCTCTCATCGCCCATCCGGCGGCGCCGGACCATGTGCCGGATCACCTGTTGGCAGCCTATGGCAAGGTCAAAGTTGCAGAACCGAAAGACCCAGGAACGACGAACAAATTTTCCCTGGCCGGCGTGCAAATGAAATTCTCCATGCAGGAGAAAGACGGGCGCTACCACCTGACCAGGGGGGACGAGCTCGGTGGATGGATCATCAAGCCGCCGTCAACCCGACACCGCCATGTACCGTTGAACGAATATACGGGGATGAAGCTGGCGGCCATGGCGGGCGTTGAGGTCCCTGAGATCAGGCTGGTCGAATTGACCAATCTGGATAGCCTGCCACCGATCAACCTGCCCGAGGAGCAATACGCGTTTGCCGTCAAGAGATTTGATCGTGATGGAAACACGCGCATTCACACGGAAGATTTCGCGCAGGTGCTGGTCAAATACCCCGCCCAAAAATACGCCTCCGCAAGCTATGAACAGATTGGCAAAGTGCTGTACCAATTCTCAGGTGACGGTCTTGCGGATGTGCAGCAGTTTGCCAGGCGGCTGTTGGTCAACATTCTGCTCGCCAATGGTGACGCCCACCTCAAGAACTGGAGTCTTCGGTACGAAGATCAAATCACGCCGAGGCTCTCGCCGGCTTACGACATACTGTCCACATTCGTCTACATCGAAGGCGAAACGGATTTTGCGCTCAATCTGGGCAGAAACAAGAACTGGCATGCCGCAAACTTCGGACATTTCGAACGCTGGTCCGAAAGAGCCGGTGTTCCGTGGCGCGCCGTCAAACCCCACTTGGCTGAAACCCTGGAACTGGCACGATCACTTTGGCCGGAAAGCCTGAAGGACCTGCCAATGACAGAAGGTCACAAGAAAGCACTTCGCTCTCATTGGAAAAGCCTCCACAAAGACTTCGCCATTTAATGCAGCTCCCGACGCGGCTGCGATGGGCGCGTCCGGGAACGCGGTGTTGCCCGCGGCATTGTCGCCGGCGGCACGAGCGGTTAACTTAGGCCGCCATGTCCGCCCGCTGTTTATTGCGTCATTCCCGAATGCCGGCTCTGCTGGCGCTGGCGTTTGGCCTGCAGCAGGCACCGGCCGCGCTGGCACAGCTGGATCCCGCCAGCGCGCTCGTGAAGCGGCTCGACAACGGCCTGACGCTGATCGTGCTGGAGGAGCGCTCGCTGCCGTCGGTCAGCGTGCAGATGCTGTACCGGGTCGGCGCACGCGACGAGAACCCGGGCGAGACCGGGATCGCGCACTTCCTCGAGCATATGGCCTTCCGGGCCACCGAGAACTTCCCGGACACCGAGGTCGTGAGCCGCATCTACGCCGCGGGCGGCGAGTGGCACGGCTACACCTGGATCGACCAGACGACCTACTTCGCTACGGTTCCGCGCGACCATCTCGACCTGCTGTTGCGGATCGAGGCCGACCGGATGACGCGGCTCGAGATCGACCCGGCCATGGTGGATCCTGAACGGGGATCGGTGCTGGCCGAAATGCACGGCTACGAGAACGATCCCGCGTCGGTGCTGCACGACCAGGTCGTGTTCACGGCGCTGCAGGCCCATCCCTACCGCAACAACACCATCGGCTGGGAGAGCGACGTCCGCGCGATCGGACACGCGGACCTGGTGGCGTTCTACCGGCAGCACTACGTGCCGGCCAATGCGGTGCTCGCCGTGGTCGGAGACGTCGATGCCGGCGCGGTGCAGACGCGTGTCGCGGAGTTGTTCGGCGACTTGCCCGTCGCTGCGCCGACGCCGCTGCCGCGGACCGTGGAGCCACCGCAGAACGGTGCGCGGCAAATCGAGCTGCTCGGTGCCGGCGCCGACGCCTACCTCGGAATTGCCTGGCAGGCGCCGGGCGTCAACGACCCGGACTTTGCGGCCTTCCTGCTGCTGCAGGAATGGCTTGGCGGCAGCGACGGCGTCAACTTCATGGAGTCCATCGGCGCCGCGCACGCCCGGCCCGGAACTTTGCTGCACGGCCTCGCAGCGGACATTCGCACGTGGTTTCCACCGTCGGCGCAGAACTATCTCTTCACCATCGAGGCCACAGTGCCGGGAGATTCGACACCGGAGCGGCTGGAAGCGGACATCGAGCGCGCGGTCACGCTGCTGCGGGAAACGGCGGCAGAACCGGCGCGCCTGGCAGCGCTGAAGCAGCGCGTGCTGGCCGAGCTGGTGCTGGACGTCACGACCCACGAGGACGCGGCGCACCAGCTGGCTTTCTACGACGGCCTGGGCGCGCTGGAGAGGTGGCGCCGGCTGCCGGACTCGATCGCCGCGGTGGACGCGGCGGAGCTGCAGTCCGTTGCGCGTCGCTGGCTGCAGCCGCAGCAGCGGACGATCGGCTACTACCGCGCCGGCGTGCCGCCCGCGGCGGTGTCGGCCGTCGAAGCGACCACGGATTCGACGGCCGTTGATACGGACACGGAGCCCCCCGTCGATGTCCGTCGGCCCGTGGTTCATGCGCCCGCGAGTGGCGGCGTAGACACGCCGGGCCTGACCCGCCTCGACAGCGGCCTGCCGGTCATCGTGCAGCGCAGCGGGCTGTCGCCGACGGTGCACGTGCGCGTGGTGCTGAACGCCGCCGGGGTCGCCGGCGGCCCCGGCATCGTCAGCGACGACCCGGTCTGGGGCGCGGCCAGCCTCGGCGCGCGCGGCCTGCCGCAAGACCTGCCGGAGATCGTCGGGCAACTGCGGGTGTCCTTCGATCTCGTCGAAGCCGTCGCGCCCGGCGTTGACCAGACGCCGTCCGAGGATCCAGCGACGCGGCTCGAGGAGGCGTACCGGGCGCTGCTGGCGCTGGATGCCGTGGAGCCCGGCGCACCCTCATCGCGGCCCCACGCGAGCCTGGTGGTCGTCGCCGGCGACGTGGACACCGCGTCGGCGACGGAACTCGTCGCCCGCCATTTCGGCGACGCACCGTATCAGCCGGTGCACGCCGGTCCGCCACCGACACTGCAGCCCGACGACCCGCACGTCGAGCTTCCGGTCGCGCGGGCACAGGCGCAGGTCGGCTACGCCGTGCCGGCGCCCCCGCCGGCCTCTGAAGAATTCCCGGCCTGGCGCGCGCTGCTGTACATCCTGACGCACGGCTACGAGGGCCGGCTCGGCAAGGCGGCCATCAGCGAGCGGGGCCTGGCGTATTACGTCGACGGCCAGTACCGCTCCAACGGCCAAGGGGCCTGGATCGCGATCTCGACCGGCGTCGACCCGGACAAGCTGGAACCGCTGGCCGAGCTCTACCGCGCCACGCTCGCGGAGCTGGCGACGAAGCCGCCGACCGAGGCGGAGGTCGCCGAGGCGCGATCGCATTTCCTCGGCCGGCTCGCGACCGCGCGCCAGAGCAACGAGGAGCTGACCGCCGGGCTGGCCCAGGAGTGGCTGTGGTTCGGCCGCCTGCGCAGCACCGACGAACGGCGCGCCGCAATCGAGGCGATCGACCGGGAAGGCGTCGTGGCGGCCGTGGCCGGGTTCACGGCCGGCCGGACCGCAGTCGTCGCCGTTGGCGAGCCGCGACGGTAGGCAAACGGCAGGCAAGAACACCCGCCATCGAGAACCGCATGAAAAAGAACCCGACCCGCACGACGCCCCGCGATCCCAGCCTGACGGACGCGCTGATTCCGCTGATCGCGCTGATCGCCATGCTGGCGCTGTCGGTCTACCTGTTCAGCTCCGACTCCTCGGGCGGCGCCAACCAGGTCGCGCTGCTGCTGGCGGCGATGATCGCGGCCGGCGTCGCGCTGAAGAACGGCCACGGCTGGCCGGCGATCCAGCAAGCGATGGTGCACGGCATCTCCACCGCCATGGGCGCGATCCTGATCCTGTTGGCGGTCGGAGCCCTGATCGGCACCTGGATGCTGGCGGGCACGGTGCCGACGATGATCTGGTATGGCGTTCAGATCCTGGATCCGTCCTGGTTCTACGCCGCCGCCTGCCTGATCTGCAGCATCGCCTCGCTGAGCATCGGCAGCTCGTGGACCGTCGCCGGCACGCTCGGCGTCGGGCTGATCGGCGTCGCGCTGGCGCTCGGCGTGTCGCCCGAAATCACCGCCGGCGCCGTGATCTCGGGCGCCTACTTCGGCGACAAAATGTCACCGCTGTCGGACACCACCAACCTCGCACCGGCGGTCGCCGGCAGCGAGCTGTTCACGCACATCCGGCACATGGTCTGGACCACCGTGCCGTCCTACACGCTGGCACTGCTGGGGTTCGTGCTGCTGGGTCTCGACATCGACGCCCCGGCCGGTGACGAGGCGGTCTCACTGGGCTCGCTCGACGCCATGCGCGGGCAATTCGACCTCAACGCCTGGACGCTGCTGCCGCTGGCCGTCGTGTTCTTGATGGCGATGCGCAAGTTCCCCGCGTTCCCGACCATCCTGTTCGGCGGGCTGCTGGGCGGCGTCATGGCGGTGATCCTGCAGCCGAGCCAGGTGCTGGCCTTCGCCGATGCGCCCGACCTCGCCCCGTGGCTCGCGATGCTGAAGGGCGTCTGGGTCGCGTTCGCCAACGGATACGTTTCGACGACCGGCAACCCGGCCGTCGACGACCTGCTGACGCGCGGCGGCATGAGCAGCATGCTGACGACCATCTGGCTGATCCTGTGCGCGCTCGCCTTCGGCGGCGTTCTGGAGCACGCTGGGCTGCTGCAGCGGCTGATCCAGTCGGTGCTGGCCGCGGCGAAGTCAACCGGCTCCCTGATCGCGTCGGTGTTGGTGACCTGCATCGGCGTCAACGTGCTGGCGGCCGACCAGTACATCGCGATCGTGCTGCCCGGCAAGATGTACCGTGCCGAGTTCCGCCGCCGCGGTCTGCGCGCACGCAACCTGTCGCGGGCGATCGAGGACGCCGGCACGATGACCTCGGCGCTGGTGCCATGGAACACCTGCGGCGCCTTCATGGCCGGCACGCTGGGCGTCGCGACCTTCGCCTACCTGCCGTTCGCCCTGTTCAACCTGATCAACCCCTTGGTCTCGCTGCTGTACGGCTACACCGGCTTCAGCATCGAGAAGATGGAGAGCGCCGACGAGCCGGAAATCGACGGCTTCGAGCCGATGGCGCCGGCTCCAGATCGGTGATCCAGGCCGCTAGGCGAGCCGGCGATAGAGCCCCGGCGCGCACCTTCGCTCCAGGCGGTCGTCAAATCCACTTGATGACCGCCTTTAGCGTCTTGCGCAGATAGGAGGGCACTTCGCCCGGCGCGAACAATTTCGCGGCCAGCGGAAGGCGGGTGCGAACCACCGCGCGTTCGTGGCTGAACGTCCTGAAACCGAAGTGGCCGTGGGCGTTGCCCATGCCGGAGTTGTTGACGCCGCCAAACGGCAAGCGCCCGTGCAGATACTGCATTACCGAGTGGTTGATGCAGGCGCCGCCTGAAGTCGTCTCGCGCATGATGCGCTCGATGTTTCCATTGCTGCGGCTGAACACGTAAAGCGCCAGCGGTTTCGGATCGGCGTTGATGCGGCGTATGACCTCATCGAGGTTCGTGAAGCCGTAGATCGGCAACAGCGGACCGAAGATCTCCTCGCTGTTGATCTTGGCGCCGGCGGGGATGTTGTCGAGTAGCGTCGGTGCAACGAAGCGGTCCGCGACGGACACCGTGCCGCCGGCGAGCACCCGTGCGCCTCCCGACGTGGCCTCGTCGAGCAGGCCCTTGACACGCTCGGTGTGGCGCTGGTTGACGATGCGCGCCAGGTGCGGGCTCGCTTTCTGCGCCTCGCCGTCCTGGCCATAAGCCTTGTCGAGCATCGCCTTGCAGCGGGCGACAAACGCATCTTTGACGTTCTCGTGCACGTAAACGTGGTCGGGCGCGATGCAGGTCTGGCCGTCGTTGGTGTACTTGCCCCACAGGATGTTCTGCGCGGCCAGGTTGAGATCCGCGCTGTCGTCTACGATGGTAGGGCTCTTGCCGCCTAGCTCGAGCGTGACCGAGGTAAGATGTTTGGCGGCGGCCGTCATGACGACCTTGCCGATCGCCGGGCTGCCGGTGAAAAAGATGTGGTCGAACGGCAACTCGAGCAGCACCTGTGACACCGTTGCGTCGCCCTCGAACAGAGCCACCTCGTCTTCCGGGAAGACCTCGCTGACCAGCTTCGCCATCGCCGCAGCCAGGTGGGGCGTCATTTCTGACGGCTTGATGATCACCGTATTGCCGGCCGCGATCGCGGAGACCAGCGGCCCGAAGGTCAGGTTCACCGGGTAGTTCCACGGCGAAATGATCAGGCAGCGGCCGCGCGGCTCGTACTTGATGTAGCTTGACGTGCCGGCCATGAGCAGGGTCGGCCAGACCTTGGCCGGCTTCATCCACGCCTTCAGGTTGCGGATTGCGTCATTCGCTTCGACAACGACCGGCAGAATTTCCGCCAGGTCGACCTCTCCCGGGGGCTTCCCGAAGTCGGCGTGGCCGGCCTCGTACCAAGTCCGAGTGTTCGCGATGACCGCGTCGCGCAGCTTGACGATCCTGGCGATGCGCTCGGCCGCGGTCGAGCTGCGGAGGCGCAGTGCGGTGGCACGCTGGCGCTCGAAGATCTCGGGAATCTGCGAGCGAACATCGCCAAGCGTGGACAGGGGGGAGAGGAAATTGGTTGCCATACGCAGAGAATACGCGGAATGCGAGGCGCAAGCCCGTGGTTTTGCGATCCGACAGTTCGCGTCGCCGCGATACGAAGGACTGAAAAAAGTCTTGCCGTTTATCGATAATTGATTTATTGTTTATCGATAATCCCCCTGATGGAGTGCGGTCCGATGCCCCCAAGCTATTCCGCTGCGTTGTCGAGCGCTTATGTCGTGCTGCGTTTCCTCATCGTGGTCAACTGGCTATACGGCGCGGCCATCCTCGCACTGCTGACCGCCACCATCGTCGCCGAGGAATGGACGATGACCGCGCTCGGCATTCCTGAGACCTCCGATATTCTCCGCCTGATTGTGCCCCTGCGCGCGATTGCCGCGCTCGGCCTCGTCACCGTTCCGCTCAATGATGCCGTCTTGAGACGGCTGCTCGCGATTGTCGAAACCGTGCGCGGGGGCAATCCCTTCGTAGCGTCCAACGCGCAGCGCCTGCAGGCTATCGCCTGGGCGCTGCTCGCGCTCCAGTTGCTCAGCATGGTCATCGGCGGCATCGGCGAGGCAATATCCACTGCGGATTTTCCGGTGGTCCTCGATGCCGGCTTTTCGACCAGCGGCTGGCTGGCCGTGCTGCTGACATTCATCCTCGCCCGCATTTTCGCCGAAGGCACGCAGATGCGCGAAGACATCGAGGCGACGGTGTGACATGGCCATCGCCGTAAAGCTCGAGGACTTGCTGCACGACCGTCGAATGACTCTGACCGAGCTCGCGGAGCGGATTGGAATTACCCTTGCGAACCTGTCGATCCTCAAGACCGGAAAGGCCCGCGCGATCCGCTTCACGACACTCGATGCCATCTGCACCGCGCTGTCATGCCAACCCGGCGACATTCTCGAGTTCGTACCGGACGCGGCGGAAGCCGTGCCCTCCTCTCGGGTGCGGTAGCGTCGCCGCTCCCTAATAATTTTGGATATCGACAGGAGAAGATCAATGACCCATTGTTCCCCAATCCGGCTATGGTTGATGCGTGCGATGTATCTGCTCATGGCCGTCGGACTCGCGCTTACGATCTGGCCGCTTATCATCAGCCACGACCCCGAGCTGCCACGCATGACCGGGGTTGCTTTCGCCCTGCTCGGAACCATCGGCGTGCTTTCGTTGTTGGGCCTGCGCTATCCCTTGCAAATGATTCCGCTGCTGCTGTTCGAGCTCACCTGGAAAGCAATCTGGCTCGTCGCCTTCGCCCTGCCACGCTGGCTCGACGGCACGCTCGACGAGGCGATGCGTAGCAGCATCTTCGACACGTCACTGGGAATGGTGCTGCTGGTCGTGATCCCGTGGCGGTATGTTTACGCGAATTACGTGGTCAAGCCAGGCGACTCCTGGAAGTTTTCGCGGAACGCACTGTAGCCCGGATCTTCTTCCTGACGCCGCTGCAGCACTTTGCAGAGCGCGTAGCGGCTTCCGCCATGCCGAACACGAAGAACACACCGGAGTACGTTGCGTTTCGCAAGATGCAGGTCTACGAAGCCGCGCTGGTCGACGCGCTGGGCGAGGGCGGTATTTCGCACAAGGAGCGCGCACTGCTGGGCCATCTGCGAGACTCGCTGGGGATTCCGGCCGCCGATGCAGAGGTGATCGAAATTGAGTTGCGGTCAGGAGGAAGTGCCGAAGGATCACCGACAATGGCCTAGCCATTTGGGTGAATCCACGCTCGCTCCTCCCCTTATTGAGTGCCCTCGAAGCCGTCCGAAAACAGCGCGCCCTGGACCACTTCCATGCCCCACACCCGCGCGCCGTAGACGGGGAAGCGCTTCGAATCGCCGCGAGACGCCCGATTCAATGCGCCAGCGGCGCCTCGAACTCAATGGCAGATAATTGCTCCGGGGCTTTGCCGATACGCTCCAGCAGGGCAGGCCAGCGCGGATCTTCATAGAGGTTCTTGAACAGGCTATTGACGTGAATTTCCGCAAGCTCCGGGTGGCCGCTTTCGATGGCCTTGTCGATCCAGTCGAAGGCCCTGTCCTGTTCGCCGCGGAATGCGTGCGCCTGTGCGATGTACAGGCTGAGGTCTTCGGCCGGCAGTTCGAGCAAATTGCTCAGAGCCTGGTCCGATTCTGCATGGTTGCCCAGGGCGTGGTGGGCCAGGGCGAAACCCAACCAGCGGTAGAGATCGACCGACTCTTCCGGCAAAACCTCCAGCGCCGCTTCGGGCGCGCCATTGAGCATCAGGGCAACGGCCAGCTGGAAGTGTCCGCCATTATATCCGGGGCTGAGCTGCAATGCGGATTGATAACTAGCGATGGCTTCATCCAAGCGCCCCGCGAAGGTGAGCATATTTCCAAGATTGACCTCTCCAACCGGGTGAATGGGGTCACGAACCATTGTGTATTCACCCACGGCAATGGCTTCGTCGAGGCGGCCCAGAGTCATCAGCAAGGTGGATGTATCACCCATCAGTGCCATATCGGTGGGCAACAGGGCCAGTGCGCGTGTAAACATGTCAGCAGCGGCCTGCAAGTCGTTGTCATAAAAGGTCTTGATCCAGGCCATATGGGCGTACATGCGGCCGGAATCCGGTTCGATTTGCTGGCCTTCCAACGCTAACGCCCGAGCGAGTTCATAGCCCTCTGTGTACGGTTTATCGCCGGTGTGTGCCTGGTTGACATAAACCGTGATCAGGTCGTCGATGGCGGGCAAATAGGCTGGGTCGATTTCCAGCACCTGCCGCAAGAGCTGCTCGGACTGGGACAGGCTGTCAGTTGAATTTTGCCGGCGCAGGTATCGTGCCTTGAGAAAAAGCGAATACGCTTCCAGGCGGGTTTCACGCACCTTGGGCGTTTTCCCCAGGAGCTGAACCTTGAGCTGGGCTACGACGGTTTCAGCAATTTCGTCCTGGATGGCGAAAATATTGTCCAGGTTCCGGTCATAGGTCTCTGACCACAGCTGCGTGTCGGAGCCTCCATCGATCAACTGGGCGGTAATGCGTACCTGCTCGCCCGACTGGCGCACCGAGCCCTCCAGGATATGAGCCACGTTCAGCTTCCGGGCGATCTCGGGGCTCTCGATTTGTTTGCCCTTGAACGCGAACGCGGAAGTACGCGAGATCACGCGCAGTTCCGGGATCGCGGCCAGCAGAATCAGCAGTTCTTCGGATATGCCGTCGGAAAAATACTCGTTGCCGGGGTCATCGCTCATGTTGACAAACGGCAACACTGCGATCGAATGGTCGCCGTATGACTCCACCAGGGACTCCGAGCGGCCCTGCTGCCGTGCGGCTTCGGCAATGGAAGCTTCCCGGGCCCCGGACAGCACGAACTTGTCGAAGGCGAAGTAACCCAGCGCCAGCGCCAGGGACACCATGATGAACCGGTCCAGTGCCTTGCCGGTTCGGGCCGTGATGGACTCGGACCGATCCACATCACGTTCTTTCTTCAGGCCTTCCGGCGTCAGTTCGAATAACCAGGCAAAGACCAGCGCCGGGACCAGGCCGATGGCAAAGGTAATCGTGATAATCCGGACCGCATGAATGCCGAAACCGAATGCAGGAAGGATGGTCTCCACGACCTGGATGACCAGCCAGGCCACGACCACGTAGGCGGTCCCAACGCGGAACACGTTTCTGCGTTTTAGCTCATGGATCAGGCTCAAGATTTTGTCTGGTTCAGAATCCAGTTCGTATCACAGCATGAAATTGCCGATCCCATCCTACAGGTTTTGCAGGAGGGAAGGCCGCGGCATGCCGGTCGACATCCATCCCGAGAACGGCATGCCGGGCGTCGAGCTGATCCTCACCCGTCATCATGCGCTCCTCCCGTCAACTGGACGCGCGATTGCTCAAAATGGAAGCTGCGTTGGACCTGAGTGAAGGACTTACCGCCAACCGAGAAATTTGCTACGGCATAAGCGAAGGACTGCCGTTCTCCCACTCCCTGTCTGTGCTATATATTGAAGAGAGTCACGGGAGTAGACCATGTTACGTCTCAAGTCAGTCTGGGCCGCCCTTGCGGCATTGGTCCTTATAGCCACCCTACAGGCCGCGCCGCTCGGTTCCGCCTTCACCTACCAGGGCACACTGGCCCAGAACGGCCTGAGCGTCACGGAGGACTGCGACTTCGAGTTCGGCATCTGGGACGCGGCCGCCGGCGGCGTGGAGGTGGCGGTTACGGTCGATGTACTGAACGTCTCCGTCAACGATGGCGTATTCACCGTCGAACTGGATTTTGGCTCCGGCTCCTTTGACGGCGATGCCCGCTGGCTCGAGATCGCGGTAGCCTGCCCGGCGGGCGGAGGTCTCACGACGCTGGCGCCCCGCCAGGAACTGACGCCGACGCCCCATGCGCTCTACGCGAGCGAGGCCGGCGCAGTGGATTGGTCGGGGCTGAGCAATGTTCCTCCGGACATCGCGGACGGTGATGACGTTGACGATGACGACGCCGATCCCGCCAACGAGCTTCAGGATCTGAGCCTGGGCGGCAATACGCTCAGCCTGACCGGCGATGCCAGCCCCGTTGATCTCTCCGGTTACCTGGACAACACCGACGATCAGACTTTGGCCGAAGTACTGGCGCAGGGCAACAATGCGGATGGCGCATCGATCTCCAACGTCGGCACGACAACGACCGGCTCGTTGACCGTTTCGGGCCTGGACTGCACGGGCAATGCCAATGGCGGCGCGCTGACCACCGACGCCAGTGGCGTGGTTTCATGTTCGGACGATGATGCAGGCGCCGGGGGCGGCAATACCCTCGATCAGGCGTACGACCAGGGCGGCGCCGGCGCCGGCCGGACCATCACTGCCGATGCCGGTGCAGTGACCATCGATGGAGCCGACGGACTCACACTGGATGCAGGCAGCTTGCTGCAATTGGCAGGCGATCCCGTGCAGGTCGGGAATCTGGTTCTTGGGACAAATCCAATATCGGGGTTTGTGTCCGGGCGCTACGCCTATGTCGGCGATGCAGGTTCCGCCGACTTGAAAGTGATCGATGTGTCCGATCCGACGACGCCCAGCCTGGCGGGCAGTCTGGCCATCGGGACATTCCCATCTGCTCTGTACGTGTCCGGGCGCTACGCCTTCGTCGTCGATCAGGATGTCGGCGATTTGAAAGTAATCGACATATCCAATCCGGGCGCGCCCAGCGTGGCCGGCAGCCTGGGAATCGGATCAACCCCAACATCAGTGTACGTGGCTGGTCACTATGTCTATGTGGTTGACGCCGGGTCAGATGATCTGAAAGTGATCGATGTGTCCGATCCGGGTGCACCCAGCCTGGCAGGAAGTCTGGATATTGGAGCCGCTCCATATTCGGTGTTTGTATCCGGGCGCTACGCGTATGTGGTCGATCAACTTTCCGATGACTTGAAAGTGATCGACGTGTCCCAACCCGGCGTCCCAATCTTGGCTGGCAGCCTGCCTATTGGGACAAATCCACTATCGCTTTATGTGTCCGGGCGCTACGCTTATGTCATCGATGGGGGTACCGCCGACCTGAAAGTGATCGATGTATCCGATCCAAGCGGGCTCAGCGTGGTAGGCAGTTTGGTGTTCGGGGTCAGCCCAACAGCCGTTTATGTGTCCGGGCGCTATGCCTATGTCATCGATTCGAGTTCCAATGACTTGAAAGTGATCGACGTGGCCGATCCGGGCATGCCCAGCCTGGCAGGCAGTCTGGGCATTGGAGATTTTCCAATTTCGCTGTCCGTGTCCGGGCGCTACGCCTATGTCATCGATTTGGCCGCCGATGACCTGAAAGTGATCGACGTGTCCGGGGCCGAAGTCAACGGGCTCGTGGCCCATTCCCTGGAGGCCGGCAATCTGCAAGTCCGCAACGACATGATCGCCCAGGGCCAGCTCCAGGTCACCGGCGGGGTCAACGTGGGGTCGGGTGGGTTGTTCAGCGACGGCAACGTCGGAGTGTCCGGCACCATCGCCATCGCCAATGACGTCGCGCCTACCGTCTCGCCCGCCAATCTGGTGCAGCTCTATGCTGAAGACGTCGCCGCCAGTTCCGAGCTGAAGGTACGCGACGAGGCGGGGAATATTACCACCTTGTCGCCGCACAACTTTTCGCTGATCGGGAAACCGTCGGAACCAATGTCCTGGAGTTTCTACTCGGAAAATAACCATGGGAAAATCAACGTGGACATGCTGCGTGCAATCCGGCTCATCGAGACGATATCGGGGGAAAAGCTGGTTCACGCGGAGTTGAAACGAAGTGGAAACGCCGAGGTGACCGAAAGCACAGAAAACGCCCCCTCGGAGTCAATCGTATCTTTGATCGATTCTGTGCATGAAGTCATGCGACAAAACCAGGAGCTGAGGGCTGACAACGAAGCGCTCACGCGCCGCGTTGCGGCACTCGAGAAGGGTGATTGAGATGCACAAATTCTTCTCCATCGTTCTCCTGGGATTGGCAATCGCCAGTGCCTTGCCTGCAGGGCAGCCGGCCGGAGGCGATTTCGTCATCGCCAAGAGCACCGCGGACGGCGGGGGTGGGCTGTCAGCCGGGGGTGATTACGTTCTGACCGGAACCATAGGCCAGCCGGACGCAAACGCTCAAGTATCGACCGGAGACGACTTTGCCCTTGCCGGCGGCTTTTGGGCGGAGATAACGGAATTTGTCGTCGAGCTGATCTTCTCGGATGGATTTGAGTGAGGTACCGGGACGTCCAATACGTTGGTCTGACTCCACCGGCCCCACGGTGCCGGCATGCAGGCTGACGCCGTACATGCGGTCCAACAGCGGAATGGTCGGACCCTCCTCCAGTGGCGGCACGCTTTAGAGGGTCAGGACCTTACGCCCGGCGTGAGGTCCGATGGCGATGCGGTAATGAATCGACGCGGCCTGAATCTGATGGAGGCTGGAGCCGGCTTCGAAATCCAGGTATGGGTCGTGCGGGTCCGCAACCAGCAAACTACGCCGCTCCAGTACTGCGACTATGCGCCGGCTGAGGTGGTCCAGGAGTCTGCTGAGATCGGCGTCGGTAACCCGCGGGCCGCGATGAAATCGATTCCTCAGGGACGCATCGCGGCCCAGGTAGCGACGAGCAACAGAACGAACCCGGCTACGGCGACGCCCGCGTGTCCGACGATGATTCCCATCGGCAGGGGCAGCATCTTCCAGTGGAAATTCAGATTCAGATACACGCCTCCGGCCGCCGCAAGCACGAAAAGCAGCAAGGCCCAAGCAGCCAGTGCAGGCAGTCCGACCGTGAAGTAAGCGTAAAGCAGCAATGTAAGCGAGGCGCCCGCCAGCAGGCCATGCAGCATTGCAAGCCAGGTGGGCGGCTGGGGCTTGCCCGCGAAGCGCATGCCGGCCATCGCCAAACCGCCAACAGCGGTGATGGCCAGAAGCACGCAGGCGGTTTTCAAGAACAGGATGGATTCCATAAGGTCTCCTTATCGGCGAGGATGCTGCCATTCGCGCTTTTCAATTGTACGCCAGCCCGCACCTCCCTGGGACAGTATCCCAGACATCGAGGTCCTGAAAGGCCCCGATAAGAATTCCATTGCCGTGGACTGTAAGTTCCTCGGGGTCGGTGACATGGGTCTTCCCGTCGATTTCCGGCGCCAAACTGGCAAATCTGACAGTTCCACTTTCGCTGTGGTGGATTAGCATCAGAAGTGATCGCATCAGTGGTGCGATCGCTTCGCCGGACTGAACCGGACCGGTGACACAACAAGGGGGAAGTAAAGGATGCACATCCAGGCGCTGCTGCGCGAGCTCGTCGACCGCAAGGGGTCCGATCTCTACATCACCACCAACAGCCCGCCGCTGGTCCGTTCGGAGGGCGTCACCCGGCCGATCGGCAGTCACAAGGTCGCAGCCGTCGAATCCGAGGCGCTGGCGCTCGCGTTGATGTCGGAAGAGGACTGCGCGAAGTTCGAGCGGGCCCTGGAGCTGAATCTCGGCATCGGGATCGACGGCATAGGCCGGTTCAGGGTCAACGTGCACCGCCAGCGCGACCAGGTGGGCATGGTGATCCGGCATGTCAAGACTTCGGTCCCGACCGTGGATGAACTCGAGCTGCCCTGGGTCTTCAAGGAGATCGTCATGCAGAAACGCGGCCTGGTGCTGGTCACCGGCGCCACCGGTTCGGGCAAGTCGACCACGCTGGCGGCAATGCTCAATTTTCGCAACGAGCACAGTGACGGTCACATCGTCACCGTCGAGGACCCGATCGAGTTCATGCACCCCAACCGCGGGTGCATCTTCACGCAGCGGGAAATCGGCGTCGACACCCATTCGTTCAACGAAGCGCTCAAGAACGCCCTGCGCCAGGCCCCGGACGTGATAATGATCGGTGAAATTCGCGACCGCGAGAGCATGGAGGCGGCGATCACCTTCGCGGACACCGGGCATCTGTGCCTCGGAACTCTGCATTCCAGCAACGCCAATCAAACACTGCACCGGGTTATGAACTTCTTTCCCGGCGAGCGCCACGACGAGATCTACCTTCAGCTCTCGATGTGCCTGCGCGCGATCATCTCACAACGCCTGCTGCCCGACAGGGACGGCAAGCGGGTGGCGGCGTTCGAGGTCCTGCGCGACACGCCCTGGGTCAGGGACCTGATCAAGAAGGGCGAGGTGGACAAGGTCAAGGAAGGCATGCAGAACGGCAGCGGGGGTTGCCAGACCTTCGACCAGCACCTCCTGCGGCTGTGGGGAGAGGGCAAGATCACCACCGAAGTGGCGATGGTCAACGCCGATTATCCCAATAACCTGCGCCTGTGCATGCAGCAGGTGAACGTTGCGGAGGACGCCGATGCCCCCGCAGCCGTCAACGGCTCCGAAGCACGCCCCGAGGGCGCCGAGCCCGATGAAGAACCACGGCCGTCAGGCCAGTGGTCGCTCGAGAAGCGGGTGAAGCCGGAGCGGTCGGGCCACGTCATGAACGGGACCCACGCAGGATAAAGATCCGCGGGTCGCTACCGGCGTGGCGGGTGATGGAATCATCCCCCAAGTCGTGGATTGACACACAAGTCGCTCAGTTAAAATAACCCTTCGACCAGGTCGAGGTGCCATCAAACCGGCTGCAGTTTAAGGAAGGCCTCGAGCCCGCCAAGCGCGGTTAGCCGCGATCGTAGGGATCGTGCTCGGCGTTCCGGATCCACCGCGTTGCGATCCATTTTGCGCCGCGCGTCACAGGCCGGCCAGCGTGGCGCAGGCGCGGATCAGGGTCGCCATCCCCGTCGATGTTTCTGAAGATGAGTACGTCACCCGGTTCGGCGCGTATTGAAATCGACAACAGGGGAAAGATGGTCTCCCCGCCGTCATAATCAGTGTTGAGATATGCGATGGCCGTCCATTCGCGCTGATTGCGCAGCCCTGCCAGCGCGTCGAGGTGCGGCTTGTACTCCTGGCCCGGCGTGTAGCGCATCACGTACAGAGCTTCGGCGTGGTTGACGGCGGTGCCGCTGGCCAATGCCAGCCGGTGATTGATCGCTTGCACCACCAAGTCCTCGGCATGCGGCACGAAGCCGGCGCCATGCGAGGTCCGGATCGGATCGGGTTTGCCTCGGCCTGTCACGGGATCGTCGACGAAGGAGGGCTCCAGCAAGGGTTCTGCCCGTTCGATCAGGTAGGCGCATTCCTCCGGGGCAACAAGCTTGTGGACGACCTCGATGCTGGGGGTCGGATGAAAAGCGCTCCCGCCGGGCGTCGCGGATTTGATCCTCGCCCATCATTTGCGATCGACCTATCCGCTCGAAGTCGTGGAAGCCGATCGCTCCAGGGCTACGATCCGGATGAGACCTGGACACCCACCAGCGACGAGATGACGGAGAGCGACGCCGAGTAAGCGTCGCTCTCCCGCGATCGGGATCAGGCGCCCGGGATCAGAGCTCCTCTGCGTAAAGGAATAATTTCGAATCGCCGCGAGGCGCGCGGAGCATCGACTCCCCCAAGGGCGCTACGGAATCATTGCTGCCTCGTCCAGGTGATGCTGCCGTCCTGGACGCGATTGGCGTCCAGCAGGACGTAGTGGTAGGAATGCCAGCCCAGCTCCTGGCCCGACTGAGACTTGTGCAGCACCTTGGCACTGTACACGCGCTGGCCAGGCGGGGAACCGGGCACCTTGATCTCCTGAATCTCGCGCATGCCGTGTTCGCCGTTTTGGAACTGGAAAGCGGCGATCGGACCGACGACATCCCAGTAGCCGTTGCTGCCCTCGATCCGGAGGACCTTGCCATCCGGGAAGCGCCAGATCCCTTCGATGGTGCCGGCGTCGAGGGGCAGTTGGCTCCCGCACAGGCGATCGGGCCGGCACAGCAACGGTTCCTCCCCATCGACGGAGACCAGCTGGAACTGGTCCAAGGCAAAACTCAGTGCGTCCTGTTGGATCCAGTCGGCGCTGGCCGTGGTGCCGTCGCAGGACCAGGTTCCCTCACGCATCGGCTGACCGTCCGCCGCGTGTTCTTGGGCTGTACCGTCCGAACGAAGCACGACGGTCGCCCCGTTGGTCCACTCGCGGGCACCTCCCCCGGCCATAAACGTCCAGGCCCCGACGAAGTGACCGCAGTATGGACCGATCACCACGGGAGCCTCGGGTTCATCCAGGGGTGGCGGCGGTTCCGGTGGGTCCGGTTGCAGTGGGGGCGGCGTGGCGGCCGGGCCTGGGCTGGGACAGAGGCCGTCGAGGACCGTCCCCTCCATCAAGTCGCATAGAGCGCCAGTCGTGTTGTTGTCGCAAGTCCCGTCGGGCAGCCGGCAACCCCGGTTCTCCTCGTCCGCGTCTGATTCATTGTCCCTTGAACTTACAGGCGCCGGAGCAGGAGCGACACTCTGCCACACGTTTCCAGGGAACCCGCCGAAGTCAGGACTGCAGTGGTTCCTCCAGGTGAAGGGCCCTCCCGCTTTATAGCCGGGTGGCGGCTTTTCGTCCATGCGGCGGCCGTCAATAGGGGCTCTTCTTGGATCGGGATTGCCCGGACGAGCCAGGTCTTCCGGGCAGAACACATGCGTCGGTTCCCACTCGACGGCGCCGTCGTGCCGGAAGGTGATGAGCATGCCCGCAACTTTAAGCGTGCCGCTGAACGGGGCCGCCTGGAACGCTGCCGGATCGATCAGCAAGCAGAGCGTCCTCCCGTGTCGTTCGGCCCTCTGAGCGCTCCCGGCCCAATACCAGTCCGTCTCGGGAGACCCCCACTCCCGGATGTAGTCTGGAGTCGTGAAGACGCGAACTTCGTTGCCGAGAGGGAACACGTCAAAGCGCCCATCGACGTCCAGGGACCTGTCATAGGCACCGTTGGCGCAATCATCGACGTGTACCATTATGACGTCGTAGACTCCGTCCTGTGCATTCGCGGCAGGGGGCGCGGCGAGCGCCACCCAGACCAGTCCCCCGATCTAAGCCAGAACCAAGGCGTGAGCCCACTGCGGTCGCCGCCGATGGCCACGGGTCAGCGATCTGTTCACACCGATGTTATTGCGCGAGCCTTGATCGACCATGCTCAGTTCCGCCTGGGGAACGTATAAGAAGTATAGAGCACCGTTTCCAGGAATTTGGGTCGTATGCGCACCTGAATTCTCCCCCAACCGGATCCAATTCAACCCCAGCTGAGTCTCCAGGGTTCATCGGTCTGGCCGCCCGGTGATCTTCCCATCTCAAACGCAAAACCGGTAACCCAGGCCGTACACCGATTCGATGAACTCCCGGTCGGCAACCACCTGCGCCAGCTTTTTCCGCAGATTCTTGATATGGGTATCCACGGCGCGGTCCATCACGACCCGGTAGTCGGAATACATCACATCCATCAGTTGCTGGCGCGAAAATATCCTGCCCGCCTGCGCTGAAAGCGCGTGGAGCAGCGCGAACTCGACGGGCGTCAGCGTCAGCGCCGCGCCGTTCAGGGTAGCGCTGAACCGGCCGGGATCGATCTCCAGACCCAGCGCCCTGGCGGAGTGCCCGGGCGCCCCGCGCCGCAGCACGGCCCGCACGCGCGCGACGACTTCGCGTGGAGAAAACGGCTTGCAGATGTAATCATCCGCGCCAAGCTCAAGCCCTAACAAACGATCGATCTCTTCGACCCTGGCCGTGATCATGATGATGGGGACTTGGCTCACGCGCCTCACCCTTTTGCAGACTTCGAGCCCATCCAGACCCGGCAGCATCACGTCCAGCAGGATCAGATCGGGGGTATGCGTTGCCAGCCACTCTTCCACCTGGTCTCCGCGCGCCAGAACATCCGCGTGGTAGGCGCCCTGCGCTTCCAGGTAGTCATGCAACAGCGCCGCAATCTTGGGCTCATCTTCAACGATTAGGATGGATTGGCGCACTTCGACGGCGCTGACGTGAGACGGTGTCATGTTTGCCGGGGCAGACTCACGCGGATCAGGAGGCCGCCGAGCGGGCTGGCTTCGGCGTGGATCTCGCCTTCATGGGCGATCACGATGTTCCGGCAGATGGCGAGTCCAAGGCCGGTGCCCCCGCGCGGGGACCCCGGGGTAGGTTCAGCGCGGTAAAAACGATCGAAGAGGTGCTCCAGATTCTCTGCAGCCACGCCGGGGGCCGTGTCTTCGATCTCCAGCACGGCCATGTTTCCCTGTTCGTACAAACGCACGTGAACCATGCCGCCTTGCTGCGTGTAGCTTCTGCTGTTGTCCAGCAGGTTATGGATCAATTGGCGCAAACGCCGACGATCAGCGTCAATATCGAAATGCTCGGGAAGATGCATCTCAAGCCGCAGGCCGGCAGACGCGAATCGCTCGGCAAAGGTCGCCAGGACCTGTCGCAACAGGCCCGCCATATCGAATGTCTCGCGCTGGATGCGCAAGGCTCCTGCATCCGCGAGGGCCAAAGTTTGCAGGTCTTCCACGAGGGCGCCGAGGTGCGCGACTTCCTCGATGAGGGAGCGCAAAGTGCTTTCCGACCATGGCCTCACGCCATCTTTCACCGCTTCCAGCTCGCCCTGCAGGACGGCAAGCGGCGTCCTTAACTCGTGGGCAATGTCGGCAGTCCACCGGCGGCGGGCCGTTTCGTTTTTCTCCAGGGTCTCCGCCAGCAGGTTGACGTGCCCTGCCAGCGCGCCGATCTCGTCACGGCTTTCCACGGCTGCGCGGGCGTCAAAGCTGCCCTCGGTGAGGGCCTGCACCGTGTCCCGCAGGCGTGCCGCCGGCCCCGAAAGGCTCCGCGCCAGCCAATAGGCCAGGATTGCTGCGAACACGAGCGCGATGAGCAGCGAAAGCGCCAGCGCCTGGGACTGGTATCTCAGGAAGCGCCGGGCTTCCGGGGCGAACACCTCGGTCGCTTTGCGAAAACCAACCCAGCCCACCGTTTGCTCATCGACGACGATGGCCACGAGTTTGCTGGCGTCGGCCTGATCGGCCAGTGATTCTTCAGGCGGGGTTTCTTCAGGCGGGGTTTCGTCACGCAGGGCTTCGTCAGGGAGAGCGCCGGCCACCAGTTCCCCGTTCTCATCCAGCAGGAAAAGCCGGCGCCACAACTGTCGCGACGGTTGGTGCGCGCCGCGATCCCGACCCCGGAAGCGTGAACCGTGGCCGCGCTGATCGCCTCCCCGTCTGGCAAATTCGGGCGGCGCATCTTCTGGAGGTCGAACGCCTTCTGGTCGGCTTCGCGCCAGCAGTTTCATCCAGCGACGCGGATCCTGGGCCAGGGCATCCCAGCTTCCGTGCGTGGCATGGTATTCGGCCAGTTCTGGCACAAGGTGATGGAGCTGTTGCTCTTCCTGTCGATCGAGGAAGTTGACAAAACCGCGCTTCAAGGCGAGGTGGGACAGGATGGTGGTCAGCAGCAGGGCCAGTACCGCGCTGGCGATCAGGGCAAGCAAAATCTTGGTCAGCAATGATTTCATGGTCGTGCGCGGTCGCCCGGGTGTGGTACTTCGGGTCTGTATGCTGCAGGGACGCGCAGGTTGGGAGCAAGCCTGTTTACCTTGCTTGGCTGAAACTCCTCGATTTCCACATATTCCCCCCCACTTTGAAGAGCAGCATGACACTCAAGCCGGCCACCTGCGGTCCGGTCGATTTAATGATGCCACTTCAACGATGTCGGCAACGATGTCATAACGCGTCCAGGAGGATGTCCGTGAAAAAATTGATGCTGTTTGTATTGCCATTACTGATCGTGTGCGCGAGCACATTCGCCGATTCCGAATCACACCGCTCCGGCAAAGGTTGGGGGCCACCCACCCCGGAAAAGCACGTCGCGCGACTCACTGACGAGCTGGGCCTGGATGAAAGCCAGGCAGCCGAGTTGCTGCAAATCTTCACCGCGGCAGACGCGGAGCGCGAAGCCCTGCGCGCCCAGCATGAAGAACTCATCCGCAAAGACATGTGTGCTTTGCACGACAGCGTCAGCGAACAAGTCGCCACGGTTTTGACGCCGGCGCAGCAAGTCCAGCTCGATGAATTGCATGCCGCGAAGAAACAGCGCCTCGAAGCGAAGAAAGCAGAGCACGAAGGGGAAGGCGAGGAGGGACATCGCCGGGGACGGCATGGCGGAAGGCACGGGAAGGGCTTCCCCAACTGTGATGACTCTGCCGAAGCCGCTGCCGAAGCCTGAAACCGCCGCATTAAACTTAACTTTCTGCAAGCAACAAAGCCCGGGTTGGCGCTGGAAATCCTTCCACCGTCAACCCGGGGTTTCATTTCTCCGGCTCCGCCGCCATCATGGCCCGCACCTTGTCGAGGACGCCGTATTGCTTGTTGAGCGCTTCGAGCGTTTGCGCGTTCTCCGCTTCGATCCTGTCGACCAGCGCGGCGATCTCCGGAATCTCCACGAGTCCGACGAATAGTCCATTCTCGGCGTAAAAGCCGTCATGCACACAGCCGTCGCAATCGTAGGACCAAAGATAGCGGAAGCCGGCGTCATAAGCGGCTTTGAACTCCCTGACCGCCGCTGCCCTATTGCCGATTCGGCCATGGAGGAGAGAAAGATTGAGATAATCCAGCCACGTCCTTGGCGGCTCTCTCTCCGCGACTTCAAGCGCAGCTTCCCATAGCCCGCGGGCCTCGTCGTGCCGGCCGGCGAGGTCAAGAGCATGCGCGGCGGTAACGATCTCGGGGTCGCCGAACTCGCCCTCTTCGGTCTGAACTCGGTCGCGAATGGATTCCGCCTGCGTCGGATCGTTCAGCTTCGGACGGGCCTCCGCCAGCGTGGCGTAGGCAAGCTCCGGTTCGTCCGCGCTGATGAGCGCCAGCACCAACGCCCAGGTGGAAAAGCCCGGCGGCTGTTCCGTTTCGTGCATGTCTCGCGCCGCCGCCAGCGCCGCCGCGGGGTCGCGATCAAGGATTGCGACATTGATGCGGTTCAACTGCGCCCACGGACGCTCGGCTGATGTCGCGTCTCTCGCGAACAGGAAGCGGGCCTCATCAACGGCGCCGAGCGTCGCCAGATGCGACGCGCGGATCATGCGCTCGTGCAGGTGGCGATCTGTCGCCTCCCAGTCGGCGAACAGCGCCTCGGCGACCAGCGCCGCATCGCCTGCGTTCTTGCCGGAGATCGCGACGTAGTGGAGCGGCGCATCGGGCACGACAGACAAGGTCTGGCGCGCGAGAAGAACGGCCTTCGCGCGATCCCCGTTTTGCAGGTAAGCCGTGGTCAGATTTGTGCGCGCCGAAGCATGAGCGGGGTCGATTTCGAGGATGCGTTCGAAGAGTTCGATTTGCGTTTGCGGTGATGCTTCCACCCGCGCCAAGGCGTGCAGCGCCTCGACATGGCGCGGATTGGCGCGAACCGTGCGCCGATACAAATCGATGACCGCCGGGCTCGTGAGGGGGCCGCCTAACGGCGCGCCGCTTTGCGAATCCGCGACCCAGCCTTGCGCGAACAGCACGTCGGCCGCATGCGGCTTCAGCCTGACGGCTTCGCCGAGCGCCTTCGTCATCGCCGCGGGGAGATCCTCGTCGAAACCCGAAAGCGCATAGTCGGCGGCGATGGCGTTTGCGGCGACTACGGCGAAATAGGCCTGCGCCAGAGGGTGGCGGGGATCGATCGCGATGGCCGCTCGGAATTTGTCGAAGGCGGGCGCCCACTGCCGCCGCGTCAGCAGGGAGCGCCCTTCGAGATAAAGCTGGTGGGATCTCGGATCGACGTCGCCGACGGCGGCGGGATTGGCGGCGCCGCTTTCGGGGATTTTTCCCAGGAGTTCGGTGACGACAAGGCGCGCGATCTCGTCCTGGATGGCGAAAAGGTCCGCGAGCTCGCGGTCGTAGGTTTCCGACCACAAACGATATCCCGACTTCGCCTCGATGAGCTGCGCGGATATGCGCAGCGCATCGCCGGAGCGGCGCACGCTCCCTTCGAGGAGATAATCGACGCTCAGCGCCTCGCCAATGGCGCGCAGATCCTCGGCTTTGCCCTTGAACTGGAACGAGGAGGCGCGGCCGGGCACCTTGAGCCCCTCGACATTGCCGAGCCAGTTGAGCAGCTCCTCGGTGAGGCCGTCGGCGAAGTGCTCCTGCTCCGGATCGGACGACACATTCGTGAACGGAATGACGGCGAGGCCGACGCCTTGCGCTATGGCAGTCGCCTCCATCGCAGCGGACCCTGCTTCTTCATCCGTCGCCCGAGCAGTGGGCTGGCGATCGTCTGCAAGAAACACGATCGCGACGACCACCGCAATCGTCGCCAGCACGCCCGCAGCGACTGGAACCGGATGTTTGCGCACGCGCGCAATGAGGCTCTTCGGTGCCGCGCCGACGAACGGCGGGGTAAGCGGCGCCGCTTCGCCGGCGATGCGCCGCGTGATCGCCGCGCGCAGCGTCTGGAAATCCTCGGCTTTCGGATCGCCCCGCCAGCGTGAAAAATCGAACGCGTGAAACTGCCGGAATCCTAGCGGCGGCTCGTTAGCGTCGAGTGTGATCGGAATGAGCGTACCGCGCTTTCGGGCGAAACTCGCTTCGTCGCGCACCCATGGCGAATCGGCGCTGGCCGCGGACCAGGCGACGATCACCGCTTTGGCTCCGGCGAGCTCGCGCTCGATGTCCTTGGAGAACTCGGCGCCGAGATCGATGCGCCGGTCCCACCACACCGAGATCCCGGCGGCTTCGAGCGCATGCGCGAGCTTTTCGACCCGCTCGAGGTCGGCATGCGCGTAGGAGATGAAAACGTCGGTCATCAGTCACACTCATCGGCAAGCGGGCGCCGGGCCCGCCATCCGGGCTTGCAGGGAAACGCCGCCAGCCCCGCACGGTCCGTGACGAAATCCGCGCGCGGATGCCCCAGGGGCCACGGCTCTTCCTCGTATATCCGGGCGAGCGTCGCCTCGTCAGCGCGGAGGCTCGCCTCGATGCCATCGCGCGAACAGCCGAGGAACGTGATGAGCTCAGCTTCCATCCACCGACGATCCGCGTACCGCGCCAGATCCTCTCCACGCCGATACTCCTCCAGCCGGGAATCGACAAGGTCCACCATCGGCAGAAGGTGACCGTAGAACGGGAGCCGACCCGCCGCGCATTCCTCCCGGAGCGCCGCGAACAGCCGTTTCGTCCGCAGCTCCGCCAGCTCGGCCGGCAGACACATCTCGTATCCCGAATCACCGCAAAGCTTTGCCGAGTGCCAGACATGGAAGGCGCGGCAGGTGTCAGGCCGGGCGGGGTAGACCCCGCAGCGGTCCCCATCGAGGAAGATGCACGGCCCCGAGCCGACGAGGGCACCGAGCGGATTGGCCGCAGGCCCGGAGATTTCAGCGAGGACGAGGGCCGCGCGGACGCGCCACGCCGACTTCAGGGGCGCGGATCGCGCCGGCTCCATCCGATCCAGGAATTCCAGCAGGCCGACCACTTCCCCCGAGGTGGCCTGAACCGATGTAGTGCGGCAACAGTTGGAGCACCCCGCCCTGCATGTGGGGCGCCCGAGCGTCGGCTCCCACCGCGTGAGCAGTCGCTCGATGCTACGGTCGAACGGGCCGGCGTCGCGGCTCACTTTTCCGCGAGAATTGCCATCGAAAGCTGCCTCAGGTGCGAGGCATCGACCTGATTGGGAAACGGGGCCGGGGCGAACGGAGCAGGAGGACCCGGCATCTTGACCACTGCTCGCGCGGACCTCGGTTGCTGGGTGCTGGAGGCAAATGCGTTGCGCAGACTCGCTGTCAACCGGTGCGCGTCGGCGGGGGCCGGGGCCGCCCTGGTACCCGGAGTCGCGTGGAGGTAGATCTGCAGCAGCTCAGCCTCCCTGGCGGTGAGGGGGTACCTGGAGATCACCTTCCGCTCGATCTTTCGAGCGACCTGCCCCGCCACCGCGCCCGGTACGCCGTCCTGGAGGAAGAGCTCTAGGTTCCGGCTGATGGCCATTCGCAGAATCCTCCCGGTTGCTGTGCGGCCCCCTGGATGGAAGCGCGTACGACAAACTCTAGCGCACTTGTTTGCCGATTCCCAAATGTAGCAGCGGCGGAAAAATGCCTGTTCGGGCGCTCTCATTGTCCGCACCTGTTTCGAGCGCTTTGTAATATGCGCGTAGCGACTTGCGGTCAGGATCCAAACTTCTTCTGCACAAGGTGATGATATTATTGGCGAATGGGAAATAACCTGCTTGTTAAATTCTAAAAATGTGACACATGAAACCTAATCCTGTCTTTTTAATTGCATCGGCCTTACTAGGGGCTGTTCACACTACTTGGATCATCGCTGTCGTGACTGAAAAAGCGTCAATCAAGGCGCGAGGAGTGAAGTTTGGTAACATCAAATGAACGACGAGCAACGCAGAGTGGCGCTTTTTCAGCCACGACCCGGAGGGCCGGGGCCATTTTTTCGCCCGGCTGTGTTGTCACTCGCTCATGTAGTGGTACTACATCACGCTCGGTCCGCCTTGCCGGACAAAAAAATGGCCTCCGGCAGCTTGATTCAAGTAGTGTGAACAGGCCCTAATTGCCTGCAACAATGACCAGGGTGCCCAGGAAAGCACAGTTACCAAAACAGAGCCGCATACTGAAGTTGATTCAAAAGCAGAAACAAATCAACCTTCCGGCGAAGGCATCATCGGAAACTGGAAGCTGACACTGGAAGCCTATGATGATGACAGTAATAATATTCTTGATGAAGAGGAAAGAAAAAAAGGTATAAAAAACCGATATACCTACCGATTTAATGCTGATGGCAGTTGCCAGATCCAGGAAATTTTTAAAGGTCGGTATGAATTGAAAACTGAAGGGGGCAATGAAATGCTTTATGTTTTTCGCAACCGGATAATTGGCGAAGAAGATGAAGACCCCCCACCAGATGTATACCGCATCATCTCCATGAGCAAAAATGAAATTGTGTTGTTAGAACGGGTGAATGACCTGGTCTTCTGGGTTTTTGAAAGAGCTGGTTAAAAAAATTTCGGAAGTTCGGTGCGCCACGGGTAGATCGTGCCGCCCGAATTCGTCGCCCTGACGGTGACTTCGCCCGTTTGCGGCTTGCGGTCCACCGAGCTGATCTCACCGTAGCAGTAACGGAAAAAACGCCTCCGGGACCTTGCCGCTGCGCCGCCGGAGCGTCCATAATTCTCATGTGGACTCCCTCACCCGCGAAGCGCGGCGCATGCACGCCTGTTTCGTGGCCCGTACAACTCCTTCAGCGGATCTTCTGGCCGCCTACGCAGCCGCTCGCGAACACGTCTTACCCGGAGGGGATCCCTTCGTGACCCGATTGGTCGAGCGCGGCGCGGATCTGAGCGCCGCTGAGCTCGCCCTGCGCCGCCGCAATCCCGCGAATGCGCTGACGACGTTGGCTCTGCTGATGCTGTCCCTCGCCGAAGCGCGGCCCGAGTATTATTCGCTTTTTGTCGAAGAGCGGCCTTCACGCCTGCGAGCCTGGGCTCGTCTGATTGCGGCCGCGCCACGTTTTATCTATCAATGGAGCAAGGGCGCGATCATTCTGTGGTGGCATGAGCACCACGCCTGACGTCATCATCGTGGGCTCGGGTCCCGCCGGGGCCATGGCCGCCTGGGGCTTACGAGGACTCGGCGTCCGCATCCTGGACGTGGGGCACACGCCCGGCGCCGCGCCCCGCCTGCATGACAATCTGTATCGCATTCGAACCCAGAGGGACCTGACGCACGCGTTCATCGGAGCCCGCTTTGAGGGCCTGCGGAATCTGCGAGGCCGCCCCATCAGCGCCAAGCTCAAAGCGCCCGGCATGGACTTCATCACTCGGGATTGGCAGACGCTGACGGGCCTCGCGTCGGAGAGCTTTCAGCCCGTCATCAGCCTGGCCTACGGCGGATTCGGCAACGCCTGGGGCGCTGGCGTGTATCGTTTCACCGCACGCGATCTCGAAGGTTTCCCGCTGCGGCCCGAAGAACTCGCGCCGCATTACGACGCGGTGGGGCAGCACATCGGAATCAGCGGAATCGCCGACGATCTGGAAGCGGACTTCGGGCATGAGCCCGCGCTCGATCCTCCGCTGCGCCTGTCGCGAAATTGCGCGGGATTACTCAGGTCGTATGAAAACCGCCGCGCTGAGATGAACCGGACGGGCGTTCGCCTTGGGCGCTCGCGCCTCGCAGTGATCACCCAGCCGCGCGAGGGCCGCGAACCCTATGCGTACCGTGCCCTCGAGTTTGCGCAGCCCGGCGATCCCGCCGTTTACAATCCGTCGCTCACGCTGAACCAGTTGCGCCAGCAGCGGGCCGTTGACTACGAACCCGGCTGGGTAGTCGAACGGTTTCGCGAGACCCAATCAGGCGTTGAAGTCGAGGCCCGGCGGCCGACTGGCGGGTCGGCCGTGTTCCGCGCGCAGCGCTTGATCCTGGCGGCGGGTGCGCTGAACTCAGCACGCATCGTGCTCGCTTCCGCAGGCGATCATGAGACGCGGCTCCCTTTGCTCGACAACCCCATGACCGTCCTCCCGGTCTTCCATCCGGGGGCCTTCGGCAACCCACTGGACCCCTCCGACAGTTGTCTTGCACAATTGAATCTGGTGCTGGAAGCCCGGGGGCGAACCTATCAAGCGAGCCTGTACGGCTTGAACGGCGCTCCCGTGGCTGAGTTCCTGGCCCGGCTGCCCTTGTCACTTCCTGGCAACCTCGTGTTGCTGAAACATCTGTTGCCCGCGCTCTCCATCACCATGTTGTTCTATCCCGCCGATCCCTCACCAGGCCAGCACTTGCGCTTGCGGCCCGATGGTGTCCTGGAGGCAGCCTATTCCTGGCATCCGGACCCCGCGATCACCAGTGAGATCGCACGCATCCTGCGGCGACTGGGCGGCTGGACGGTGGCGCAACTCGCGCAGCATCCAGCCCCCGGCAACGGAATACACTACGCGGGCACGCTTCCCATGCGCTCCGATCCCGGCAGGCATCAACTGCACCCGGACGGGCGGCTCCATGGAACCTCGCGCGTGTACGTGGCCGACGGCAGCTCATTCCCACGCCTGCCTGCGAAGAACTTGACCTATACGATCATGGCCAACGCGCTGCGCATCACGGAAGGGATTCGAAAAGGCTTGGGATGAGGATCTTCATTACAGGAATCGGCGGATTTCTGGGCGCCAGCTTGGCCGCGCACTGGCGTTCGGAGGGCCATCGCATTTCTGGAACCAGCTCGAGCGCAACCGGCGATGGCATTGTCCGCCACTGTCTGGGCGATCCTCCACCGGCGGTCGCGCTCGCGGGGCAGGACGTAGTAGTTCACTGCTCGCACGATTTTTCGCCTGAGGCCACCGAGCGTAACCGCGAGGGCACACGAGCGATGTTCGCCGCCGCGCAAGCGGGTGGTGTGCGGAGACAGATTTACGTGGGTTCCTACAGCGCCCGGCCGGATTCCCTCAGCCGCTACGGTGCAAACAAGTTCGTCATTGAGCGGGATATTCTCGCCAGCGGAGGCTGCGTGATCCGCCCCGGACTGGTCGCAGGCCCCGGAGGGATGTTCGCAACCCTGGTGCGCGATCTGTCAAGGAGAAGTTTCGCGCCGCTGGTCTATCCGGACGCCAAGGCCGTCGCGATGATCGGCCTGCCCGACCTGCTGGCCGCCTGCAGCGCGCTACTCGAGCCAACCGAACGCCGCGCGTGGAATCTATTCTCAACGCCGCTGATTTCCTTACGCGAGTTCGTGGAAGCCGTGTGGCGAGCGCAGGGTTGCTTGGGCCGTGTGATGGGCGTGCCTCCCTGGCTCGCCTCAGGAGGGCTGCGCATCGCCGGGCTTTTGGGCATCGCGAGCCCCACCGGGCTGGACAGCCTGCGCTCGCAACTCGCCAATCAGCAGCCGGTGCATCGGAGCGATCTTCTGCAACTGGTGCCGCGCCCGGCCTCGGGGATCGCCGCGGTCGAGGAGGGTGCGCGGCAATGTCTGTGATCGCCGGTTTCAAGCGCCACGTGCCGCTTGTAGCGGTAGATCACCCGGCCCTGACTGTCCAGCGCGAGCCTTTTGGTCGCGATCGGCGGGCGGGTGATGTAGCGGCACAGCCGTTCCAGCTTTGATCGCTGGTGCGCTTCACACACGGTGCCCGCATGCAGGCTGAAGCCGTACATCTGAGCCAGAAATGGAACGGTTGGCTCCTCCTCCAGCGGCGGCACGCTGTGGAGAGTCAAGGCCTTGCGGCCAGCGTGGGGTCCGATGGCGGTCCACAAATCCCGCCGCGCCAAAGCGTTCGTGGCCGGGAACGCGAAGCGACTTCGGCTGATTCTGCTGCCCAGCTATTGCCCGGAGCTCAACCCGGATGAGTTGTTCAATCAGGATGTCAAAACAAACGCCTTGGGGAAAAGTCGGCCTCGGGACAAAGCGCAGATGATGGCCACCGTGCGCAGCCACCTGCACCGGTGGCAAAAGCAACCGGGCGTCGTGCGGAATCTGTTTCGAGAAAAGCATGTCCAGTATGCGGCTTGAGAAACTACGCACTATTTGCCGGCCTGCTCAGTAATTAAATTAATCTAACCGAATTTGGCAGCATCGGGACGCCCATAGTTCATGGGTGAGGTTTCAACGGGGCCGCCGTCCACGCGCCACAAATCATCGCCCTCGAAGTGGTCGATTATGGCGTTGTCGGGTGCATCCGCGTAAACGATGTCGCCGACGCAGGCATCGTACTGGATGACGTACCGCACCACGTTCGGCGGCATGTTGAGGTGGGCCCAGATGCGGACGTACTCTTGCGTAGGTGTATGGTAGATTGATGCCTTTCTTCGCGCGCGCGCACCGCCAAGGGGCACTGTCGCGTGAAGAATTCGCGATTTCGGCCTATAAGAATAGACAGGCATGGCCGAATGGCAACCGACTACGTGGGAGCGTGATGATTATGGGAAGTTTTCTTCAGCGCCGGACCGGTAGATTTTCCGTGGCCCTGGTCTGCGCGTCCCTCGGTACGCTGGCCGTCGCGCAGGGCATACCGGACCGCAACGTCAACATCGTCGGTGTGAATCCGCCGGTCGCGGACGGCGGGCCGAACCCCCACGTGCCCGACTTCGGACTCAGGCAGCAGAATGAGGCGGCCTGCGCGATGAAGCCCGCGAACCCGCTGCAAATACTATGCGCTTTCAACGACTACCGTGGCGTCGATGATCCCGCAATCGGCGATGCGTGGGAGGGCTGGGCGTGGTCGATCAACGGCGGTCAGACCTGGTTCAGTGATCTGCTGCCGGCGCATCCGGGCGATACGCCGAACCTTGGCCTGGCATTTGCGGCTGATCCGGTGGTCGTCGCCGCGCCGGGGCTGGCGATGGTCAGCTACCTCGCCGCTAACCGAGGTGAAGCCGAAATCGGCGGCCTGTTCCTGCAGCGCCTCTTCGAGGTGAATCGCGAGGCCGGCGCGCCGTGGCTGCCCGAGATGCTGCCGGTCGAAGTGGCCCGCGGCAATGCCGGCCAGTTCATCGACAAGCCGTTTCTCATGCTGCACCTGGCCGCGCCGGGCTCAGGCAACGTCGTCGTCAGCTCGACGCTCAAGAACGGCGATCCGGTCAGCCAGGCGGTGCCAGCCGGCCGGCTGTTTCTCGCGTACACGACGTTCCTCGACAGCAAGACCAAGCTCATGGTCGCGTACTCGGACGACTACGGCCAGACATGGAAGACGACCAAGCTCAGCGAAAGCCATGCAATCAATCAGAGCGCCTCGCTGGCCGCCCACGGCGACGCCGTTTGCGCCGTTTGGCGACGCTTCGAGCTACGCCTGGAGCCCGACGCGATCCTCGTGTCGTGCAGCGCGAACCGCGGCGATAAATGGTCGAAGGGCACGGCAATTTCCGCCGAACCGGAGTTCTTCCCATTCGACCAGGCGACCACGCCGGCGACCCTCCGCGTCAACTCCCACCCGGTGATCACGTCGGATGGCACCTCGTTTTATGCGTTCTGGTCCAGCCGGATCAACGATACGAACCCGTTTTTCGCCCGCATCCGCTACAGCAAGTCGACCGACGGCACGAACTGGACGGCGCCGATCATTCTCGAGGATGCTTTGCTTGGTCACCAGTTTATGCCGACGGCGGCCGCCGCCGGCGGTGTTGTACGTGTCGCGTGGTACGACACCCGCAACGACCTGTTCCAGGGAGTGTTCATTCAAGACGTGCTCGACGCGTCGAATGATCCGCCGACGAGCGTCATTCGCCATCCCGGCGACGTGCGCGTTGCCGAACTCCTCGATGGCATCCCGACCCCTTCGGTGCAGGTGTCGCGCTATGTCGAGGGCGTGCCGCAGGGAGCAACCGGCCCCGCCGTGCAACTCGAGTTCAATTTTCTCAATGACCGGCTATTCCAACAGGGGACGGTGCCGTTCCACGGCGACTACCCGCACATTGCGGCCCCGCAGCTTCGGCTTGAAGGTGGCCAGTGGGTGTCGAACGCGACGCCGTCGCCGACGGAAAAACCGATCGACTTCCTGGTGAGCTTCACCGACAACCGCGACGTGCGAGGCAATGTCTGGGAAGACTTGTCCGATCCAACCGTGTACACACCCGCCGACGAGATGATGGCTGCAGCCACCGAGTCCGTGCCCACGGAAGGGAATACGGGAAGCGTTGCTGCGTTGGCAGAAGGGTCGCCGCCTGGCGAGACCGAAACGGCAACAGTGGCCGACACCCAGCGTGCCGATGCCGAGCCGGATCCGCCCGGGGTCTATCCGTTTTGCGTGCCCGACAGCGACCACCAGGACCGCACGCGTAACCAGAACGTGTACTCGGCCGTGGTGCGCCCCGGGGTGTCGATCGACAGCCCGTCGGCATCGAAGCCAACAGGCTCCGTGCAACGCGCGCACGTGATCTGGGTCAGCAACAACACCAGCGCGCCGGTCACCTATGCCGTGACGATTGACAACCAGCCGCCGGATGCGCCGGTCGACGGGCGCGCGTCGTTCCTGCAGGTGCCGGTTGCGCCGTTTTCGTCGGGCGACGGCGGCCTGCTCACGTCGATCGACGTGGCCATCGACCCGAACTCGACCGTCGCGCGGACGGTGTTCATTACTTCGATGATTCCGAATCCGCCGATCAGCATCAGTGTCAGCGATGGCGGCGGTCTGATCCTCGGCACGCTGACCGTGAACCCGGACACGGAGACGCCGGACATCCAGAACCCCGACATCCAGAATCCGGACATCCAAAATCCCGATATCCAGAATGCCGAGGTGCACAACCCGGACATTCAGAATCCGGTAATCAGCTCCGGTGATGCCGACGACGTGCAAAACCCGGACATCCAGAATCCGGATATCCAGAATCCCGACATCCAGAATGCCGATTACCAGAATCCGGACATCCAGAACCCGGACATTCAGAACCCGGACATCCAGAACATGCCGCTCGATGGGTCCGACACCGAGAATCCGGATGTCGCGAATGATTCGCTGACTGACGAGGACCGAGAGCAAGGTTATACAGACATCACCTGGGAGACGACGAACACGGGTAATACCACAACCTCGTTCAACATGGACGCATTCGTGACGGGCAGCACAGCGGACATACGCACGCAGCTTATCGCCATGCGCACGCATTTCACGGACAGCGCGCGCGACTGTGTGCCGGGACGGCAGGCGCACAACCAGATCATCTTCAATCTCCTCGACCCGGATCTCGGCCTGTTCGAGGACAATACGAACGCGGGCATCTTCGGGGACGGTTCCGCCTACCTCGCGCCGGGCGAGAGGGTGTTCGTCACACTCCGCGTGTGGGGCGATCCGGACTTCCCGCCCGACCGGACCGGGATTCGAGTCGAGTCGCAGTCGTGCAACTCCGAGGACAAGGGTCCGGGCACTGTGGCTTGCGATCCGCCTTTCGCCCAGATCGGCGACCCGGATGGTCCGCCAGAGATCACGGTGCCGGCATCGACGGCGCACCTGGAAGCGCAAAACTTTGAAGGTGAAATCGGTGCCAACGGTGATTTTCTGGTGACCGTGATCGATGACGTCGACGAGAGCGTCGTGGTGACCTGCCGGTCCGGTGAGGACGATGTCACCGGTGACGATTCGGTGTTGGTCAATTACTTCTTCGAATTCGAAGTGTCGACGGATGTCACCTGCGACGCAACCGATTCGAATGGCAACTTCGCGGATGAATCCTTCACCGTGCTGGTCGCCGACACAACGCCGCCTGAGATTGGATTCGGCACCGACAGCGGGGACTTCACCTTCTTAACCTGCGAAGACATGTACAACGTGTACTACCAGGATGACGCGCTGGGCAACGAGTTCCCGAATCCGCACGTCACGGTATTCGATTCCATCGACGAAGCGCCGATGCTGGCATGCGAGCCGACGTCCGGCAGCAACGAAGAGGTATTTCCGCCCCCGCCCTCGGCGACAAACGTGACCTGCACGGCGAGTGATTTCCGCGACAACGCCGTGGAGGACAGCTTCCAGGTCTTCGTAACGGCTTGCATACAGTAGGCGTTCCGGCGCCTACGGCCTGGCGCCGGAACCGTCACCTGATGCGGGCGTAGCAACGCGGTCGCCGTGCTGTGCCGTCATCGACTCGGTTGCCTGTGACAGCCTGCTGTCGAGTTCTTCCGTGTAGCGAAACGTCGGCGTGTCGTCGAGAAATAGCGAGTAAGCCTCGCCAAGGCGCTCCTTGCACAGCGTAAATTCGTCGACGGCCTCGGCATAATGCCCGGCGCCGGCGTAAGCGTTGCCGAGGTGGAACCGGATCAGCCAGACATCCGCCAGCGCCAGTCCTGCGCGCAGCTCTTCGACGGCCGCAACGTTATCGCCGGCTGAGTGACGC
>Ga0302046_10000572_pt1 | contig 36516 bp, 26 predicted proteins | sample RVTome_11_FD_200261 | JGI IMG/M metagenome (GOLD analysis project Ga0302046, IMG submission 200261) | Soil microbial communities from uranium-contaminated site in the Upper Colorado River Basin, Wyoming, United States - RVT147D111 (version 2) ...
AGGCATAGTCTACGGCAGTTTCATTTTTTCTGTAGCGTCCGCCCTCCGTGGCGGACGGGAAAGCGGCTGTCTGCTTGCCTATCACTCGTCGGCCCCGACGGAGCGGGGCCGCATCGCAGCGCCGTGCCGATCCGTCTACGGCAGTTTCATTTTTCTGTAGCGTCCGCCCTCCGTGGCGGACGGGAAAGCGGCTGCCTGCTTGCATATCACTCGTCGGCCCCGACGGAGCGGGGCCGCTACACAAATTCTGAAACTGCTCTAAGCCGATAAAATATCGAATATTACGAACAGCGGACCGGCCATGAATGGAACCGATCGAGCGAACGACGGCGGCGCCGCCCGTCGTCAACCGGCGATGGCGGCCGGCGCCGCGCCGACGCCGGCGCCGTTCCCGCCGCGGATGGTCATCCTGGGTGACAGATGCGCGACACCGCCCATTTCGCCGCCGCCGACCACGAGGATCCGCCGCGCGTTCGGGTGATCGGCCAGATAGGTCATGGAATCCCGATCGCGAACGTGCAGGCCGATGGCGTAATCGCCGGGCAGGAGGTTGAGCTCGAATTCGTAGCGCACTTTCTGAACGTCGCCGCGGCGCGCCGGCGGGGCCTCGTATCCGAGTCGGGTGCTGCTCGTTTCAAATACCGTCAGGTGGTCGTCCGTGCGCGTCACGGACAGGCCGTAGGATGGCGATTCGAGGTCGGTGGCGTAGGCCGCGTCAAATTCCACGGCCACACGTTGTCCGGGCGAAAACCCCGTCTGCGCGCGATGCTCGCAGTCGAGCGAAATATTCGCGATGTCGACAAGGCAGTGCGGCGCATCGGATGGCTCGGTGACGGCCTCGGCACAGGCCTCGTAATAGCGGCCGATCGCCGGGCCGACGGAGCCCTCGTACATCATTCGGCCGTGGTCGATGACGATCGTGCGGTGGCAGAATCGTCCCACCATGCCCAGATCGTGCGAGACGAAGACGACCGCGACGCCGCGATACATGAACTGCCGCATCTTTTCCATGCACTTGGCGCGAAACACGCGGTCGCCCACGCTCAACACTTCGTCCACGAGCAATACGTCGGGGTCGACGTGGGCCGCGACGGCAAACCCCAGCCGCGCGTGCATGCCGCTGCTGTATCGCTTGACCGGCGTGTCGAGAAACTCGCCGACGCCGGCGAAGTCGACGATCTCGTCGAATTTCTCCCGCGCCTCGCGCCGGCTCATTCCCAGGATGCTGGCGTTGAGAAAGACGTTCTCCCGTCCGGTCAGATCGCCGTGGAAGCCGGCGCCGAGCTCGATCAATGCCGAGACGCGCCCGCGAACGTCGATCTCGCCGCGCGTCGGCCGCATGATGCCGGCCAGCAGCTTGAGCAGGGTGCTCTTGCCGGCGCCGTTGGGACCGATGATGCCCAGCGCCTCTCCGCGTTCGACGCGCAGCGACACGTCCTCGACCGCCCAGAACGTGTCCCTCGTCGATCGCTGGCGTCGGCCCGTCATCGCCCCGGCGATCAGGTCGCGGAGCGAATCGTGCGCCGCGCCGCGGCGAAACCGCTTGTAGACATGGTTCACGCAGATGGGAGGATTCGTCACGTTTTCCGCGGTGGTTCGGGGCCATCCGCCGGCTCGCGCCGGCCGTTTCCATCGGGCAGTTCCGCCTGATGAACTATCGGAAATCCCCGCCGGCCCGTCGCAGTCGCGTCGCGCGGTTTGCGCCCGATGATCCCGGATGACCGAATGCGCCGACGCTAGGAACTCGCCCGAAGGCCCAGTTCCGTGAGTTGCGCGGCTGCCACCTGCGACGGGGCGCCGGTCATGGAGCAGACCCCGCGGGCGTTTTTCGGAAAGGCGATCACGTCGCGGATCGAGTCGTACCCTCCCATCAGCATGATGATGCGGTCCAGCCCCAGGGCGATCCCGCCGTGCGGCGGCGCTCCGTATTGCAGGGCGTCGAGCAGAAACTGGAACTTCGCCCGCGCCTCTTCCTCCGACAGACCCAGCATCGTGAAGACCTTCGACTGCACGTCGTTGCGGTGGATCCGAATCGATCCGCCGCCCAGCTCGATGCCGTTAAGCACCACGTCGTAGGCCTTGGCCCGGATTTTCAGAATGTCCTCCGTCGGCGGTAGATCGGGCGAGTCCAGCCGCAATAGCGGCAGGTCCTCGTCCTTCGGGCTCGTGAAGGGATGGTGCATCGAATAGACGGCCTTCTCCTCCTGGTCGTAGCCGAAGAGCGGAAAATCGACGACCCAGCAAAACGCCCATTGATGGTCGGGGATCATCCCGCGCCGCTCGGCCAAGGTCGTCCGTAGCCAGCCGAGATACTTCGTCACTTCCGCGTCGGTCCCCGCGGCGAACAGAATCAAGTCACCGGGCCTTGCCCCGGCCGTCTTGAGCAGCTCGTCGCGCACGTCGTCGGCGTCGAGAAACTTGGCGATGCCGGTTTGCAGCACGATCTTTCCGCCTTCTTCCGCCACCTTGACCAGCGGCAGGCCGCCGGCGCCGATGCCCTTGACCTCCTCGGTCAGGCCGTCGGTTTCTTTTCGAGTCATCGCCGCCCCACCGGGCACGACGATGCACCGGACCGCGCCGCCCCTGTCGACCGGCTCGCGAAATACCTTGAATTCCAGCCGCCGGGCCAGGTCGGTGACGTCCTGAATGGTCATGTCGTAGCGCAGGTCCGGCGCGTCGCGGCCGTAGCGCCGCATCGCGTCGGCATAGCGGATGCGCCGCATCGGCAGCGGCACGTCGATCCCGTGCGCCACTTTGACGACGGCCGCCAGGCATCGCTCGACGTGGTGCATGACGTTTTCCGGCTGGACGAACGCCATTTCGACGTCCACCTGCGTGAACTCCGGCTGGCGGTCGGCGCGGAGGTCTTCGTCGCGGAAGCAGCGGGCGATCTGCATGTAGCGGTCCAGCCCGCCGATCATCAGCAACTGCTTGAAAAGCTGCGGGGACTGTGGCAGGGCGTAGAAGCAGCCGTGCTGCAATCGCGACGGTACGAGATAGTCCCGGGCCCCCTCGGGCGTCGATTTCGTCAGGATCGGCGTCTCGACGTCGATGAAACCGTTTTCCGCGAAGTAGTCGCGAATGCACTTCGTGATCCGATGCCGCAGCATCAGGGCATGGCGGACCGGCGTGCGCCGCGTGTCGATGAAGCGGTATTGCAGCCGGAGGTCCTCGTTGGTCTCGATCTCGTCGGTCAGCTCGAAGGGCGGCGTCTTCGATTTCGACAACAGGTCGATCTCATGGGCTACGACCTCGATCTCGCCGGTGGCCAGATTCGGATTGGTCTTCTCCCCGCGATGGGCGACTTCGCCGCGCACGGCGATGACGTATTCGCTCCGCAGCGACCTGGCGATGTCGTGGGCCCTGGGGTCGGTCTGCGGATTGAAGCGAAGCTGCGTGATGCCGCCGCGGTCGCGGAGGTCGATGAACACCATGCCGCCGAGATCGCGGAAATTGTCAACCCAGCCCGCGAGGAGGACGGTCGTTCCGACGTGCTCGGCGCGGAGGGCGCCGCAATCGTGCGTTCGTTCATGGTACGGCACAGGCATTCCCGGCAATCTCCCTTGGCCATCGAAGCGGGCATCATCGGACAGCGGCGCCAAGCCCGCAAGTCGCGGCACATCCATCGAGCGCGCAGCGCCGACCACGGGCAAGCAGTCAGGTCCGCAAGCGTCGGCGCGGCGCCGGACGGCGCGCGACATCCAATGTCCGGTCGCCGAAACTGCCGGCTCGAGATCGCCTGACGCCGGGGTTGGCCCTCGGTTACACTGGCCCGCCGCATGAAGAAGGCCGCCGGCAAACCGCAGGGCTCGACACGCCGCCAGCGCGGCGCCGCGGCCGGCGCTCGCGTCACCATGCCCTCGCAGATCACCGACACAAAGAATCGTGGGCCCGTGTCGCCTGCGCTCGGTCAATTTCGCGTCCCGGCGCGGCTCGTCGCCGCACAGGGCCGCATCGGCAGCCGGCGGAGCGTCGCCCTCCTGGCGGGGGTCACGCTGGCCGGCAGCACCCTGATCTTTCCCGACATCGGCTTATGGCCGCTGGCCTACGTCTTCCTCGTTCCCTGGCTCGTTTGCGTCTGCACGGCCCGCAGCGCCCGATTTCTCTATCTGGCAAGCTGGCTTCTGGGGCTTGGCTATTTTCTGATCAACATCCGCTGGATGATCCTGGTGACGCCGCCGGGGTATGTGGTCCTCAGCGCGTATTCGGCGCTGTGCTTTCCGCTGGCGGCCTGGGCCATCCGCCACGTGTACCGTCGATACGGCCTGTCGGTGGCCATCACGGCCCCGATCGTCTGGGTGGCGATGGAATACGTCCGGGCCCTGAAGTTCCAATGCTTCCCCTGGTTGTTTCTGTCGCACACTCAGTACGAGTGGTCCACGCTGATTCAGGTCAGCGACGTCGTCGGGGCCTACGGCGTCAGCTTCATCGTGGTCATGGTCAACGGGTGGATCGTCGATCTGCTCGTGCAGCCGATCCTCATCCGCCGCGGCGACGAGGGCGCGCGACTGCCGATCGGCACCATCGCCACGGCCGTCGTTCTGCTCGGCGCGCTGATCTACGGCAGCGCCCAATCCTCGCGGCGCTTCTTCGAGCCCGGCCCCCGCGTTGCCGTGGTACAGCACGATTTCGCGATGTACGTCGACGACGATCGATCGCAGCGCACGCCGAGCGACGCGATTCTCAACGCGTACCTGGCCCTGGCGCGCCGGGCGGCCGCGGAAAAGCCGGACCTCATCGTCCTGCCGGAGACGGCGATGCAGGGATACGCCAACGAGGAGTTCATTCAGGCGACGACGACGGAGCTGGACGAGATGCAGCGTCGACGCTTTCCCCCCAAGTACCCGCGCGGGTCCCTGGCGTACCTACAGGGTCAGAGCCGCCGCATGCGCGATGCGTTTCAGGCGGTCGCCGACGAATTCGGCATCCCCATCGTGCTCGGATCGGCCTCGATGGAATGGAAGCCGACCGACATTCCGCCGCGGGTCGACGCGTATAACTCCGCGTTTCTACTGATGCCCGGGGAGATGCGACCCGTCGCGCGGTACGACAAGGTCCATCTGGTGATTTTCGGGGAATACGTGCCGTTTCGGTTTTCCCATCGCTGGCTGTACGACCTGCTCAACGGCATGACGCCGTACGGCCGCGACGGCGTCGAATACACCCTGTCGGCGGGTGATCGGTTCAACGCCTTCCAGTTCAACGCCCGCTCGCGTGACGGACGGTCGTATCGCGCCGCCGTTCCCATTTGCTTCGAGGAAACGGTGCCCTATGTGGCGCGCGAATTCGTCCGCGGCGACGGGCGCGCCGGCGGTCCCAAGAACATCGACATGCTGCTGACCATCAGCAACGACGGCTGGTTCCATCATTCCGACGAACTGATGCAGCACCTGTCCTCGGCCGTCTTCCGGGCCGTTGAGCAGCGCATCCCGATGGCCCGCAGCGTCAACACGGGAACCAGTTGCATCATTCACCCCAACGGTAGGATTCACAGCCGCGTCGCGCTGTCGGACGAGACGTCGCGGCTCCTCGAACCGGTCCGAGAGCTGCTCATGCGGCTGGATGAGCAAGCCGTGGCCATTGGCGGTTTGGCGGATTCGGAAAAGCTCCGCGCAGCGCGAGTCGATTTGCAGAACGCCATTCAGGGAAAGTTTCGTGAGGCGGTCACGCAGGTGGGATTGGAGTACTTGTTTTTCTCACAGCGGCTCGGCTACCTGGCCACTTCGACGACGCGCCCCGAACCGCAGGAGCGCGCCGAGGCGATCGCCGCGTTCCGCGACCAGATCGCGGCCGACCTGGCGACCATCGACAGATGGCGGGCCAAGCCGTATACCGCCCCCGGCTTCACGACGGCCGCCCTGCAATGCGACGGGCGCGTCTCGATCTACACGCGCTGGGGCGATTGGTTCGCCCGGACGGCGCTCGCGTTATACGTTATCATGCTCGCCGATTGGATGTGGCGGCGGCTGCGCAGGGCGGCGGAATCAAGACATGCCATGGATGGTGCGGGACATGACGGATAACCGAATCGGGCGCCACCGGCCGGCATGCCGACGGTGGATCGCGGCCCTGCCGCTGTGCACATTGGCTACCGGCTGCGTGTCCCCCCCGCGCGGACCGCTGTCGGCCGACGCGCAACGGGACTTTCGCCGCGACGCGGTGCGGTTTTTGCAGGCGGCGACCCAGTCCGACGATCCCGTCGTGCGCATGCAGGGCATCGAGGCGTTGCAGGAAGCTGCGCCGCGCGAGGGCCTGCCGTTCATCGCGGAGAACATCGACAACGGATACGCCGGCGTGAGCTTCGCCGCGATCATGGCCCTCGGCACGTTGCGCGACGCATCGTTCGTCGAGGAGATTCGCACGCGGGCGGAGGATCCGGATCCCAACGTCCGCATCGCCGCCCTGTTCGCCCTGCATCGACTCGGCGAACGACAACGGACCGGCGAGCTGGCGGACCTTCTCCTGAAGCATCGTGACGCCCGCGTTCGGGCCAATGCCGCCGTCGCCATCGGGCGCCTGGGTGAATCGCAATCGGGCCGCGTCCTGGACGTTGCGCTTCGCCGCGAAAAGAAGGACGCCGTCAAGCTGCAGATTCTCGAGGCCCTCGCCCTGCTCGGCGACACCGGCGCCATCGAGCGGCTCCTTTTCTACGGCTACAGCGCCGCGCCCGACCAGGCGGCCCTGTCGCTGATGCTGCTGGGCAATGCCCGCGCACACGACGCCGAGGAACTCTTTCGATATCGCGTCGAGCGGGGTGACCAGCCGGAGATTCGATTGCAGGCGGCCCGGGCGCTGGGCGTCCTCGGGTACGATTCGGGGTTCGATCTGGCGCTGGCTCACCTCTTCTTCAGCGACGTGGATCTCGGCCGCGACAACGATCCGCCGCAACAACAAATCGCCCGCGTTCGCGCCCTGGCGGCGTTGGCCCTCGAGGCCATCGGAAATCGAGAGTCCCTCATGGCCCTGCGGCGCGCGTTCGACGACGAGAATCAATCGGACCGCGTCCGGGTGGCCGTCGCCCGCGCTGCCATCCGCATCATCGACCCCCGGGCGAGCACCGGCGCCGTCCGGCTGGCCGACGCGCCGGTCGAAGACGGCCTGGAACGCGATTGAGTGTGGGCCGAGGTCTACGAAAACATGACCGCTCCCGGCGGCGGCCATGCCATCAGACGCCGGATGCCTCGAAGTTTCTGAAAGGTCCGTGGCACCATCGCCCATGCGTTGGATTGCGTTCGCCATCCTGCTCTACCTGACCGCGGTCTTGCAGACGTCCGTGGCCCCGTTCCTCGCGCTGCATTCGATCCTGCCCGATTTCATGGTCGTCGTCGCGGTGTTTTACATGCTGACGGCCCGCGATCATGACGCGGCCCTGGCGGGTTGGGTCATCGGGCTGGTCATGGACCTGATGAGTCTGAGCTACCCGCAACAGCGATACGCCAACGTCGGCCTGCACGCGCTTTCGCTGGGCCTGATCGCGCTGATGGCCGTCAAGGCCCGCGGCGCCGTCGTCAGGGAGAGCGTCTGGAGCCAGATCGTCTTCGCATTCGTCGCCAAGTTTCTGCTCGCCCTGGTCGCCGGGGCCCATCTGCACTTCGTGACCGACTTCCACGGGGGGTTCGCGGACGCCGCCGCCAGGGGGCTGTATGAGGCGATCTATTGCGCGGCCATCGCCCCCTACGGCTGCTGGATTCTCCAGCGCCTGCGCGGCCTGCTCGGGGTTGGTTTCTCGCAAAGATGGAGCGTAGGATAGGGCTTCGATCCGGCGGCCGGCCGCGGCGTAGACACAGCGGCAGGAACTCCGACTCGCCGCCGGCCGCTTGGGCAAGAGAAGCGAAGCATTCGCACCACGGGCGTCAACAGGGATGTTTGAACGTCGACTCAAGATCGTCCTTGCCCTGCCGGCCCTCGCCGGCGTGATCTTCGCGGGGCGGCTCTTTGAGTTGCAGGTCCTCCGCGGCGGGCAATATGCCGACCGGGCCGAGGCCTCGCTGCTGGCCCCCAGACATTTTCTTCCGCCACTGCGCGGCCGCATCGTGGACCGGTTCGGGCGAACGCTGGTTTCCGATGAGCCGGCCCATGACCTGACGGTGCACTACGCCGCGCTGAAGATGGACGACGCCGACCTGCTGCGCATCGGACGCGGCCTGATGGGCCGCGCCGCGGTCGATCCGCTTCCCGGCGAGCGCCCCGAAGACCTGGCCCGCCGCTGCATCGCCGAGACGTGGTCGACGATTGAGCGCGTCGGCGACCGCCCGCCGGACGCCGTCCGGCAGATGCGAGACGACGTCTGCCGCGCCGTTGAGAACCTGCGACGCTACATCTGGCGAAAGCGCAAGGCCGGCGGATACGACGAACCGCTCGAGGCCCTGCGGCTTCGCGAGCAGGACGAGTTCCATCCCGTCCTCAGCGACCTCTCGCCGCCGCAGCGCACGCAACTCGAAATCGCGTTTTCGCACCTGCCCTTTGTGCGCATCGAGCCCTCGGTCCGCCGCGTCTGGTCCGATCGCGCCGCCGTGCTGTGCCACGTGCTCGGTCGGCTCGGACAGGTCTCCGCGGAGCGAATCGAGGCGGACCCACTTGGCGACGACGCGCTGGCCCGCTACCGCCCCGGCGACCGCGCAGGCGTCAGCGGCGTCGAGCTTCTCGGTGAAGACATGTTGCGCGGCAAGCGCGGCGCGGAAGAACGCTTCCTCGACGACCGCCTCAGCGCCAGCACCCCGCCGATCGACGGACTGGACGTGCAATTGACGATCGACCTCGATCTTCAGGAGGCGATCGTCCGCATTCTCGAGGAGGCCGTGGCCGCCTGCCCGACGTCGGCGGGCGCCAGTTGCGTGGTCCTGGACATCGACACGCGCGAAATCCTCGCCCTCGTCAGCGTGCCCACGTTCGATGCCCACGCACTGAAGCGCCGCTATGCCTCGTTGCGCGACGATGCCCGGAGCGTCCCGCTTCGGCTCCGCGCCGTCGCCGAGGAGTATCAACCGGGGTCGATCATCAAGCCCGTTGCCCTGTTGGCGGGCCGGGCCCTCCACGTCGTGTCGCCGGCTCAGCGCGTCTTCTGCGACGGCAGTCTGATACCCGGCGCGGACAAATGGCATTGCTGGACCTTTTGGCGCGGCATGGCCGGGCACGGCGAAATCAGCTCCGAAGAGGCGATCCAGCACAGTTGCAACGTTTATTTCTACACCCTCGGACAGCGGGTCCGGGCCGACCGGCTCACGGATTTCTATCGACGGTTCCTGTTCGGGGGGCAGGGAGAGGACGCCGATCAGGTCGGCACCGGCCTCATCGAGGAGCGCGACGGCTTGATCCCCTCGCGCCAATGGATGGGCGAGCACCGCCACCGCGATTTTCGCAAGGCCGACGGCCGCAACTACGCCATCGGGCAAGGCGAGATTCAGATCACCCCGCTGCAAGCCGCCAACATGTTCGCGACGCTGGCGGCCGGTTGTTATCAATCGCCCACCCTGATTGCCATCGACGGCCGCCTGCGGCCCGAGATTCCGATCGAGGGCCCCGCCGCCGCCGACTGGAGTCTCGTGCGCCGGGGCCTCTACCGCTGCGTCAGCGAGCAGGGGGGCACGGCGCATCGCTACGTCTTCATGGACGGGCAGGAGATTTGCGGGAAGACCGGCAGCGCCCAATGCGTCTCGCGCATCACGAAGCGACGATACACTTTCGAATCGCCCGACGGCGGCGAACCGCGTTCAATCGTCGCGCCGACGATTGAAAACGCCCGCGAGGCGCTGGAGCTGCCGTCGTCCGCGAAATGCTCGCGTCGCGACATCGTCGAGCGCTGGCCGCCGCGTGATCCGAAGAAGGGCGAGCCGCCGACTCATGCGTGGTTCGCCGGTTTCGCCCCCTATCGAAATCCGCGAATCGCCCTGGCGGTCATCATTGAGTACGGCGGCAGCGGAGGCGCCACCGCCGGACCGGCCGCCAAGGCCATCTTCCAATCCTTGATGGACAGCCCCCACGGATACCTGCCGCAGGGAGGCGCCGTTGCCAACGCGGGGCCGACGCCGTGACACAGGAACGCACGCCATGGATTCCGCCCTTGGGATGGATCGTCCTGTTGCCTGCCCTGGCTCTGACCGGGCTCGGGCTGCTCGGCGTCTGGGCGGGAGAGATCGACCAGGACGGTCCGCCGCAGCAAACCCTGCGCCAGCTCGCCTTCCTGCTGGCCGGACTCATCGCCCTCGTCGGCGTGCAGTGGGTCGGCTACCGCCGCGCCGGATCATGGGCCTATCCGCTGTTCGTGGTCGCGTTGGTGTTGCTGGCGCTGCTGATCATCGCCCGCAAGGTGCCGATGTCTCCGTTCATTGCGCCGCGGCGCAACGCCTACCGCTGGATCAACCTCGGGCCCATCGGTTTTCAAGTGTCCGAGTATGCCAAGGTGGTCTTCATCCTCGCGCTGGCGTGGTTTCTGCGTTTTCGCACGAATTATCGATCGCTTTCCGGCCTGCTCGTTCCGTTCGCGCTGACGCTGATCCCGCTGGGGCTGATACTGAAGGAGCCGGACCTGGGCACGAGTCTGTTGCTGCTCCCGACGATGTACGTCATGTTGTTCGTGGCGGGGGCGAAATGGCGGCACGCCCTGTCGATGTTGGCGCTGGTTCTGGTGGCCGCGCCGGCGTTTTATTTTTCGCCGCTGATGAACGAGTACCAGCGGAACCGAATCCGCGCCGTTCTGCGGCAGGACGAATCCGAGGACAAATGGCGCCTCAACGACGGATATCAGCTCAATCAATCCAAGATCGCCCTGGGCAGCGGACGCCTGACCGGGCGCGGGTTCGTCGAGGGGAGTTTCTTCAAATACGACCTGCTTCCCGAGGAGCACAACGACTTCATCTTCGCCGTCATCGGCCATCAATGGGGCTTCATCGGCTGCCTGGGCGTCCTGCTCTTGTACCTGATCATCATCACGGCGGGATTGACCATCGCCTCGAGCACCGCCGATCCGCTCGGGCGGCTGCTGGCTGTCGGGGTCTGCGCGCTCATCGGGGCGCAGGCGATCATCAACATCGGCATGACCGTCGGCCTGATGCCGATCACGGGGATGACGCTGCCGTTCGTGAGCATGGGCGGCAGCGGCCTGGTCGCCAACTACGTCGCCATCGGCCTGCTGATCGACGTCGGCCGGCCGCGGCCCATCGACATCGCGCGCAAGCCGTTCGAATTCACCGACGAGCTTGACGACGACTGACGGCTAACAAAGATCGTCTGCCCATGGGAAGAGCTTCATCGAAACGCCTCTCGCATCTGGATCGGCGCGGCAGGGCCCGGATGGTCGACGTCTCGGCCAAGGGCGTTACTCGCCGCCGCGCCGTCGCCACGGCCGAGGTCCGAATGGCCGCCGCGACGCTGGCCCTGATCGTCGATGGCAAGTTGCCCAAGGGCGACGTATTCGCCGTCGCCCGGCTGGCGGGCATCGGCGCCGCCAAGCAGGCGTCGCAGTTGATACCGTTGTGCCACCCGCTGCCGCTGGATCACGTCGAGATCGACCTCGTCGCACGCCCGCCGAATCGCGTGAGCATTCGAGCCGAGGCGTCCGTCCGCGCCGCGACCGGCGTCGAGATGGAGGCGCTGACGGCCGCCGCCGTCGCCGCGCTGACCCTCTACGACATGTGCAAGGCCGCCGACCGCTTGATGGAGATCGGCCCGATCCGTTTGCAGGAAAAATCTGGCGGCCGCTCCGGCTCCTGGCGTCGCCCGACGCCTTGAACATCCATCACACCATTGATTGACCGTCGGTCGCCCCGCGCCCCCCGATCCGGCGCCCCACGCCCCGCCATGCATTCTGCACCTTGCCCTCTGCCTTCCGAACTCCGCATCTCCCCGGTCGGTTTCTTTCAATTCTCGTGAAACGACCGCCGCCCGCGCTGTGCCACGAGGGCGTCCGTCTCTACAATCCGACCCGCCATGACGACCTTCACGCGACCCGGTCCCGCCGCACCCGACCTGTCGAGCCCCATCGCCGATGAATTGGACCGCGCCGTGGCCGCCTTCGACGCCGAGCTGCGCAGCGATGTGCCCTTTGTCGCCGACCTGGTGGCCCACGTCGCCGAGTTTCGCGGCAAGCTCCTTCGGCCGCGGCTGCTGCTGCTGGCTGGAAGGACCGTCGGCGAATTGACGGACGTCCACGTGACCCTCGCCGCCGTCGTGGAGATGGTTCACATGGCGACGCTCGTTCACGACGACGTGCTGGACGAGTCGGACCTTCGCCGTCGCCGATCGACCGTCAACCGCGTCGCCGGCAACGAGTCCGCCGTCCTGCTTGGCGACTATCTCATATCCCACGCCTATCACCTTTGCAGCGGCTTCGGCGAGACGGGCTATGCCCGCCGCGTCGCCGCGGTGACCAATACGGTCTGCGAAGGGGAGTTGATGCAAATTCACCATCGCGCCGATCCCCACCTGTCGCTCGAGCAATACCTGGACATCGTCCGCCGCAAGACGGCGGCGCTGACCGGCCTGTGCTGCGAACTCGGCGCCCGTGCGGCCGGCGCGGTCAAGGGGCAGGTCGCGGCCCTCGCGGGATTCGGCGTCGACCTCGGCGTGGCCTTTCAGATCGTCGACGACGTGCTCGACCTGACCGGCAGCGAGCATGAGATCGGCAAGTCCGTCGGCCGCGACGCTGAACTCGGCAAGTGGACCCTGCCGGCGATTCGTTTTCGCGACCGGGCGAACGACACCGACCGTCGCCGCATCGTCGAACTGATTCAATCCGGCAGCCGCGATGCCGCCGCCCAGTTGCGCGATCTATTGGACGGCGCCGGCGCGATCGAGGAATCGATCGCTTTTGCCCGTCAATACGTTGATTCGGCCCTTCGCCGCCTGGAATGTTGCAGGACCGGCGCCGCCCGCGACGCCCTCGCCGCCGCGGCCGAATTCACCCTTTCCCGGCGCCTCTGACCCGTGCGATTCACCGTGCCGACGAACGGCGCTGCGCCGCCGACGCCATTCTCACGCAGTTGCGCTCAAGGCCACGGACGCGACCTCTCCACGTGGTCTCCATGATCGGAGCGTCCGTCACTCCTCCATCCGCTCCAGTACCAGCATCATGTTGATTAGATGCTGCGGCGGATTCTCGAGCTCGGCGGGCGTCAGGCGGCGGAGATCGATGTCAGGATACCGCCGCGTGCCGCAGCCGCTGTAGCAGCCGAATAGTCCGTATCGGACAGTGATGCGATAGTCCTTGGGCACAAGCGAATCCACGTTGACGCCGGCCAACTCCTCGCAACGAGACAATTCCCTGCGCAGGTAGTCGGTCAGGGCGAGCGAGATTTTTCCGGTGCCGGGCGATTCCTGCGGCGGCAGGTCTGGCAACAGCAGCGGACCGGTCTCAACTTCGTCCGTTTCGGAATTCGGGCGGCGAAAATCGCGCGTCGACTCGTATCCCGCCCGCAACCACCAGTGGGGATCGTCGGACAGGACCGGAAAGTAGGCGCGCGGCGGGCGAATCGGCATGGGGCGATCGACCAGGCGTCCTTCGCCGATGAGCGATCCGTCGCAATAGGCGGTAATGCGATCGCCGGCATCGGTGGTTTGCAGCGTGACCGGCGCAAGCTGGACGGTGATGCGCTTCGGCAATCCCCAACGAGGCCCGGCCGGCGGCGGCGCGGCAAAGCCGGTCGATTCGCGATGGTCCTGCCGGATGACGGGCCGACTGATCGTCAGCACGGCCAACACGCCGTACGCACCGTCGGCAAGGCGTCCGCGACGCAGGTTCGTTTGTTCGAGTCGCTCGCTCCGCTGTTTTTCACCCTGGGCGGCCGACATGCGCTGGCGGTCCTGGGCAGTCATGTGGCCCAAGGCGTAAAGCCAGCGATGGGCGGCGCCGGCGGCCGGCCCCGACAGGTCGGTCGATCGTTCGCCCAGGCGACCGAGATTCGCGCCGGTCTTCAGGGCCGCGCGCAATCTCCACGCCTCGGCGGGCGGAACGGTCGCGGCGAATTGCGTCAGGCCGTCCAGACACGCCGAGGCGGTCGCCGCTGACCCACTGGAGGCGACGGCCCCGAGAAAGGCGGCCAGGGCGTCGGTGCCCGCCACGGCGCCGTGCTCGAGCAGGCGTCCGATCAGTCGCACCTGTTCGGCGTCGGTGAAACGCGCCGCTAGAAATGCTTCGGCGGCGCAGGCCCCGAAGCCCTGTTCGATCAACGCGATCAAGGCCTCGAGTCGCAATTCGGCGTCCCCCATGTTGACGGCCCGACTGGCGCCCGTGATCAGCGGGTTGTCCGAACTCGGCGAGACCAGCATCGGAAAAGCGCCATAGCGACGAACCGATGCGGTCGCCTGATGGTTGGTATCGACACGACGAACGGGGTCCAATGAACGGTCGCGGCTGCGGCGAAGCTGGGCGACGAGAAACTGAAGCGCGGCGTAGCGCATATCGTTGTTGCCGTCGGCCGCGTCGCGGACGAGTTCGACAAACCGCGTGGAGAACACCGCGTCACGAAGGTCAATGCCTTCCAGAACGCGGAGGAATGCGACCTTCTTCGACGATTCGCGCAGCGCCCACCACTGTGACAGCAGCAATTCGCCGGGGCGCTCGAAATCCAGATCGAGCGTTTGCGCCGCTGCGGCGATGTCGCTGGCGATCTCTTCCCGGGCCCCCAGGATCAATGCCATGAGGATTCCGGTCGCCGTCGTCGTATTTCGCGTTTCCACGACCTGGCCCAGCGCCAATCGCTGCGCCGCCAGCGAGGCGCTTTCCAGAAAGCTCCAATCCGTGGCCCCCGGGCCGAGCGCTTCCAGGAGGCGCATGGCGCCGGCGCAGATGACGGCGTCGTCGCTTTGCAGCAACGTCTGGATAACCGACGCCACGCGTTGAATTCGGATGACCCGGACCGCGCTGCCGAGGTGCTGCTCGACGCTCTGCGGATCGCGGGCGCCGATGCGATCGTCCCACCAGAAGCTGCACCGCCCGCCGCCGACCGCGCAATCAATCAGCCGAAGCCAGTCCGCCTGGATCGCCTCGTCGGCCTCTGCCAGCGCCCGAAGCGTCTCGGGGGGAACGGGGCGCGGTACATCGAGCACCGACTGCGTGCAGAAGTACCGCCAAGCGGCCACCCGCACCGGGTCCTCTTCGCGCCCCGCCGCAATCATGACCGGGACATCGACGGACGTCTTCCACGCCGCCTTCAAGACGTCCGCGGACGAGTCGCGCCGCATTAACTCATCCCTCAACCGCGAAAGCCACTCGACGGTGACGGCGGCCATGGCGCCGGAAGGCCCGGAGAGCTGCGCCAGGGAGTCCGAAATGACGGGCGAATTGACCAACAGGGTCGAGGCCCCCGAATCGGAATCGTCGCGGGACGACGCGGTGGATACTCGGCGCAGGGCGTCATCCACCCGCCGGGCGACGGGCGCGGCGCGAATCGTGCGAAGGAATACGAGGTCGATGACGTCCTCGTGTCCGTCGGCCCATTGCAGGTGCAGATCGAGGTCGTCGGCGTTGATCTCGACGATCAGCGCGATCCTGCCTTCCGCCCGGGCGTTGATGGCCCTGGCGCTGAGTCGATTCTGGACCGGCGGACGATTCTGCCGATTCGGGCCCAGCGCGACGCGGGGCTCGGCGCGCGGAGACAGCAGGTTGCGCAACACCACCAGCCGCTTCGACACGTCGTCCGTCGCGAAATCGGCCCTTTCAAAAACCGGCGCCGTCTCCTGGCCGTGCAACTGAACGAGGCCGTCGACAACCGGGATGGGGCGCACGCCGTAGGTCGCCCGCCGCTTCGTCGCCCGTACGGTCGTCTTGGAGAGGATGCACGGCTCGCCCCGCTGGCTGACCAGCGCGGGGTCGTAGCGCAGCGGCAGCGTGATGAATTGCTTTCCTTCCAGCGCCGGGACATGCTGGCCTTCGTCGGAAATCGACGACGCCATCAGCGGTTGATCGAAAATCGGCGTGAGGTCCGGGACGGCCCAGTGATCGAGACCAATCGCCCATTTCTCCGCCAGGGCGCGGGCCTCCGGGAAATCTCTTTGCAGACTGACCGCCTTGCGCAGGTAGAAGGCGGCGTACTCCGCCTGCCCCGCGCGATGGGCCCAGTCCGCGACCGTCAGCACGCTCATCGGATTGGAGGCGTCCATGGCGTCGAGCCGGTTGCGAAAACCGATCGAGTTCCAGAATGCACGGAAACCGTCGGACGGCCTGGCGCGACCGGTGACCGGCGGCGCGTCGGCGGTCAATGGCCCGACGACCAGTTTCGCGTCCAGCGCGATGGCGCGATTCACGCACATCTTGGCCGCAATCTCCATGCCGACGTGGAAATACGCCCCCGCCCACGAAATCAGCGAGCCGACCTGCCGACATTCCTGAATCGCATTCAGCTCTTCCATGCCCCGAAGAACGTCGCGAACGTCTTCTCGGGGAATCGACACTTCGCGCCGGCCGGCGGCGTCCCCCGTTTCGATGGCGAACTGCCCCGCCGTTTCAACGCGGATTCGCCCGACCAGGCGGGTCCCGTCATGGAGCACAAGAATCTCGCCCGCGCCACGGGCGGGCCAGGCGGTCAGCGCCGCGGCCATGACGACCCAGCCGAACCGCAGAAAATGTGAAGACCGGCGGGCATTCATGGCGGGCACGCGAGGGTTGATGGCGACTTTGCCGCCGTGCTTATTCTATGTAACGATCGCCGTCGCGACAACGAACGGTGGGCTCGGCGATGGGGCGGTTCGCCCTTCGTCGGGGCATCGGCGGCCGGAGGAAGTGAGTTGCCGCTGTCGAAGTCCATGCGAACCTCGGCGGCTATGCAGGATATGAAAGAAAAGCCCGTCATCACTCACCGCTGGAATCTCACCCCCCCGGCTGCCGCCGCGCTGCAAAAGCAGCTCGCGGGGCGCGTCATTCGCCGCGGATTGGTGACACGAGCCCAACTCATCGCCGGCGGGGATTGCAGCTTCATCGACGGCGGTGAGCGGATCGTCGCGGGGATCGTCGTCTGGGACCTGCGGCGGCGGGAGATCGTCGAGCGCGCTTCGGTAATAAGAAGGGTGACGTTTCCCTACGTCCCCGGGCTGTTGAGTTTCCGTGAAGCGCCGGCGCTGCTGGCGGCTGCACGAAAGCTGCGATGCCGGCCGCACGCGTGGATCATCGACGCTCACGGATTGGCGCATCCCCGACGATTCGGTCTCGCCTGCCATCTCGGCCTCTGGCTGGATCGCCCGACGATCGGATGCGCCAAGAGCCGGCTTTGGGGCGAGCACGCAGAGCCGGCAAACCACGTCGGCGCCTGTGCGGCCCTCCAAGACGACGGCGACGAAATCGGCCGCGTGGTGCGGACGCGCCTCGGGGTCAAGCCCGTCTTCGTCAGCATCGGCCATCGCGTCACACTTTGCGGGGCCGTTCGCCTGGTCCTGAAATGCAGCCCAGGATTCCGCCTACCCGAGCCGACGCGGCTGGCCCACCAGTGGGTGACGCAATTGCGAATCGCCGGTTCGCAGGGCCCCCGGCTTACCCGATAACACGGTTTGCCGGCCCCGGATGGCGAAAATCGCTGTTTTCTCACCGGCAGGGCGGGGAAAAATCTCAAAATTGCGCGTCAGACCACCCCTTTCACGCGTGTACGCATTGTGAGGACCGAAAAACCGGCCCTCCCAACGGTCAAGAGGTGGATCATGCTGAGCCAACTGAAATCATGGGTCACGCGAAGCGAGAAGCGAAACGCAGCCGAGTCGGCCGCCGACATCCTGGCTCGCTGGGAAATCCGCATCGCCCCCGAAGGCATGGTCCTGCGACCGCGCACGACGACAGTCGGCGCCGAAGACATGCGTCGCATCGCCGAGCGGATCATCGAAGTTCAGCAGACCGGCGACCCGATGCCGGTGACGTTCGACTTCAGCGGCGTCAACGTGATCGGCCCGCAGTGGACGATCGTTCTGGCGTTCCTGGTGAACGTTGCCCGGCGATGCTCGTCGCGCTGCCGCATCGTCGGCCTTCAGGGCCAGCCGGCCGCCGCCGCGGATCTTTATTGCACAAGCCGCGGGGCGGCGGCGCTGGTCGCGTCGCAAGCGGCATGAGGCAGTCGGCACGCAACGATTCGTTGAGCGACTATTCCTTCTTCCAATTCGGCACGCGGCCGGGGGTCCAGGGGGCGCCGGCGGCGTCGAGTTCGTCTTCCAGGGCGACGAGGTCGTCTTCGATCAGCTTGCGAAGGTCGCCGAGCGCCTTTTCGAATGCCGTGCCGGCTATTTCGTAGGCGTCGCGCTGCGTCTTCGTCGGCGCCGACGTGACGTACCACTGGTCGTAGACCACGTTCATCATCCGCTCTTCGATCGATGGCGGCGTCGGCTCGCTGCGCTTCGATCGCGTCTCATCGCCCCGCAGCGCCGTCTTGAGCTTGTTGAGCCGCGCCTGCAATGCGTGGATGTCCGCCAGCCGCGTGTCATCCAGTCCCGGCGTGTCGAGCGCCGCCTTGCGGAGGTGATCCACGCGCGACTGCGCCTCGTCGACGGCCTTCGACACCCCCATGACCGCCCGCTGGAGTTCGGCGATCTTCCGCCGGAAGGCGAGCAGGTCGGCGTGGTCCTCGGCGGCGAATGTGGCCAGGCCCAGCGGTCGGACTTCGAACGAGCGCGGGTCGGCCAGTTGCGTCGATTCGCCGTCCGCCTCCTTGGTGAGCGTCCCGACATACGTGCCTGGCACCACCATCGGTCCGGCCGGCTCGGGCAGCCACGGCGGCCGATCGGCGGGCGGCTTGAGGACCGTCGGCGACGACGCCGGATAGCGTAGGTCCCAGGCGACGCGATGGATGCCCTTGTCGTGCGGGCCGGTGACGCGGCGCACGACGGCCCCGGATTCGTCGCGAACGGTCAGCACGATCCGCGGCTCTTTCTCCTCGTCTTCGGCGCGGAGCTCGTCGATCGTCGGGTACGGCGGCGTCTTGCCCGCCTCTTCGGACTTCTTTTCGGCTTCGTGGCGGCGCTCGCGGCGCGTCATTTCCTTCTCTTTGAGGTAGTACGTGAACACCGCGCCGAACGGCGGATTGGGCGCGGCATAGAACGCGGCGCCCTGCGAGCCCTTGCCCGACCAGCTTCCGAGCCGGTTCGTCTGCACGTACCCGACGGCATCCTTGACCGGAAACAGAACCGCCGGCTCTTCGAGCAATTCGGGCGAAGCGTCGCGCAGGGGCGAATAATCGTCGAGTACGTAGAAGCCGCGGCCGAACGTGCCCAGAACCAGGTCACATTCGCGCCGCTGAATCACCAGGTCGCGCACGGAGATTGTTGGCAGGCCGCCCGTCAGTTCGATCCAATGTTGTCCGCCGTCGAGGGTGAAATACGCGCCGAATTCCGTACCGGCGAAGAGCAGGTCGGGCCGGACGGCGTCCTCGCCGAGCGTGTAGACGATGTCGCGATCGGGCAGATCGCCGGAGATCGATTCCCACGACTCGCCGCGATCGGCGCTGCGCAGCACGTACGGTTTGAAGTCGCCGTTCTTGTGGTGGTCGAACGCGGCATAGACCGTGTCGGCGTCGTGCATCGAGGCCATGACCCAACTGACGTAAGCCATGTCCGGCACCGCCGGGAACACGGCGATCTTCCGCCACGATTCGCCGCTGTCGGCCGTCACCTGGATCAGCCCGTCGTCGGTGCCGGCGTAGATGAGCCCTTCGACCAGCGGCGACTCCGACAGCGCCACGAGGTTGCCGTAGATCGACGTCGACATGTTCTTGGCCACGGCGTCGGCCCGTTGAATCTTGCCCATGACCTTCAGGGCGTCGCGATCGAGTTGCCGCGTCAGGTCGCCGCTGACCGGCTTCCAACTGTTGCCGCGATCATCGGAGCGGAACAGTCGCTGCGCCGCGAAGTAGAGCCGTTTGTGATCGTGCGGGCTGATGATCAGCGGCGAATCCCAGTTCCAGCGGTACGGTTCGTCGTCGGGCCGTTCGCGCGGCTTGATGTCGACGGTCTCTCCGCTTCGCCGGTCGAAGCGCACCAGGCCGCCGTGCTGCCACTGGCTGTAGACGATGTTGGGGTCCTCGGGATCGACCTGGGGCTCGAAGCCGTCGCCGCCGACGGTGATGAACCAGTCCTCGTTGGTGATCCCGCCGGGGCTCCTGGTGCGCGACGGTCCGCCGATGGTGTTGTTATCCTGCGTTCCGCCGTAGATGTTGTAAAACGGTTCGGCGTTGTCGACCGCCACGCGGTAAAACTGGGTGATCGGCAGGTTGGCCTTGTATTGCCAGTTCGCGGCCCGATCCCACGACTCGTACACGCCGCCGTCGCAGCCGACGATCATGTGATCCGTGTCGGAAGGGTCGATCCACAGGGCGTGATCGTCCACGTGGCGGTGGTCGCGCGGCACGCGCTGAAACGTCTTGCCGCCGTCCTCGGTGGCGTGCATGAAGGTGTCCAGCGTATAGACGCGGTCCGTGTCGCGCGGGTCGCAGACGATCTCGTTGTAATACTGCGGGCTCGTGGACATGTAGTCGTTTCTCTTTTCCCATGTCTCGCCGCGGTCGGTCGAGCGAAAAAACCCGCCCGTCTCGCCGGCCGCCTCGATGATGGCGTAGACGACGTCGCCGTTGGACGGGGCGACGGCCAGGCCGATGCGGCCCTTGTCCTCCTCGGGGATGCCGTTGGTGAGCTTTCGCCACGTCGCCCCGCTGTCGGTGGACTTGTAGACGGCGGACTCGGGACCGCCGTTGATCAACGTCCAGACGTGGCGGCGGCGCTGGTAGGCGGACGCGTAGAGCACGTCGGGATCGCGCGGGTCGAAGTGGACTTCGTTGATGCCGGTGTCGTCGCTGACGTGCAGGATGCGCTCCCACGTCTTTCCGCCGTCGGTCGTCTTGTACAGGCCCCGGTCGCCGCCGGGGCGCCACAGGGGGCCCTGCGCCGCGACGTAGACCACGTTGGAGTCGCGTGGATCGATGATGATTTTTCCGATGTGTTCCGAATCTTTCAGGCCGAGGTTTTGCCATGTCTTGCCGCCGTCGAGCGTGCGATAAACGCCGTCGCCGAACGAGACGCTGCGTTGGCTGTTGTTCTCGCCGGTGCCGACCCAGAGAACCGACGGATTCTTCGCATCCAGCGCCAGGCACCCGATGGAGTAGGAGCCCTCATTGTCGAAGACCGGCGTCCAGGTCGTGCCGGCGTTCACTGTCTTCCATACGCCTCCGGAGGCCACGCCGACGTAGAAGTGCGCCGGCCGGTCAGGGTGAACCGCGATGTCCCCGACGCGGCCCGACATCAGCGCCGGGCCGACGCCGCGAAAGGCCAGGCCCGCGAATGTCGCGGAGCTCATCGGCGAGTCGTCGCCCTTGTCGGCCTTGGCCCCCTCGTTGGCGGCGGCTGTGCCGGCCATGACGGTCGCCGTGATGAAGAATAGCATTACGCATCGTTGCAACATGATGGCTCCCTGGACTCGATGATGCGGTGGCCGCGGCCCAGGCCTGGCCGTCGCGTCAAGCGCCTCTCCCGCTATTGATTGAATGGTCTTGCTTCTCCGAGCCGCCCCCCGGCAGTTGGACTTCGTTTCCACCTCGCTCGCTGCACGAATTGTAACTCCCCGCCCCGCCGATGGGAATTCACCAGCAATCTCCCATGCCTTGCGGGTGTCACTGTCGCACGAGGAGTCCGGCTCGACCGTTCGCGGCGATCGACTCGTCACCCGCCGCCGGAATCGCCTCCCGTGGAGCGCGGCCTTGTGCGGCCGGATAGACCGCGCGAAGCTCCGCTTCAAGGATGCTATCGCGGCGGACAAACACGAACCTCGGCGGTCCGCCGCGTTCTCCCCGCCACACCGGTTCGTCGAGCCAGACGTAGTCGTCATTGACGTCCTCGCGCCGCAGCGTCGTCTCCCATGCGGAGAGCGTGTTGGTCATGAGAAAGTGCGGCCGCTGCCCGAGCACGTAATCCGGCGCCCACTTGCCGATCGTCGGCTTGGGCCGGCCGTGCGTCGCGATGTAGCGATCCGTCAGGCCCGCCATGTCGATGATCCGGACGTGCGGCGCGTAATATCCCAGTCGGCCGAGGACGTCGGTGGCGGCCAGCAGGTCGGTTTCCTGCGAGGCGCTGAGAACGGCGGCGAGTTCGCGGTCCGGCCGGACGTGTTCCACCGGAAGCTCGCGCTGCCACCCGCCCGCGACAACGATCGCCATCAAGGCGAGGACGATCATCGCCGCGGCGGGCCGCGCGATGGGCAGCGACAATTCTCCGGCCCGTCGAACGGCGAGTGCGCCGCCCCAGCAGGCCAGGACCGCCAGGCACGGAAAGTACGGCGTCAGCAACCGAAACGACGACATCCAGTCGCCGAAGTTGTAGACGGCCACGGTCAGGCCCACAAGCGCGAAGGCCCCGAGCATCCGTGCGATTCGTCGCCGCGCGGTCGCGAAGAGAATCGGCAGCACGGCCAGCGGCAGGGCGGCGCCGAGCGCGGCGATGAGGAATTCGCCGACGTATCGAAGGCCCGCCTCGTTCAGGATGGTGGGCACGAGTCCCCTCGGGCCGCGCTCCAGCAGCAGCGGGAGCATGTTGCCCTTGGCGGTCACGCTGTTGGGCACGAGCGCGCCAAAGTATGCAATGCGAAACGCCATCACACCGAGAAGGGTGACGACGGCGGGCCCGGCGAGTTTCAGGTAGGAACGCCAGTCGCGTCGCGCAGGATCGCGGTTGGCCGCCCACCGCGTGGCCAACGTGACGAACAAGAGTAAGAACCCCTCGGTTCGGGTCGTGCCGGCCACGGCAAAAAAAACTGACGCCGCAACGAGTCGCCGCTCGGCGACGCACAGCAACGCGGCAGTGACACTGAGGGCGTAGAACCCCGTTTCCAGTCCGCTGATGGCCGAGCTGCAAAACGCCGTGGACGCGGCCAACAACAGGCCGCAGGCCACGGCCGCCGGGACCGACCGCGTGCATCGCCATGTCAGCCGCGCCGAGGCGATCACGGTCAGGATCAGTGCCGCGGCGCCGAGTGCCCGCGTCCAGGAGATCGGATCGGCGCCGAGCTTGAGCCCCAGGGTCGTCAGGAGGACCCACGCCAGGTTGGAAAACCCTTCGACGTATTCGCCGGCGTTGAACACCAGGCCCCGACCCTCGGCGAGATTCAGCGCGTATCGATACGAGATAAACGCATCGTCCACGACGATTCGCGGCAGCCGCAGGACGTGAATCGCGCCCACCGCCGCCGCGACCATCCCGCAAACGGCCCATAAGTTGTTCTTCGGTGGGCGCGACATCCGGGGAGATACTTCGGGCGACCGGCGCCGACGGGTGAGGATCGAGAAGTGAGTCCGGGAAGGACGGCGATATCACGCGGTCGATCGTGCCAGGCCCGCCGGCGACGGGGTGTCGGCCAGGTACTGTCTTGCCCACGTTTCGAGGAACAGCAGTGCCCAGAGCGGGCTGGCCAGATCGATCCACGGCCGTCGCTGATGGCGGAACATCCACTCGAGGCCCCGGGCGTCGAGGAAGCCCCGCCGGACCATCACGCCGTCGCGAAGCAGGGCGGCCGTGTCATCAAGAAGCTCGCGCTTCATCCAGCGGCGCACCGGAATGCGAAAGCCCATCTTGGGGCGGTGGATCAGTCCATGGGGAACGTAGCGCTCGGCGACTTTTTTGAGGAGATATTTCCGCACGCCGTCGCGAACTTTCAACCGCGGATCGAGCCGCATGGCGAACTCGGCGACGGCATGGTCCAAGAGCGGAACGCGGCATTCCAGCCCACACGACATGCTGGTGCGATCGACCTTGACCAGAATGTCGTCCGGAAGGTACAGACACAGATCGACGTATTGGGCGACGGCGACCTCGGGCCACCCGCGATCGGCGGCCCGGCGGCGGTGCTGGTCGAAATAATCCACATCGTCCGTTCCGTCGCGATACGGCGGGGCGAGAATCTTGTTCATCAACCAGTCGCTGCACAGCCATTGGTGGACTTCGTGCAATCGAAGCGGCGGCAGCGACGCCTCGCGGAAGCGCTTCAGATATTTCGCTTCGGGGGACAGCATCGCGCCGCTCGACGCCAGAATCGCCCGGTTGCGCCAACGGGTCAGCGATCCGGCGGGCGCCGAACCGCCCAGCACCTTTTCGTATCGCCCGTAGCCGCCGAACGTCTCGTCTCCGCCGTCACCCGTCAGCACGACCTTAACGTGCTTCGCCGCGACCTCGCTGACCCGCAGGCACGCCAGCGCGGACGAATCGGCGAAGGGCTCGTCGAACTGCCGGGCGAGCTTGGCGACCGTCTGCATCGGGTCCAGCCGCACGCGCTCTTCAAAATGTTCCGTTCCATACCGCTCGGCGAGCGTCCTGGCGTAGGGCAGTTGATCGAAACCCTGCTCGTCGAATCCAACGGAGAACGTCTTGATCGGCGCGCCGCCGACCTTCGCCGCCAGGGCGACGACCAGCGAAGAATCCACGCCGCCGCTGAGCAGCGCGCCGACTTCGACGTCGGAATCGAGATGACTCCGCACCGACTCTCGCAGCAAAGCGTCGAGCATCTCAACGGCGTCTCGCTCGTCGGTGATCGGATCGCCCGCGACGTCGAGGTCCCAGTATCGCCGGAGGACGGGCCGAAGCGTTGACGAGTCGTCGCCATACTTGGCGACCAGCAAATGCGCGGGCGGCAGCTTATAAACGTCTTCGAAGATCGTCAGCGGCGCGGGCACGTACTTGAATCGCAGGTATTGCCGCAGCGCGGCGGGCGACAGCGCCGGTCGCCGCGGAAGCATGGCGAGGATCGCCTTCAGCTCCGACGCGAACAACAGGTGGCGGCCGTCCAGATAGTAGTAGAGCGGCTTGATGCCCAGGCGGTCGCGCAGGAGCGTCAGCCGGCGGCGCGGCTCGTCGAGAATGGCGACGGCAAACATCCCCTCAAGCCGCGTCGGAAAACCATCGGCGTCGTCTTCGTACAGGTGCATCGGCGGCTCGCCGTCGCTTGCCGTGCGGAACCGATGCCCGCGAGGCGTCAGCAGGCGTCGCAGGGCGGCGTGGTTGTAGATTTCGCCGTTGTGGCAGACGTGGAGGGTTTTGTCTTCGTTGGCGATCGGTTGATGGCCGCCGTCCAGATCGATGATGCTCAGGCGGCGATGGCCCAGAAAAGCGCGGCGGTCGGCGGTGGCGTAGAGGCCGCGCTCGTCCGGCCCGCGGTGGGCGATGGTGTCCAGGGCCGCGTCCCGCCGCGCGGGATCGACGAACCAGTCGTCGGGCCGCGTCGCGATGCCGCCGAATATGCCGCACATGGGAAATTCCTAGGCGCACACGTCGCTTCGATCGCGTTTCGTTGACGCCGCCTGTGGCCCATAGTATGTCGGGGCCGCCGGGGCCGACAGCGCCCGGCCGCATCGTGTCGGGATTCGTCGCATAGAAAGCGATCCGTCGTGGACCAACCCTGTTCGCTCATCCCGTCGCCGAAGGAGATGCGGCTGCGCGACACGGGTCGGCCCTGGCCGCGAAAGCTGCGCGTGGACTGCAAATCGGACGCGGCCGCCGCGCTGATCGCGCGATTCGGCGGCTCGCCGTCCGGCGACGGTGACGTCGACGCGGTCACGGTCGAATTGATCGCCGGCGATCAACCGCGGGAGGGATACGCCATTGATTTGTTCGAGGACCGAATCGTCGTCGCCGCGTCGGAGGATGCCGGCTTTCGCCACGCCGCGACGACGCTGGGCGAATTGGCGGCGATGGGCGGCTATCGGATCGGCCGCATCGTCGACGCGCCGTCGCTTTCGATTCGCGGCTTTCATCTGAATTTCGAGAGCTATCGGCGCATGGGCATCGACGAGGCGCACCGATTGCTGACGGCGGCGGCGAAGTTCAAGCTCAATGCGATTCTCGTCGAGTACGGCCCGCGGTTTCCGTACGCCGAGCACCCGTGGGTTTGCGACCGCGCCCTGGCGCGCGACGACGTCGTCGCGCTGCAGGAGTCGGCGGCGTCTCTGGGATTGAGCTTCATCCCGCTGCAGCCATCGCTTGCGCATATGGACTACGTCCTGCGCCACGACCGCGTCGGGCACCTTCGCGAACGCCCCGATCGCGCGAATCTCATGTGTCCCACGCACGAGGAGAGCCGGCGGCTCGCGGCGGCGCTGCTATCCGAGGTGATGGACCTGCACCCGCTCGGCCGGTTCGTCCACATCGGCGGCGACGAGGCCCGCAAGATCGGGGCTTGTGATCGGTGTCGCGAGGCGGTGCGGGCCCAGGGCGTCGGCGGCGTCATCGGCGAGTTCCTCGGCCGACTGGCGCGGCTGGTCGTCGAGCGGGGCAAGCGGCCGATTGTCTGGGACGACACGCTCTGCGCGCATCCGGATGCGCTGGCGCATCTGCCGAAAGAGACGATCATTCAATACTGGGACTACCTCGCCGTGGCGGACCCGACGCCGGTGCTGATCCCGCGCATGGCCCATGCTCGATACGGCGCGCCGCGCGTCGCCCACGATTGGTCCTGGGCGGTCACCGGGAAAGCCGGGCGCCTATCCGACGTACAACGCGCGGTGATACGCCGCTATTCGAGGCCGTCGCGTCTGCGCCGCGCGCTCGGAAAGGACTTTCTCGCCAAGTTTCGCCGTTACCTCGGCGACGGCTTTCCGCGCTGGATGACGGCCTTGCCCTACATCGAGTTCTATCAGGACCGCGGCTTCGACGTCATCACCAGCCCGACCGGCATGGGCAACGGCGACATGACGGACGGCACGCCAAACTTCGCCCGCTTCGAGAGAAACATCATCACGCACGCCGGGCGTTGCCGGCGAAACGGCAAGGCCCTGGGGATCATCACCACGGCCTGGTACGACATGCCGCCGGAGATGCTCTACCAGCCGCTGATCCGCACGGCGATGGCCGCGTGGTGAGGCATTAGTGTCATATTGTTGACGCTTCACGTGGGGCCTCGTCCCGCGCCGATGGCAGGTCCATGGCATGGTCGGCCGCCTCGGCCGGCGGTGTCTCGAAACCCAGAAACGGCACCGCGATCCCCGGCAGCGCCCAGACGATCTGCACCAGGCGCGTCGCGAGCGTCAGCGCCAGCATTTGCGACGCCGTGGCCCAACCGCCGACGACGAGCACCTGCCAATAGACCGCCTCCATCAGCCCGAAGCCCTGGATGCTGATCGGGATCGCCGCGAAGAGATAGCCGACGACCGTCGCCAGCGTGACGACCAGGTAAAAGTCCGTCTGCGCCTCGCCCGCCAACGGATCGATTCCGAATCCGCGGGCCAGGCAATAGACGTTCGTGACGTTGAAGGCGTGGCTGACGACCGTGGCCCCGAGGACGTTGAGACTCGCAAGCGGCCTGCGGATGCAGCGCAGCGCGGTCTCGTCGACCCGGCGGATATTTTCCCCGAATGGCAGGCGACCCAGCATCGCCTCGAATCGCACCGCCCGACGCACCCGATCCGAGAAGAACAACCCGGCGACGAGGAAAAACGCCGCGACGAGATAGAGCACGTAGTCGCCGAAGTCGCCGGCGAGACTGGGGTTGCGGCACAGCAGGAGCGCCAGCGCCGACAACAGCAGGAAACTCACGAGGCCGACGACGCGGTCGAGAATGATCACCGTGACGGCCTCGACGCGCTTCGGCGTGCGCTTGGCGAAGTGGTAGGCCTTGTAGACGTCGCCGCCGGTCGTGCCGGGCAGGGAGAAATTGAAGAAGTTCCCGGCGAAGGTCAGCCACAGAGCGTCGCGGTACCCGACGGCGATGTCCTGCATCGCCAGCAGGTACCGTATCCGCCACGCGAGGATGAACGGAACGGGGCTGAATGCGCTCAGCGCGCCAAGGGCCCAGTTGATTTTAACCGACCGCCCGATCGACAGGAGGCCGAGCTCGAGTGGGCGCTGCCCCGGCTTGAGCGTCATTTCGTCCGCCAGCGCATCGGGCGACACGCGGCGGATCGTCGCGTCGGGGGCGGGGCGTATCTCATAGTGCCCATCGATTTCGGCCAGCAGCCGGTATTTGACGCCCGGCTCGGCGCGAAGCCGGATGTAGTCGTACACCGTGACCTGTCCGCTGAGATACCACACGGCGGCGGCGCAGATGGAGATTTTCACCGCCAGCCACAGCCGTTTTTTCGTCATCGCGGTCACGCGCATTTTTTTGCGATTTCCCGGCGGCAGGTTATCCGTCGCCCGCGGGGCTCGCAATTGCACGGGGGTCGTGGTTGTTCAAGGAAAAAAATGAAGTGTTGAAAAAGTTGAATTTCCTTGAAAATCGCGACAGAGGGCGCGGAATGGGCTCACGTCTCGGACATCGACCAAGGCGGCGCATCGGGCGCGGCGGCGCACCGTCGCTCAATGCAAGGGATCAACCTTGATCGCCGTTCGCGCCGGGCAATGCGCATCAATGTGGGAATGGTCGTGCAAGGTGCGAGAACGAATTCTTGCACCAGCGTGGGGGGCGCGAAGCGGCAAGCCGCTGGGGGGCGCGAAGGGCGGTCGCGGCTCGGAAAGGCGCGGCGGCTGAATCAAATCCGTTACACTACGGAATCGATCTGCATGGGAGCATCCGTGACGACACCGGAAAAGACGACGACCCTTCGGCCCGTGTGGTGGAACGCCGGCGTCGCCCCGGCCGGCGCGATGGAGATCATCGACCAGACGCGGCTGCCCGTCGAGTGCGTGACGACGGTTTGCACGACGGCGAAGCAGGTCTGGGACGCGATCAAGCAACTGAAAGTGCGCGGCGCACCGGCGATCGGGGTGGCGGCGGCCTATGGATTGATCGTCGGGCTGGACGAGACCGGGCCCTCGGACGACGCCTGGCGTCGGGAACTGGACGGCGTCGCGGCGTATTTGTCGGGCAGCCGGCCGACGGCGGTCAATCTGTCGTGGGCGCTGAATCGAATGAAGACCCGGGCCGAGGCGTCGGCGGGGCGTTCGTGGCCCGAGGCGCGGGCGGCGCTGCTGGCGGAAGCGCATGCAATACGGGATGAAGACGCGGCGATGTGCCGGGCGATCGGAGCGGCGGGCAAGTCGTTGATACCCGAAGGGGGCGGCGTCCTGACGCACTGCAACGCCGGCGCGCTGGCGACGAGCGAATACGGCACGGCCCTGGCGGTGATGTACGCGGCGCACGAGGCGGGCCGGGCGTTCCGGGTGTTCGTCGATGAGACGCGTCCGCTCCTACAGGGGGCGCGGTTGACGGCCTGGGAACTGAGGCGGGGCGGGATCGACGCGACGCTGATTTGCGACAGCATGGCGGCGGTGGTGATGGCCGAGAAGAAGGCCGACCTGGTGATCACCGGGGCCGATCGCATCGCCGCCAACGGCGACGTCGCCAACAAGATCGGCACCTACGGCCTGGCGGTTCTGGCCGGCGCCCACGGAATCCCGTTTTACGTCGCCGCGCCGAGTTCGACGTTCGACCTGTCGCTGGCGGACGGGTCGCAGATTCCCATCGAGTATCGCGACCCATCCGAGATGCGAGCGTTCGGCGATCGGCCGATCGCCCCGCCGGATATGGCGTGTTTCACGCCGGCCTTCGACGTGACGCCGGCGCGGCTGATCCGTGGAATTATCACTGAAGCAGGCGTTATCGCCCCCGTGAATCGGGAGCGAATCGCGGCGATACTGGGTTCCTGAGATTGGCTGTCCCCGGGGGACCGAGAATCCCCTGGATCGCCGACGAGGGATCGTTCGGCCGGCGGTGGGCGCGCCGGGCTCGACCCCTTGAAACGCCGCGGGACGTTGGGTATTATGAGTAGGCCGGTTGGGTCGCCAGGGCGCACCGACAGCGAATCCGAAGCCGGCATCCTGCCTCGTGAGACCCGCCCCGGGGATGATTGTGGGTAAAGCCATGAAACGACGGATTAAGTTGCTCAAGGCCTTTTCGTGTCTGGCGGTCGGTTCGTACGTCCTTCAGCTTGGAGGGTGTTTTTCGATCTTCGCCAATACGGCCCTGGCTGGCTTTCCGGCGGGTACGGTCCTATCCGCGCTGCCGATTCCCTTCGCGCCGTGCGGGACGCCGAATTTTCAGATCGTGGACGAAAACGGCGTGCCGCAGGGCACAATTGAAAACGGCGAGGACGACCTGTTCTTTTTCTGCCCGGTGACGACGGTGGTTCAGGTTCAGGGCGGAGACGGCGGCGACGGCGGCGGATGATTCAAGCCGATGGGATGCTGCCCCGGCGGCGCGGAGAACCGGGGGATTCAATGAGCTGACGATTCGAAGGCGCGGGTGAGAAACCGAGAACACGGCTGCGTCCTCGTAAAGAGAGAAACGTCATGAGACATATCAAGCGCTACAAGAGAATCGTATGGTCGCTGACCGCCGTGCTGTCGGGCGGAACCCTCCTGAGCGACGGCTGCTTCAACACGCTGGCGTCGGTCAACGTCTGCGGAACGCTGCTGACATTCTGCACGCCCGCCGACCAGATCAACCTGCTGTTTCCGTATCTAGAGGTGCCGGACTTCAGCGCCGACCCATCTTGTACGATCCCTCTGGGATGCGGGGCCGGCGACGTGTTCACGAACATTCCGCCCGGCTTCCCCGGTGGCGAGGCGCCGGATGAACCTTCGGATGACACCGGAGGAGTCGGCGGCGGCGGCGGCGGTGGCGGCGGCGGGGGCGGCATTTGATCCGCACGCTGCGCGGTTCAGCGCTGGGCCGAAACCCATTGATAACGGTCAAAATCAGCGGCCGGTTCCCGCCAGGGGATCGGCCGCTTTCGTTGGTGCGCCGGGCCCTTCAATCGGCGCGGAGCGTCGCCAACCCTTGATCCGATCTGATCCGATTGGCGGCGGACAGGACTTTGCCGTCGTTGACGAGGAATCGCGATAACTGACCGGTCGAAATGCCGAGCAGGGCGGCGCTGTCGCGAAGGCGCCCCCGGCCATGGGCCAGGACGTCCAACACGATGGCGACGACGACGGGATAGTCGCGGTTTCGACGCGAAATGGCGATTCGACCGTCGGCCGAGCGACTCGCCGCCCACGCATCCGGCGGGCGCCAATCGGCGGGAATCGGTCCGCGCCGGCTCAACGCGATCGCCATTCTCAATCGGCGCAGAGCCCGTGCCTTGTTCTCATGCTGCGACCGACTCTCCTCGGCGATGACGGCGAGGTCCGACGGATGGTGCCGAAGGCGAATGGCGGAGCTGGTCTTGTTGCGCTTCTGGCCGCCCGGGCCGCTGGCGCGGTAGGCATCGACCGTGCACTGGGCCAGCAACCGCCGATCCGCGGCGAGCAGCCATTCGTCGCGGTCGGTGGAGGGGCCGGGCGGTTTCGAGGCACTCATGGCCGCCATTCTACGAGAGGGGGTCCCCGAGGGGGGCTTGAACCCATTCAGCGGGGCGTGAGAGGCGTCAGGGCACCACGGCGGCGGGCCGCAGGTCGGGCGCCGCCGGTTTGGATTCTACATGTTCGATCAGCCCGTCGAGCATCCGCTCCCAGCCCTGAAGGGTGGCGTCCAGTTCGTAGCGGAGCACGTCGCCGAGCAAGACGAAATCGCGGCTCTCGATGGTTGACTTCAATTCGCGAAGGCCGCGGGCCAGGTCCTGTATCCAATCGAGCAGGGGCCGACGGTCAACGATCACCGCCTCGAAGTCCACGGCGATCAACGCCGCGCCCTGAACGATCGCCTCGTGCGTGCGACCCCAGACGGCCAGGCAGCGGACCATCGCGGACATCGCTTCGCTGACGTTACCGCCGGCCAGGAGCTGCGCCGCCTGGCGAATAGCGGGAAACGTGTCCGACAGCGCCGTGCGCGTTTGTTTGAGGGCTTCGATGACGACATCTTTCGGATGAGCCGATGAGAACTCGACGGACTGCCAGGTATCGAGAGGCCGATTCATGGCATCGTCGAGGGATTGCGGTCCGATGGCGTCGCCGTCACAGCAGACGCCGAAGACCATCAATTCGGTGCCGTCGAGCTGCTCGCGAGCGCGGTCCAGCGCGTCGGCCAGGGTCGCATCGGCCGGGGCCGCATCGAGCGAGAGGGGTTGATTGTCGAGTAAGATCGTCACTGACACCGCCATGGGACCAGGGGCCATCCGCCGTCGGCCAATCCGCGGCGCCGGGCTCGCGCGGCCCTACGCCAACAGGGTCCGCAGCAGCCACAGGCCGACGAGTCCGCAACCGGCGGTCACCGACGCGGAGGTCAGCATCAGGTCCCATTGAAACGGGCGCGACCGCCTCTGCGGCGGCATGGCGAAGGGGTCGCCGGGCCGCCACGTCAAACGCGAGGGAATCAACTGGCCGCTGCCGATGCGTTTCGGCGTCGCGATGGGGGATCCCATCGTCAGTCCCATGGTGAGGTCTTCGTGGAGTTCCACGGATTCGAGCGTCGCATCCTGGGAGTCGTCGCGGGTCGCGGCGATCGGGTCGTCGTCGTCGCGGTCTAACGCGAATTCGTTCAGCACGTCGTCGATATGCGCGGCGTCGTCCGTCGCGTCGTCGAATTCGCCGCCGCCGAGCAGCACGACGTCTTCCGTCGCGCTATGATCGTCGATTTCATGGAAGTCCGGGTCGACCGCCGCATCGGAGTCGTCGTGTTTGGCCCAACGGTCCGATGGGACCGTCGATGGTTCGATCGGCGCCCGTGAATCGGCCGAATCAGCGGCGTGGGCGTCGTCGAGATCATCGTCCCAGGGCCAGGTGTCGCGCTCGTTGGCCTCGGCGGACTCCAGAGAATCGAAGTCGGCGTCGTCGCTCGAGCCGGAGGCCGGCTCGCCGAAATCGCATTCGGTGCGCATGACCAATCGGTCGGGCTGCCCCGACGGCGGCGCCACGCCCATCGGCGACGATTGCTGGGCGTCCAGGAATGCCTTCAGCCGTTTGCTCTCCATGGCGGCCTCTTCGAAAAGTCCGGCGTCATCGCCGTGCTGGTTGGGCGCCTTCGTGCCGCTTTCCCGGGACGCTATTCGCTCGCTCATCACGGCCTCCCGGGGATGCCTGTTGGCCGACAGGGGTCCATCCATGGCGACAAAAGCGTTATCGGCCATTTGAACGCATTACTTGATCGCGCGGAAACTGCCATAACTACCTACGGGATCATTGATTGTGGCGGAGATTCTCGCGAATTACCTCCCGGGGACACGGTGCTGTCGCCGGCGTCGTGGGCGCGCGACCGCGGTCGTTGGGCGGCGGTGACGTTGCCGGACCCCACTCGACTTCATAGAGTCCGTCATTTCGATGGCGACTCCAATTGGAATTGCATTGCTGGGGGTCGGAACCGTCGGCGCGGCGGTGGCGCGGCGGCTGCTGGCCGGGGGCGAACCCCTGGCGCGGCGGGTCGGCCGGCCGCTTTTGCTGCGCCACGTTCTCGTGCGCGATCCGGCGCGGCGACGGAGTTTTCAGATTCCGTCGTCCATCCTGCGAACCGACGTCGGCGTCATCCTGAACGACGACGAGACGTCCATCGTCGTCGAGTTGATCGGCGGGGTCGACGACGCGAGGCGGCTGACGTTCGACGCGGTGCGGGCGGGCAAGGACGTCGTGACCGCCAACAAGGCGCTGCTGGCCGTGCATGGGCGCGAGATCTTCGCGGCGGCGCGCAGCGCCGGGCGGTGCGTGACGTTTGAAGGCGCCGTCGCCGGGGGCATTCCCTTGATCGAGGCGATTCGACGCGGGCTGGCGGCGAATCGGATCGACGCGGTGTACGGCATTCTCAACGGCACGTGCAACTACATCCTGACGCGCATGATCGATAACGGCGCCAGCTACGCGCATGCCCTCGGCGAGGCGCAGCGGCTTGGATACGCGGAGGCCGATCCGACGACCGACGTCAGCGGTCTCGATGCCGCTCACAAGCTGGCGATCCTCGCGTCGCTGGCGATGGGCCGCTGCTGCGATCTGGACAGAATCGCCGTCAAGGGAATCTCGGACATCGACTTGATCGACCTGACCGCCGCCGCGGAACTGGGCCTGGTGTGCAAACTGCTGGCCATCGCCCGACGGCATGGAGGCGACATCAGTCTGGCGGTCGAGCCGCGGTTCATACCCCGCAGTCACCCGCTGGCGGCGGTCTCCGGTCCGTTCAACGCGGTCAGCGTCTATGGCGATCTCATCGGGCACTGTTTGTTTTACGGTCCCGGCGCCGGCGGCGACGCGACGGCCAGCGCGGTGCTGGCCGACATCCTGGACGTCGCGTCGGGCAACGCGGCGAAGACCTTTGCGGCCGAGGGCGTGCTCTGGGACCAGACGCCCGCGGCGACGTACGCCCCGGCCGGCGAGGATGCGTCGCCGCATTACATTCGCGTCGGACTGGTGGACCGCCCCGGCGGCATTGCGCAGATTGCAACGATTCTCGGAAACGCGGGGATCAGCATCGCTTCGATCATTCAACACGAGTCGCCCTATCAACAGGCCAGCGACCCGGTGCCGGTCGTCGTGACCACGCACCCCGCACGGCAACGCGACGTTCGCGCGGCGGTGACGCGATTCGGCGAGTTGAAAGAGGTGCTCGGGGCGCCGGTTTGCATCCCGGTGCTCGAGAAGCTGGGGCCGGGCGGCGGGAAATGAATCAGCCGGGCGGCCGGCAACATGCCCAGATCGCCGCGACGGCCACGGCCGCCGTTTCAACCCGGAGTATCGAATCTGCCAGGCGAATCGCCGTCGCGCCGGAATCTTCCAGCGCCTTGATCTCCATCTGCGTCCAACCGCCTTCGGGACCGATCAGCACCAGGGCGCCGGCCGCTTCCATTTTGTCGATTGCATCGGTCCAGCGAACGGCATCGCCATGCACGCTGCCGTAATAGGCGTCCATATCACCTGGGGCCGCGCGGAATACGGCATCGAGCGGCGTCGGCGCATGAATCTGCATGACGGCGGCCTGTCGGGATTGCTTGGCCGCCTCGACGCACTTGCGACGCCAGCGGTCGATCTTCCCGGGACCCGGGCGAGCGACGCTCCGCTCGCAGTCGATGGGGCGCAGATCGCCGACGCCGAGTTCGGCGCATTTCTCGATCAGCCAGTCGGCGCGAGGGCCCTTGGGCATGGCCACGGCCAGGGCCAGTCGCGGTCGGTTCTCAAGTCCGCGCGATCGCCGCGAGTCGATTTCGACGTCGAAGGCGGGTCCGTCGATTCGGAGGATGCGGCCCGTCGCCTCGGCGCCTAGGCCGTCGAACAGGACGACGGACTCGCCGACGCCCAATCGAAGAACGCGTAGGGCGTGCATCGCCTGCGGGCCTTCCACGCGCACGACTGGCGACGACAGGTCGGGGGCGCAGAATCGTCGAATCGCCATGGCGGCATCATCCGGGTCGGCCCGAAGGGCGACAAGAGGGCATTGGCGAGTCGACGCGCCGTCCAGCGGGGCGCGGACGACGGTCGATAAGAAGCAAAGAAGGCCGCCGGTCGACGAAGGTCGGGCGGCCGTCCACGATCGCCTATGTCGACGACTCCAGCCACGCCAACGCCCGAGGATGCCCGGGAGATCGTCCAGACGCCGGAGCTTGAGACGCTGCTGGTGGAGGCCGAGGCGCTTCTTCGTCGGATCGCCGACGAGTCGGGGATCGATCAGGACATCGATGAATGGCTGGCGCAGGCGGAATCGGCGAGGCGGTCTGTAGAGTCGGTTGGGCGATCTGATCATGCATCTGAATCGCCGGACGCGCCGCCGGGCGAGGGTGAATCGGCTGAGGATGCCTCCGGTGACGAGCTGACAGCGGCGGCGGGCGCGGATGAGCCGATCGAATCGGTCGAGGCGATCCTCGCGGCAGGCGGTGACGAGTCGGTCGAACGCGCCGAAGCGGTAGAAGCCGAGGCGGCTGGCGCCGAAACGCTTGAAGCCGAGTTGGATCGCGCCGCGATGGTTCATGCCGCGAGGGTCGAATCCGAGGCGGATCGCACCGAGACGGACTACGCTGAGCCGGATGATTTCGAGACGGTGGAAGAGTCGTCGGCGCGGAGCGGCGAAGCGCAGCCGATCTCCCCGGCCGCGGAGTCCGCCGGCGAAGCCGCCGGACAAGTGGCGACGGCTTCCAACGCCGATCGCCGCGGCGACGAGGTCGCGGATTCGGATGTTCGGGATGAGCCGGCGCCGCAGTCGCAGGGGCCGTCGTCGGCGTCGAACGAAGCGGGCGGCGATTCCGCCAGGGGAAAGCAGGGCGAGGCGAGATCGGGCAAGAGATTGGTGCGGGCCCGCGCCGCTGCGTGCCGCGTCGTCGGGGCGGTCGCCAGGGCCGTCGTCGGCCGCGCCAAGTCGTGCGGCCGCGTCGCCGCGCGGGCGCCGACGATCGTGCTGGCGGTGCTGGACCGGCCGTTCGCCGGGGTCTCACCGCGGGCCAAGCTTCACGTCGGCATGGTCGGAATTATCACGCTGGTCATGGGGATCGTGCTTTGGCTGCTGCCGTCGGTGACGCAGCGCAACCGCTACGCCGAGATCCCGCTGCCGCAGACGGCATCAGTGCGGGCAGAGTGAGCCGAACTGCAAGGTAGCGGATATGTCTTCCGATTCTTCGCTTCCGATTTCCAGAGTCTGTGTCGTGGGCATCGGTTGCCCTCCAGTTCAACTGACCTGCTCCCCGAAACTTGATCCAGTTCTTATGAGAGTCTTTACTGCCCGGATGGGCAAGGAGATTCTCGATGAAGCGCAAGCGACATGGCCCGGACCAGATCATCGCCAAGCTGCGTGAGGCG
>Ga0302046_10000573_pt1 | contig 36468 bp, 30 predicted proteins | sample RVTome_11_FD_200261 | JGI IMG/M metagenome (GOLD analysis project Ga0302046, IMG submission 200261) | Soil microbial communities from uranium-contaminated site in the Upper Colorado River Basin, Wyoming, United States - RVT147D111 (version 2) ...
CGAACTTGTCGGTGAACCCGTCACCGTCGTAGCTGGACGTCACGTATTCCACTTTGGAGAGCACGTTCTTCGTCAGGAACCAACCACCGCCGATGTTGATACGGCTGATCTCTTGCGTCGCGCCTCCCTCCGTGGCTTCGCCATTGATCGTGTTGTAGCGCCCACCGAGGTAGAAATTCTCATCGCGGCCAAACCGATAGAGCAACTCAGCGCCCAGCTGCGTATAGCTGCCGGCACCCTCGTGGCCGCCGGTGCTCAGCTCGTAGACGCCGAAGAACTCCAGCCCCCGGAACTTGACAAAGGGGTTCACCTGGTAGGACGTCTGGCAGGGGAATCCCGGGTTGAAGCGCGGCAAGAAGTCGCTGGGGCTTGCTTCGCCTTCTGCTTCGAGGATATTGTAATACCGCGATCCGGCCCGGTCCCCGCTGTAGAGGTAATCCCGGGTGCCTTTGTCGGTGCTTCTATAGACCGACCCCGTCAGGCGCAGGCGGAGGGCTTCGCTCACCTGGCTGTCGTAGCCCACTTTGGCATACATGGCGAACCCGTTATCCCCGGAGGTGGGGCTCTGGTTGACGCGGCCGTTCGAAAGCCCTGCCACACCCAGGAAGCCTGACTTCAGCACGGTGACTTCAGCAAACGGCTCGGTCGTGAACGCGTCCATGATGTAGTTCTCGACGAAGGGGTTGTAGATCGCCCCCGCGTTGTCGGACCGGCGGAAGTGGGTATCGCCGTAGTTGATCTCGTCCATGCCGAAGCGGAACCGGGTATAATCCATCAGGCTGGAGAGGAAGCCCTCGCTGATGAAGTCGAGGTTATCTATCTGGAGATAGCCGCCTTTTACCCAGGCTTCGTTGTGGTGCCGCGACGACAGATACGTCCGCATATGCATCCGCAACCCCTGGGCCACCTGCACGTCGATGTTCAGGTTGGCCGAGGGCAACGTCAGGTTGTTGGCCAGTTCAACGAGGTCCTTGGCGTCATTCGACTGGGACAGGCCCTGGAATTGAATCGCGAAGTCGCCGCCGCCTCGTACATAGAGGCCCTCGAAAGGCACGGTGTTTTCCTTGGTCGGCTCAAAGACGTTGAGCCCGGATTTTCCGGGAGCCCTGTAGTTCTGCAGGTCCTTCAGCGATTGGGCAAAGGTGCTTCCCGTGAGCAGAAGCATAGCCGTCAAGGCAAGGGTGAGGGTTCTGCGTAGCGTTTTCATGGTTCTTTGCGCAGGTATGTGGTCGGAATTCGCCGGGAACGCCCCGGCAGTACCCCTGACCGTTGTTAGTTGGTGTAGTAGTCTGATTGTGGAATCGCGACCAGGTCGAAACGGACCGTGATCGGGTCGTGGGCCTTGATGAGGCCGAACAGGGCCGTTGGCGGATCGATGCCGAAATCGCTCATCAAGAGCGGCAGCTCGCCGGTGGCGCGGTAGGTTCCATCGGCGCTCCGCTGCCCTTTCACATGCATCGTGACGGTCCGCTCCGTCCCCGCAATCGTCAGCCGCCCGGTGACGCGGAGGTGCCCCCATCCGGCGTCGTTAGCAGACGCCGTGAGTTCCGCTTCATTCAGACGAAAGCGGATCTGGGGATGAGCCTCTACCTTGAGGGCGGCAACAAAGTCTTTGTTCATGCGCGCTTTTCCACAGTCGAACCCGCGCACCGGGACGAGCAACTCGGCCTCGGCAACGTGGGCCCCCGCCGGACGCTGCGCGCTGAAAGACCCGGCGCCATCCACGGCACCGGCCACGCAGACGAAGGTGTTGACGGAGGAACTGCCTTCGATCCAAAGCCGACTCTCGCCCGCCAGCGTGACGCGGGGCTGGGATCCGGCAACCTGCGCGCTGCAGAGCAAGAGCAGCAGGCCGATCAACAGGCTTTCTACTATGGAATAGCGGCGTTTCATGGGTCAAGCCGTCAACAGGGTTTTACAAGCCGCTCGCCGGTGCGGCGACGACCTCGAAGTGTACCGTAACGGCATTGCCGGTCTTCAGCGTGCCGAGCATGGCCGTGGGCGGATTGATGCCGTAGTCGCTCATCACGATCGGCAGCTCGCCCATGAGGCGTATCTGGCCGTTCGGCGTCACCTGGCCCTGCACGGTCGCCGTGACGGTGTGCGTCTGGCCTGCCAGCGTCAAGCGGCCCGTGGTCTGTACGCGGAAGCCCTTCTCCGTGCCCGGCAACACCTCGGCGGCGGTGAGTTCGTAGCGAATGGTCGGGTGCTCGTCGGCCTTGAGCGCGTTGCGGGTCTTCTTGTCCATCGTGCCGTTCTTGCATTCCAGGCCGTCGGCCTGCACGGTAACCTCGGCCTGGGTGATGCCCGTCAGCGCCTCGCCGGCGTTCGTATTAAGCCACCCGTCTACCTGAGCGGCGTTGCAGCGCCAGTCGTGCACGGTCGAGGTACCCGTCACCCAGAGGGCACTGGCCTCTGTGAAGACGAAGCGGGTCGGGGTGTCGGCTTGCCATCCTGTGAGCATGGTGAGCAGCAGCGCAGTGAGAAGAATCGAACGTAGCGTCATGGCTTCAAGGGTGATGTTGAGTTGTTGTCTTTCGTTCGAATGCAAGTATCGGTATTCTGGCGTTGAGCCCATGCAAGGCTTTCCGGGGAGGTGCCTGTAGGGTGTGCCGGGTCTGCCCTGTAGGGGTTTCACCTACAGGCTGATCGACGAGCGGCCCGATCGGGCAACCGAGCGACGGGGTATCGGGAATGGGGTTCGGTACCCGACGTCATAGAGATGCAGTCGGAGGGCGGCGCTGCAGGCGCGGTGCACGGTGCGCTCCAGGCCGGGTCGCTCACGACGACCTTCACGGCCAGCCAGGGCCTGCTGCTCATGATCCCTAACCTGTACAAGATCGCCGGCGAGCTGACGCCGACCGTCTTTCACATCGCTGCCCGCTCGGTGGCGGCCCAGGCCCTCTCCATCTTCGGCGACCCCAGCGACGTCATGGCAGCCCGCACTACCGGCTGGGGCATGCTCTTCTCAAGCTCCGTGCAAGAGGTGATGGATTTCGCCCTGATCGCGCAGGCCGCCACACTCAAAAGCCGCGTCCCCTTTCTGCATATTTTCGACGGCTTCCGCACCTCGCACGAGCTCCAGAAGATCGAACAGCTTTCCGAGGAGGACATCCGCACGATGATCGATGCGGACGAGGTATGGGCCCATCGACGCCGGCCATCATCCAGGCGGCCATGGACCGGTTCGCCACACTCACCGGGCGCGGGTATCACCTCTTCGACTACGTCGGCGCGCCGGATGCCGAGCGGGTGATCGTGCGGATGGGCTCCGGCAGCGAGACGGCCGGAGAAACCGTCGCGCACCTGGCGGCACAGGGCGAGCAGGTAGGGCTCGTCAAGGTGCGGCTCTACCGGCCCTTCTCGGCCGGCCACTTACTGGCCGCGCTGCCGGAGACGGCGCGGATCGTGGCCGTGCTGGACCGAACGAAGGAGCCCGGCGCCGCCGGAGAACCGCTCTACCAGGATGTAGTCACCGCCCTCAGCGAGGGCATGATGGAAGCAGGAGCACGGCCCTCCGGAAGCTTCCCGCGTATCCTCGGCGGGCGTTACGGCCTCTCCTCGAAGGAGTTCACGCCGGCCATGATCAAGGGCCTCTTCGACGAGATGACGACAGCGCAGCCCAAAAACCACTTCACCCTCGGCATCCACGGCGACGTGACCCACACCAGTCTCGGGTACGGGCGGAAATCGACGTCCAACTTCTTCTTCAACGTGTCCCGGACGTCGATCTCCGTCAAGACCCCAAAGCCTTCGTCTTTGAGCAAGGCCGTGACCTTCGCGACGGCTTCTTCGAACGGAAGGGCGACGCGCTTCGCAAAGTAATAGGTGCTCATCTCGCAAAAAAAGTCTTGTTAGCAGTACGCTTCGTCATGCCGTCGCCTGCGCCTGATGAACCGCCTCGGCGTCTACCGGAGTCACCGTCACCTTGACGGTGAGCACCGGGCAGGGCGCCGTTCGTACGACCCGCTCGGCGACGCTGCCGATCAAGAAACGCTCGATCCCGGAGCGGCCCTGCGTGGCCAGCACGATCAAATCGACGCCTGTACGCTCCGCAAAGTCGAGGATACCGGCCGCCGCATGGCCGCTCTCCACATGCAGCCGGGTCTCAGGTGCCGGAGCGTTCGTTTTCCCTACGAGGTCCAGCAGATGTTCGCGGGCCCGTCCCTCCATGATCCGGGTATATTCCAGCGCCGGTAGCGCACCCGAGAACGCACCGCCGCTGGGTAACGGCTCGACCACATGCAGCAGATCGAGCCCCGCCCCGTAGCAGCCGGCCAGGGCACCGGCATAGCGCAGCAGCCCTTCCGAAAAGGCCGAGAAGTCTACGGGAACGAGGATGCGCTGCGGCGGCGAGGACGGCTGGGCGCCCTCTCGCACGGTCAGCACCGAGCAAGGAGCCCAGCGCACAATCTTCTCTACCAGGCTACCGATCAAGAAACGCTGCATGCCTCGGCGGCCCTGGGTGCCCATCACAATCAGGTCGATGTACTCTTTCTCGGCAAAGTCGAGGATCGTCGGGGCAATCGCCGTGCCCCGGCGCTGCACCGGATCTACGCGAACACCGGCCGTGTCGTGCCGGTCGATGGTTGCCATCAGATGTTCATAGATGAGGGTATCCGGCGTGGAGTGGCGTACGGCGGCCTCGGGCGAGTAGTAGAGCGGACTGTAGGCGCTCCCTTCCAGCGGGCCGACCACATGCAGCAAATCCACGGCGGCGGCGTGTCGACGCGCCAGGTCCAGGGCGTAGGCAAAAGCATGGTCGGCGCACGCGGAAAAGTCGGTCGGCACCAGGATTTTCTTGAAGGATATCTTGCCTTCAGATGGGTCTTCGCTCGTTTGTTTGCCTGTCATCGTAGTGCTCAGGATTTAGGGATCCGGTGATCTATCTTTTCTCTGCTCTTCATCCGGTTGGCGATACGTCAGGGAAGGTAGCCGTCACCCCATACAGGCTCCGGGTACTCACCTCAGGCGTCACGCCCGGTAGCACCTTCAGCAGTTTACGAAGCCGGCAGGAGGGAACCGTACGAGATAAGCAGCATCATGCGCTGAGAGCACGGATGAAAGGCCTGTAAGCAAATCCCTGAGACGGGTTCAGGGTACGAGTCTCCTGCTCAGATCACAAGTATGCCTGCCCCGAAGCGTTTGCCGAGTTGCCCCACCAGCAACGGCACCAGGCTCATCCCGGCCACCAGGATCCAGCCGGCCGGGTCCGGCGGATGCACCTGGAGCACAGCCGCCAGACCCGGCACATACACCGCCCCCAGGATCAACGCCGTACAGAGAGCAACTGCCCCCCAGACGTAGCCGTTGCGCGTGATCTCGTTGCGCCAGAGCGACGTGCCCGGCTCCCGCATGTTGAAGACGTGCCACAGTTGCGCAAAAGCCAGCGTGAGGAACGAGATCGTGACGGCCTCCGCCGGGCTCCGGCCCAGCCACTGGCGCGCCAGGACCATCGCCGCGAGCACGGCTGCCGTGAACACCACGCCATAGAGCACGATGCCCAGCCCGTGACGCCGGGTGATCAAGGGCTCGTTAGCCTGTCGCGGCGGACGCTCCATGATGCCTGCGGCGCCGGCCCCCAGGCCGAGCGCCAGGGCCGGAAAGACGTCGGTGACGAGGTTGAGAAAGAGGATCTGGAGCGGCAGGATGGGCAGCGTCGTCCCCACCAGTGCCGCCAGGCCCACCACCATCACCTCGCTCACGTTACACGAGAGCAAGTAGCGGACAAACGTGCGGATGTTCTCGAAGATGGCACGCCCCTCCTCGACGGCCGCTACGATGGTCGAGAAGGCGTCGTCCTGCAGCACCATGTCGGCGGCTTCCCGGGCGACCTGCGTGCCCCGCTGCCCCATCGCCACGCCGATGTCGGCTTTCTTGAGGGCGGGGGCGTCGTTGACGCCGTCGCCGGTCATCGCGACGATGTGGCCGGCTTGCTGGTGCAGTTCGATCAGGTCGAGCTTCTGCTTCGGGCTGACGCGGGCGAAAAGACGGGCCTGGAGCATACGGGCGCGTTCCTCGTCGCTGAGCCGATCAAGGGGCTTCATCGCGGAGCCGTGGACGACGGCGGCCTCCGGGTCGCTACTCAGGCCGACGGCCCGGGCAATACCCTGTGCCGTCACCGGCTGGTCCCCGGTTACCATGACGACCTCGATACCGGCGCGGCGGCACGCCTCGACGGCCGCACGTACCTCCTGCCGTGGCGGGTCCATCAGCCCGATCAGCCCGATAAAAACCAGATCCACGTAGGGCGCGGCCCGGACGTCGGCGACCGTCTTGGTCGCCAGGGCGAGCACGCGCAGCCCCTCGGCGGCGAGCTGCTCATTGCGCCGGAGCCACTGTGCGCGCTCCTCCTCGCTGAGCGGACGCGGACCGATATCCGTCAGGATGGCGGTGGCGGCGTCCAACACGGGCTCGGGGGCTCCCTTGACGGCTACCCTCCACTGGTCATCGTAAGCATGAACGGTGGCCATCATCTTCACGTCCGCATCGAACGCTTCTTCCCGCACCTCCGGCCGTTTCTTCACCAGCTCCTCCCGGCGTAGGCCGGCGTGGGTGCCGGCCACGAGCAGCGCCACTTCCAGCGGATCACCGGTCGCCTGTGCCTCCCCCTCATAGAGCGAGGCATTGTTGCACAGGACGCCTGTCTCCAACGCAGCCCGGAGCACCGGATGCGCCTGCGGATCCACCGGCGTGCCGTTCAGGCGGAAATCGCCGTCTGCACCGCCGGCCTCGATGGGGCCGGCCTCCAGCACGAGCCGGGTGAGCGTCATCCTGTTTTCGGTGAGCGTTCCCGTCTTGTCGGTGCAGATGACCCCGGTAGCGCCGAGCGTCTCGACCGACGAAAGCCGGTTGACCAGGGCGTTGCGCCGGGCCATCCGCCGCAGACCGCGCGCCAGCGCGATGGTCGCTACCACGGGCAACCCTTCCGGGATGGCGGCCACCGCCAGTGCCAGCCCCGTCTCGATCATCAGAAACAGATCCTTGCCCGTGAAGATGCCGGTGAACACGACGAGAAAGGCAACAGCCAGCGTGCCCCCGATGAGCCGCCGCCCCAGGCGGTTGAGACGCTGCTCCAGCGGGGTGGCGCCTTCCTCGGCCTCCGCGACGAGCGCGGAGATCGTGCCCAGTTCCGTCGCCATCCCGGTCTTTACGACGACGGCGGTGCCGGAGCCGCGCGTGACGGCGGTGCCCTTGTAGAGCATGGAGGACCGCTCGGCGAGCGGGGCCTGGCCTGCTACCGGAGCCGGGTGTTTACCCACCGGCAGGCTCTCGCCCGTGAGGGTCGACTCGTCGGCCTGCAGCTTCGAGCTTTCGACGAGGCGCAGGTCGGCCGTGACTACATCGCCGCCCTCGACCACGACGACGTCGCCCGGCACCAGATCCTCTGCCGGAATCTTTCGTACCTGCCCGTCGCGGCGGACGCGCGTGGTGACGGTGCCGAGCGTGAAGAGCGCCTCCATCGACCGCACCGCGCGCCACTCGGTGAAGAAGCCGATAGCCGTGTTGAGCAGGATCACCACGACCACGGCCCAGCCCTCCAGCACCTCGCCGAAGAGAAACGCTACCGCTGCGGCCACGACGAGCAGGCCCACGATGAGGCTCTTGCCCTGATCGAAGAGGATGCGCCAGAGGCTGCGGCGCGGGTGCGCGCGGAGCCGGTTCGGCCCGTAGCGGGTCTTACGCACGGCGGCCTCTTCGCCGGTGAGGCCCTCGTCCACCCGGACCGCCAGGGCCGCCGCCACCGCTTCTGCCGTCTTCGACCAGGGCTGATTCAGGAGCGTTTGCCCCGGCGATCCGTCATCGCCGGCGCGGCGGGTTGCTAGCGGTATGTCAGCGACATCTGTCACGCGTGCCCGAGATCGCTTAGTGAAAGTCTTCCATATCATGCTTCCTCAGGACATGCACCATCAGATCAAACTGTCGAGTTCTTCGTAGCGATCCCCCACCGTCGCCGCGAGCGCCTGGCGCAACGTCTCGCCTTCGCCGGGCCGGCGGGCGATCTTGCGAAGAGGCAGACCTGATAGCCGAGCCGCAGCAACTCTTCCGTGATGAGGCCGGCCATCCACGACTTGCCGCTGGCGCTGGCGCCGGCCAGGCCCAGGTTCTGATCGAGCAAGATGAACGGAGACAGGTGGACGGGGGTCTCGTCGAGCCGGTGACCCAGGAGCAGCCGGCGCTCCGGCCGGATGCGGTGCAGGGGCATCCGCCCCTCCAGAAGTCCCTCCAGGAGCGAGCAAACGGCCTCGCCGTTTTCCTGCGGCAGGACGGCATGGGACAGTTGCTTGATCTCCGGTGTGGCGTTGCTGACGGCCACGGCCAGCTCGGCGATCTCGAAGAGGCTGCGGTCGTTCTCGGCGTCGCCGCAGGCCAGCACGTTGCGGGGGGAGTAGCCCAGTTCGTGGAGGGCCTCCTGGAGTCCGGTGCCCTTGGTAGCGCCCGGCGGCAGCACCATGACGGCGCCTTTGTTGTACTCGATGGTGGCGCCGCCGCCGGTTTCGCGCAGCACATGGAGCACAGCCGTATCGTGCGGAACCCAGGTAGCGGCGATGGCCATACCGCGCTCCAGCGGTATACCCAGCCCTTCCAGGCGTTTTACGATGCCCGGCTCCAGGCGTCCGAAGGGTAGGATGACGGTATCGTTGCGGGGGCAGTAGACGGCAGCGCCGTCCTCGGCGACGATGGCTTCGAAGAGTTCGGCGAAGGGCCCATCGGCGGCGAAGGTCTCCAGGCGGCGTCCGGTGACGAGGAGGAGCGTCAGGCCGGCGCGCCGGGCGCGGCGCAACATCGACCAGGTCTCGGAGGCGACGACGCCGTCCCGGGCGAGTGTGCCATCGAGATCGCAGGCGAAAACTTTGATGTGCATGGGCCTTCTCCAGTCGGGTACGGGGATTATGCCTCTTCCGTGCCGGGGATACTCTGTGTTTCCGTGTTGCCGTCGGGGGTGGTGACGACGTGGAGCAGGGGGAGCTCGGCCCCGAACTCACGGACCATCTCAAGCGCGTGCACCAGGCAAAGCACGCAGGAACAAGGGTGCAGCGATTCGGCGCGTATCCGCCTTCTCAGACGATGAGCACCACACCGACGGCGGTAGCCACGGTGAGAAGCAGCCCCGGGAGGAGGACGCGCCGCAGCGCAGGCGAACCGGTGAGAAGCACGACAATCCCCTTGATCAGCGTGTTGGAGGCTGCCGCCAGCACGACCACCCGGGCAGCGGTCCTCAACGCCAGGTCGCCCTGAGGGCGGCTCAGTTCGGCCATCGAAAGCGTGATGGCGTCGACATCGGCCATGCCCGAGACGATGCCGGCCAGGTAAACCCCGGTGTTGCCGAGGTACTGTTGCGCGGCGTTGGCCAGCAGCAGGATAACCGCGTAGAGGGCACCAAACGTGAGGACCGGGCCTAGTTTGAAAGGATTGGTAAATCGGTGCGCCGCCTCCTCAGGCTGCTGGTCCTGCGTGCGGTACAGGTAGAGGCAGTAGGCACCACTCACGGCCGCCGTGAGGGTCATGGGCATCCAGACGACACCCAGCAGCGCCCTGTTGAGCGCCGCGACCTCAACCAGAATCCGCAGGAACATCACCGTCCAGGCCCCCAGGATGGCCAGCGCAAAGGGCTTCGGCAGATCCACGGCGCGGCTTTGTTGGGCAAAGCTGAGCGTGACGGCCGTGCTGGAGACAAGCCCACCGAGTAGACCCGTCAGCCCGACGCCGCGCCGGGGGTCGATGAGCTTGACCAGGCCATAACCCAGAAAGCTGATCCCGGAGATAAAGACGACCATCAGCCAGATCTGCGAAGGCACGAGCACGTCAAAGGGCGGGGGGCCATACCCTTCCCGGGGCAGCAGCGGCAGCACGATCACCGTAATGACGGCAAACTTGAGCGTGGCGTAGACATCGGCGGGTGTGATGCGCCGCGCCAGCGATTGCATCTGCAGCTTCACGGCGAGCAGCAGGACCAGCGCTACGGCAACGGCGGCTGCCAGCGCTACCTGATTCCAGTAACAAAGCCCTCCTGTGAGTAGCGTCACCAGCGCCGCGACTTCCGTCGTCAACCCGGCAGAGCCGCGCCGCGCCGCGAAGCCATACGCTACTGTGATGAGCACCCCGACCAGGAGCAGCAGCACGGCGAAGATAAGCGGGGCCTGCAGGAGATCTGCCACGAAGGCCCCGAGGCTGCCCAGCAGCCCCAGCACGGCGAAGGTTCGCGCACCGGCGAAGAGCTCCCTGGCTGTGTCGGGCTCCGGATCCTTCAAGGAGGCGTGTTCGCGTTGCAGCCCTACGAGCAGGCCGATGACGATCGCAATCCCGAAGCGGTAGAACAGATCGGCATTCATCGGGTAACGCGGGCTGGTTGTGTGGCTGCTTCAGGCCGCAGGTTCCGAAGGGCGGCCGGGAGCCCGTCGCGGATATTCGGGCCGAGAAGTCCCGTTATCGGCCTGGCCGCGAACACAGCAGCGCGGACGATGAAGGTTGCGGCCGTAACCGGGTCGTACCGAGGGGTCCCATACCCCCAGCCTCCGCGAAGTCGGACAGGAATCGTGACCCCCTCGAACGCGGCCTCTTCCTCGACCGCAAACCCGTAGGGGAGCGGCCTGAACGAGGAGACGCCGACATCACCCCAGCGTTCAAGCGTGACCGCACGCAGTGCTCCGTCGGGTCCGATATGGACCGCGACGGGGATCGCCTCACCATCGACGGAGAGCGTGAACCGAGCCCGGTCCGCATCGACCGCTTCCCAGGTCACGTCCGGCCCGATAAGGGCGGTGGGGCACCAGACCGCCTCCGCAACGAGCCGACCGCGTGACGAACGCGCCACGTCCGGCCCGCTGTCGGAAGGAAGCGGAACGAGCCCGAGGAGGGTAACCCGCACACCACCGTCCTGCTCGAAGTAGTGGTCGCGGACGCGTAGCCGCAGGCCCCCCATGTGTGCGCGCGCCGTCCAGACAAACCCCCGGAGCGGGGCGAGCGTCTCCTCGGCCGTGAGGGAGACGGGTGAACCGCCGGGCTGCGGCGTCATCGTTCCGTCCATCCGGAGGTAGACGGACGGAGCCAGGGGCGTGCCGGGTGCAATGGCATGAAGCAAATAGCGGCGGGCGGGTTCGGGCAGATCGTCCGCGAGATCGGGAGTAAACAGGGGCAACCCTACCGGAGTGGCGAAGAGTTGCCGTTCAATGTGGTGGGCCTTGCGGTCACCGACGAGGCGGCGCACGCCGAGCGTGGCCCCGACGACAGTCCCCCCGGCGAGCGCAGCAGTCCAAAAGCGGGCCTTGTGGGAGGATAGGAGCGTAGGCATGACAGCGTAGGGCGTAATGTAAGTAATCAGGACGTACGAATCGCGCGGAGGGATTGGGCAGCCTCGATAATGAAAGAGTCTCTCGCGGAAGAGAAGCGCGATGACCCGTTCAAGGGTGCCCCGTGCAAAGACCGGGGCGCACAGCCACGTTGCCACGCCGAGCACGCCGTAGCCCCACATCTCGAGCGCCCAGCCCAGCGAGCGGGGATTGGCCATCGTGAGCGCCGAAAGCAGCGGCCCGTCGCCGGGCGACCACTGCTCCACCAGCCCGGGTACAACGGTCGTCTGCACGGTGTAGTTGGTAAAAATCATCGCGGCGAAGGCTGAGACGAACCCCAGCGCCCATACCGTACGGACGCGCAATTCTTCGGCCGCGAGCAGGTGCAGGCTCGTGAGAAGCATCACGAACCCGCCGACGAGCAGGAGACCGGCGAGGTACGGCACGATCTGGACGACGTGGTACGCGCGGACGAACGTCTCGGCGTCACGCCACGGCGGTTGCAGGTGGGTCGCAGCGACCAGCCACAGATCGAGCGGCCCGGAGATTATCGTGCCCAACGGGGCCGTAGCCGCACCGATCGAGACCCCCTGGCGAGCATCCATAGGTCGTATCCTGACACAGCCCATCAGGCTGCTTACTCCTTCTCTTCCTCTTCGTAGGAACGAGACGGCTGTTCCCCTCCCGCTTGCGTTGCGACCTGATCGGACCGGATCTCCGGGTGGTTGATCTGGCCGCCGAGATTCGCCGTCCAGGCCATGATCCCGCTCGCCACGAGCGCGAGTATCAGCGTCGCGCCGGCCAGCCACCGGGGCACACCGCGCCGGGACAGGAAAAGACTGCCGAGCGACACGAGCCCCAGCACGACGGCGGCAACCAGCGCCACGAGGGCGGCTTCCTCATGCCGTTCGATAATCGCATGAGAGATGCCCGGCAGGCCTTCGACGACCTCTTCGGCGGCCTCGCCCGTCAGGTAGACGGCAACGGCGGCCAGGCCGCTGAGGACGAAGACGCCCGAGGCGATGGTAAGGGCCTCCGTCTTCTTCGCAAGCAGGGCATATGTCAGGATCAGCAGCCCCAGGAGCGTGCCGACCACGGGAAGGTGGGTCAGCAAGAGGTGGATATGGGCTTCGTTCATGGCTTTCCTCGATGGATATCCGCCGGAACGCGGCGACGTTCAAAAGAGAGCAGGCCTACGCGGACAGACTACTTCAGGGATCGCCCATCCGGTAGCGGCAAGCATCGGAGCCAGGGCTGAGGAGATGGATGAGACGGGGCTAGGCAAAAAACCTACAGCCCCCTCACACACACCCTGATGCCCCCGCTTTCAGCGAATCCCTTACAGCGAATCCATCCATCACCTGTATGAGGCTGCCCCGTCACCTGTGTATGCTGTTTGTTGCAGCACGCCGCACACCAGGAAGGAGCACGCCTTCACGTCCTCGCCGACCCGGCACAGAAAAACAGCCTGGCCGACCTGATTGCCGAAGGCGACCGCCTCCAGGGTGCCGATGCACGCTTCCGCCGAGAGCTGGCTGCCTGGATTCATCCGAACCGGGGCCGCAGCCGAGACGGGATCCCCGGCTATGCGCAGGGGGTAGGTGAACTGCTTTCCGTCCTGGGCCCCTTCGTCGTTCGAACGTTCGACTGGGGCGGCGGGCAAGCGGCGCGGGACCGGCAGTTAGCCGAGGGGTCGCCGGTGCTGCTGGTGCTCAGCACCGAGGAGGACGCTGCCCTGGCCCACCTGGCCGCCGGCCAGGCCCTCGACCGGGTCCTGCTTACGGCTACGGCATATGGCCTGTCCGCCTCATTCCTGAACCAGCCGGTCGAGGTGCCGACGCTACGCCCGAAAGTAGCTCGCCTGATCGGCGCCCGCCATCCCCAGCTTGTGCTGCGCCTGGGATACGGTCCCAACGTACCTCCCGCGCCTCGCCGCCCGGCCCGTGCCGTACGCTCGACCAACAAATATTTATAGAACGGTCTCATGCAGCGAGGACGATCCTTATGGGCATGCGGAAAACGAAAAACCCCTCCACGCAGACTCGGGTGTTGGAAGAAACGCACCGGCCGGCCGCCATCCGCCGCCGCCTGGCCGAGCAGCGCCGCCACAGCTACCTCGGCGACGCCGTCCTCGGCGGCATCGACGGCTGCGTGACGACGTTTGCCGTCGTGGCCGGGGCCGTCGGCGGCGGCTTCACCAGTCTGGTCGTCGTCGTGCTCGGCTTCGCCAACCTGCTGGCCGACGGCTTCAGCATGGCCGTGAGCAACTACCAGGGCACGAAGAGCCAGCGCGAACTGGTCGAGGAGGCACGGCGTGAAGAAGAACGGCACATCGCACACATCCCGGAGGGGGAACGCGAAGAGATCCGGCAGATCTTTGCCGGCAAGGGGTTCGAGGGAGACATGCTCGCATCCATCGTGGACCAGATCACGCAGGATCGTCGGCTCTGGGTGGACACGATGCTCACCGAGGAACTGGGGCTTCAACTCGATGGGCCTCATCCGCTTCGAGCGGGGCTGGCTACGTTCGGTGCGTTTCTCTTCGTCGGCTTCTTTCCCCTGTTCCCCTTCCTGCTCCCGGGCCTCACCCTCGAAACGACCTTCCTGCTCAGTTCGGTAGGGGCGGCGACGGCATTCTTCGGCGTCGGCGTGGGCAAGGGGCTGGTGTTGGGCCGTTCGGCGCTCAAAGCCGGTCTGGAGACCCTCATCACCGGCGGCGCAGCGGCGGCCCTGGCCTACGTCGTCGGAGCCTGGCTGCGGCATATGTTCGGCGCGGGATAGCCTGCTTCAGGAGGTGAATCCCGCCTGCTTCGACGGCAACGCACGGTCGAGCCGGGCGTCGTGGCCGTAGAGGTCCGGGCGAAACTGCACGATACCCTCCTCATCCACCCAGGCCGTCCGGTAGAGCACATACACCGGGATCGGTTCGGCGACAGGGATCCGTGTCTCCCGCCAGCGCTCGATGGCGGCTTCCATCCGCTCCCGCGTCCAGGTGGAATCCCCTCGCAGCACATAGGCCGCCAGGTCGAGGGGCTTTTCGAGGCGCATACAGCCATGGCTGAAAGCACAGGCGCTCTCGGCGAACAGGTGCCGCGCAGGCGTATCGTGCAGGCCGACGCCAAAGGGGTTGGTAATCGTAAACTTGACCCGTCCCAGCGGATTGGTCGGGCCGGGGGCCGGCCGGATGCGACCGCCTGCGAGAAACTCCATGTGATTGCGCGACAGGTAGCTGGAGTCCCGGCGCACGTGCGGGAGGATCTCGCTGTGGGCGATGCTGGTGGGGACGTGCCAGTAGGGCGCCAGCACGACCTCGGTGAGCCGGGTGCTGAAGACCGGCGTGGCGGTTCGCGGCGTCCCGACGATCACGCGCATCGCCAGCACCGGCGCGGCGCCTTCGACCACCTGCAAGCTGTACCCGGCGATGTTGATGAACAGGTAGCGAGGCTCCAGGTCTTCGGGCAGCCAGCGCAGCCGCTCCAGGTTGAGCACGAGCTGGCGGATCCGCGCCTCGACCGGTACGTTGAGCGCCGCCCGCGTCTCCTTGCCGACCACGCCGTCCGCTTCGAGGCCGTGCCGTCGTTGGAAGGCCCGCACCGCTCGATCCAGCGTGAAATCGAAATGATCCAGGCTGTCGGAACCGAGCGTGGTGAGGTCTCCCGTGATGCGGAGCCGCTCGCGGAGCGCCTGCACGGCGCCACCGGCATCGCCCCTGCGCAGCGACGGTCCGGGCGGCAGGCGCGCCCAGCCGCCCTGCGCTGCGAGGCGGCGGTGAAGGGATCATCGAGCAGGGTACGGATCGCGGCGATGCGGTGGAGCTTATCGTGTTGGGCCTCCGGCGTCATGGGGAAGCGGTCGTGGAGGCTCTCTACCGCCCGTATGGTAGGCGTCAGCGTGTCCCGGGCTGCATGGGCACGCAGCGTGGCCACCACGGCGGGCGCCTCGGCGGGATCGTCCACCAGGATGTAGGCGGCGTTGCGGGTGCGCCGGTCGTTGTAGACCCGGCGCGGGACGCTGTTGAGGGCATCGTACGCCTCGTAGGAAGGCTCCAGCGACCCGTAGTCGTACTCAAACGCGACCCGGGGAAGCGCCACGAGCGCCACACCGAGCGCCAGCAGGCTCATCAGCACAAAGAAGCGCGGCGCCGGGAAGCGGCGCTCCATGCCGGCGAAGCGGGCGGGCGCAGGCCGCGGCTCCGGCGCCTCGGCGGCCCGCCCTGCGCCTTGCAACGTCGTCAGGTTGATCAGGCCCATGCGCTCGAAAAACACCAGGATCGCAGGCATTAGCACGATCATGGCAACGAGGGCAAAGAGGAGACCTGTGCCGGCGATGGCCCCGAACTCGCTGAAGCCCCGGAAGTCGGCGAACATCAGCAAGTAAAAGGCCGCCGCCGTCGTGATGGCGACGATGGCGATGGCCTGCCCGGTCGTCATGAAGGTCCGCTCGACGGCTTCCACGACGGGGTATCCGACGCCGCGTTCCTCGGCATACCGGGCATAGAAGTGAATGCCGAAGTCGATCCCGAGCCCGAACAGGAGCAGCCCGAGCGTCGAGGTCATCATGTTGAGCGTGCCGAAGAGCAGGTAGACGAGGCCGAACGTCCAGGCCAGGCTGGCCGCCAGGGGCACGCCGAGGATGAGCGCCGTGACGGGCATCCGGGCCAGCTCCGAGAAGAGCACACGCGCCGAGAAACGCCGCCCGGCCCGCGCCTGGTAGTTCTTGTAGAAGAAATACGCCACGACCATCAGCAGGAGCGTCAGCACACCGGCGCCGAACGAGGTCTGCACGTCGTGGGTGATGGCCTGGACTTCGACGAGCTGGCGCAGGAGACGGCCCGCTACGGTGACCCTCATCGCCGGATGGTACGAGACGGGGTTCATCGCCTCGACCAGTCGAAGGAGGGGCTCTCGATGGCGACGGCGGCTTCGCTCTCGCCGCCTACCTGGTCGCGCAGCTTTTCGAGCGCCTGCACGCTGGCGTAGTGGGGCGGGATCAACGCCGAGAGGTCGCTGTCGATACGCAGGTTCAGGGCGAACCCGAACGCCAGGGCGGCGAGCGCCAGCCCGGCCGCGATCACGACCAGCGGGTGCCGGGCTACGCCCCGGATGAACGGCTTCAACGCCAGGAAAATGTGCTCCATGCCAGGAAAACTGCTCTATGATTGCTTGCCAGGCACACGGCCTCGCATGGTTTCCGCTTTCGCGCTTTCCAAGCGAATGAGGTGCTTCAGCGTCTCCAGCGTCGTCGCCTCCAGCGGCCTCGCCGTATCGACGACCACATGCCGAGCCTCTTCCAGCGCGTCGGGCCCTTCATACCCCGCACCCAGCCTCTCAACGTCTTCCAGCCGGGCATCGGAAACGACCTGCTCCCCGGCCTCGCGCTCCCGCAGGCGCGCCCTGACGCGTTCATTCGAAGCCGTCAACTCGACGAAGCAGTACGCGATCCCCTCCCGCCGGAGCACCGCACGAAGCGCCGCGCGGTGACGCCGCCGGCCGAAGGTAGCGTCGAGCACCGTACCCTGGTGGGCACGCGCCCGTTCGACGACCCTGTCGCGCAAGGCGGCATAGGTCGCCGCCGTCCGTTCCGGGGCATACAGAGCGGCGCGCTGCGCCTCGCTGCCGCGCTCAAAGAGCGGCACCCCCGCCTGCTCCTTGCGCACGCGGTCCGACGACACTACCTCCCAGCCGAGCCCTTCGCCCAGCGCCCGGGCCAGGGTACTCTTGCCGGTCCCGACAGACCCCATCACCACCACCACGAGCGGCGCCGAGCCCGCCACGGCGTAGCGCAGCGCGAGCCGGTAGTAGCGCTGAGCTCGCTCCCGGCTGGCCTGCCGCTCTGCCTCGGGCACCTCCGGCTCGGCACTGCGCATGCTCTCGACCTTGGCACGCACGTAGGCCCGGTAGCCCTTGTAAAAGTCGATAAGCAGAAATAAGTCGGGGTCGTTCCGGGCCGCCGCCATCCGGTCCGTGAAATAGCGCGAGAGGTCCGGCCGCCCGTTGAAATCCAGGTCCATAGCCAGGAAGGCCACGTCGCTCGCCACGTCGATATAGCGGAGCCGCTCGTTGAACTCGATGCAGTCGTAGATGCAGACGGCCTCCGGGGTGAGATGCATGTGTTCGAGGTGCAGGTCGCCGTGACAGTCGAGGAGGTGCCCCTCGACCCGGCGGCGATTGAGCAGGCCGGCGTGCTGGTCGTAAAACCGGTGGGTAGCATAGCGGAGGGCCTCGAAGGCAGGGCGCGTGATCAGATCCCCGACGAAGGATTCCGTTTGCTCGAAGTTCTCCTCCGTACTGATCCGCAGCCGTTCGACCCGCCCCCAGGCGGCGATCTCGGCCGAGGATGATTCGGCCCGGTAAAACGCGATCAGCTTCTCGACGAGGCGATCCAGGTGCGCCTGCTGCACCTCGTGCCGGGCCAGCAGCTGATGCAGAAAACACCCGTCGCCGAGCCGCTTCATGTGGACGGCATACTCCACGACGCACTCGCCCCCGCCAAAGGCAAGCGTTCCGTTTTGCCGGGCGATGGGAACGACGCCCTCGTAGACGTTCGGGCAAAGCCGCCGGTTGAGCCGCACCTCTTCATCGCAGAAGAACCGGCGCTTTTCCAGCGAAGAGAAGTCGAGAAATCCGAAGTCGACGGGCTTCTTGACCTTGAAGACGAAGTCCCCGGCGAGGGCCACGTAGGAGGCATGGGTCTGGATGAGTTCGACGGCTTCGGGCCGGTGCGGATACGAAGCCGGATCCTGCAGAAAGGCCAGAAGACAGCCCGGCGACAGGCCGTCGGCAGCCGACGTGCCCGGGTCTTTGCGCGGCTTGCGTTTTCGCATGTACGATGGGGTATCTACGCCAGCAGGGACTTGCCAAACGCCTTCACCACGAGGATGGGACAGGGCGCACCGCGTACGACTTTCTCGGCGACGCTGCCAAACAGGAGGCGCTCAAGGCCCGTCAGGCCATGGCTGGCAATCACGATGAGATCGACGTCGAACGCCTCCGCGAAACGGATGATCTCCTCCGCGGTACGGCCCTGCTTCACGTGGCACCCGAAACCCTGTTCGACGTTCGGCGTGCCGACTTCCGCGACCAGCTTTTCCAGCGCCGCCTGCGCCTCGTCTTTCAAACCGGGCGTTACGTCGTAAACAGCCGCTCCCAGATTATAAAAGGAGGGAAACGTCGGTTCAACGAGCACGTGGAGCAGTTCGAGCCGGGCCTGATACGAGCCGGCCAGCGCCTGCGCGTGCGCGAGGGCGCGCGCCGCGTGTTCAGAGAAGTCGGTAGGAACCAGGATGCTGTGAAGCCGAAGCATGATCGTCACCGGATGGGATACGTTGCGTTTCCTCGCTCGGGCCTCGACGGCGGCCCTCCTAGCGAGCACCTCCAAGGTAGCGAAGTGCCGACGCTGCGTTCTTGTTCCTCGTCCTCTCAGCATCCAGACCGTTCCCCACGGCCGGTCTTCATAGTCCTTGTGTTATCGTTCATGACAGGCCTTGTTTGAAGCGTAAACCCTCGGGAGAGGCCGCCTACTGGGCCGTATACCCGCCGTCGACGAGCAGGGTATGGCCCGTGACGAACGAGGCCGCCGGCGACGAGAGCCAGAGCACCGCCTCGGCGACCTCTTCGGCCGTACCCATCCGCCCGATCGGATGCAAGTGCGAGACCGTCTCGCGCATGGCCGGATCGCTCGTGATGCCGGCCCGTACGAGCATCGGCGTCTCGATAAAGGCCGGGCAGACAGCGTTGACCCGGATCCCCTGGGCCGCGTATTCCAACGCGGCCGTCTTCGTAAGCCCGATGACGCCATGTTTGGCCGCCGTGTAGGCCGGCGCATTGGCAAAACCCACCGTGCTGAGGATCGATGCCATGTTGACGAGGGCCCCGCCTCCTTGCCGGAGCATGTGTATAATCTCCGCCTTCATGCAGAGCCAGACGCCGCGCAGGTTGACCGCCATGACGCGGTCCCAGTCCTGCACCAAGTAGTCGGCCGTCGAGGCGAGCGGGCCTTCGATGCCGGCGTTGTTGCAGGCCGCGTCGAGCCGGCGGAAAGCCCGCAGGGTTGCTTCGACCATGTGCTCGACGTCCTTCGGGGCCGACACATCGGCCGCGACGGCGAGCACCTCGCCGCCGGCCTCGCGGATCTGCCGCGCGGTCTCTTCGTTGCCGGCTTCGTCGCGGTCGGCGACGGCGACGCGAGCGCCGGCTCGCGCAAAGGCGAGCGCGGTAGCCCGCCCGATGCCGGAGGCGGCGCCCGTCACGAGCGCCGCCTTACCTTCCCATGTAGTTTGCATGGCCAGGACGTTTATCGTAGTGAAAGGCGCATCATGCCGCTTTCGCCTGATGACGCGTGCGGGGCGTTTCGCAGGTGGACAGGCCCAGGAGCCGATAGGCCGGGCACCACCTTACGGCGGCGGTAAGCAGGGGAATCAGGCCCACGAGGCCCCACCAGCTTTCGAAGAGAAGGCCGAGCGCCACGATCACCAGGCCGAGGACGATGCGGATGACCCGATCTGTTTTTCCTAGGTTGCGATTCATGATTGATCCTCGATGGACAGGCACGCAGGCGACAGCCATGGTGCCTGAGGGTTCATGCTATGTTCATGCTATACGGCCCCCGGCTGCTCCAGGATCTCCAGCGCGGCTTCGCCGGGATCCGAGAACAGCGACTTCCCAAAGGGCTTCGTGATGAAGACGGGGCACGCGGCGAGTTGCAAGACGCGCCCCGTGACGCCGCCCAGCGGAAAACGCTGGAGCCCCGTCAGCCCGTGCGTGGCCATCACGATCAGATCGCACGCTTGTTGCTCGGCATGCCGGGTAATCTCCACCGGCGGATACCCCGTCACAATGTGATGGGTGATGGCAAGACCTGAAGGCCCCCCGACCTCAGCGCTGAGCCACGAAAGCCGCTCGTAGGCTTTTTCTTCTTCCTCTTGTTCAGCGCGTGGACGGTTCGTAAGCCCGGTGCCGTAGAGCCGTGCGTTCAGCGTGGGGTCGAGCACGTGCAGGCAGTCCAGCGTAGCCTCGAAGAGGGCGGCCAGCGCTTTCGCGTAGGCAAGGGCCTCGATGCTGTGCACGGAAAAGTCGATGGGCGCCAGAATACGCCGGATGGTGCAGCCCGCCGGGCCTACAGTGTCGCGCTCGCGCACGGCGAGCACCGGGCACCCTACCCGCCGGATGATTTCCTGGGCTACACTCCCCAGGAAGAGCCGCTTCAGGCCCCGCCGCCCTTGGGTGCCGATCACGACCACATCGACGTCCCGGTCTTCGACGTACGCGGTGATGGTTTCGCCGGGAGCCGGCCCCCGGGAATGGATGCGCTCGATGGGAATGCCTTCGTCGTCGTAGGCAGTGAGCATCGCCTGCATGCGCTCGTCCGCTTCATCGCGAAGGTGTCGATAAAAGGCCTTCTCGTTCACTGCGGCCTCGAAGGCTCCGCGAATCGGATCGTCTCCGAACACCGGAGCGACGTGCAGGAGTTGCAGCCGGGCGCCGCTGTGCCGCGCCAGGTTCAGCGCGCAGGGCAGGGCCGCTTCCGCATATGCGGAGAAGTCCGTCGCATGCAAGATGCGCTCGATCCGCAGCACCGCCTGTTTCCCCGGCATCTCGTCCGTCCGAACAGACACCGCGGGCGCTTCAAGCCTATGCTCCACGCGGACGCCCTCAACGACGCCTTTCACCGTAAGCACCGGGCACGGTGCCCGGCTCACGACCTCCACCGCCACGCTGCCGAGCACCAGGTCCTCTTCGTCGGTACGTCCCCGCGAACTCTGCACGATCAGGTCGATGTGCTGGCGCCCGGCGAAGGCAGCGATCTCGTGAGCCGGCCGTCCCCGCACGGCGTGCCTTCCTGCGGGTACGCTCGGCCCGCCCGTTTCCTCCGCAAACGCTTGCAGCAGCTTACCAGCCTCCTCATCGAGCCGGGCCAGTTGATGCCGGAGCACCAGCGGGTTATCGCTATAAAAAACAGGGGGCAGCGGCTCAATGACATGCAGCAGTTCCAGCCGTGCCGCAACGCGCTCGGCCAGACCCTGTGCAAAACGCAAGGCCGCACGGGCCTGGTCGGAAAAATCCACCGGTACCAGGATCCGCTGCACGCGCTCCGGGTCCTGCTCGCCGTGCGGTCCCACGGTCAGGACCCAGGAACGGGCAAAGCGGACCACGCGCTCGGCGGTCGAGCCGATGAGGAAGCGCTCGGTGCCCTGACGCCCGTGCGTCCCCATCACGGTCAGGTCGATTTGGTGCCGGGCGATGTAGTCGACGATCACGGGGGCGGGAGCCCCTTCCAGCACCGCCTGCTGCACCCGAAGGCCCTGCTGCTGCGTTGCGGAGAGCAGGGTGGCGAGCGTCGTTTCTGCCACCCTGCGCATGTGCCGGTAGCCCTCCTTCAGATCCGGACGTCCTGGAGAGCATTCGCCCTCCCCTCCTTGCAGCACATGCAGCACGTGTACCTCGGCCTCAAACTGACGAGCCAGGTACGTGCCGTATCGCAGGGCCCGGTCGGCACAGGGGGTGAAGTCTGTGGGGATCAGGATTCGTTTGATGGCATCCATAGTGCAACGCGTAATAAGAGGTAGGGGGTACTCCTCATGCTTTCGGGCGCCTCATGCAGGGGTAGAGGCGACCTGCCGGGCGCGCTCGGCCCGCTGCTTGATGCCCTGCATCATCTTGCGCTCCATGATGAAGTGCGCCAGATCGTACAGATGGAAGACGACCTGAGGAGCCTCCCAGGCATGGCTGCGCGTACGGACGATCAGCCGCGTCGTCTGCGCATCGATGGGATCAAGGATGAAAGCCCACGTGCCTGCGCCGGTCTGCACGGCTGCCTGCCGGGCCTCCGGGCTTTCCATCGCCGGCCCCAGCACCAGCGCCCGCCCCGGCTCCAGCATCATGACGATAGCCCGGCCGTGCCCTCCGAAGCGCTCGGGCGGTGCCATGCGCACCGTATGGCCGACGCGCATATCCTGCCAGGCCGAGACGATCCGGTCGGCGTTGTGGATGTCGGCCCCGACGAGGTTTTCGAGCCAGGAATAGCTATAGAAGCCCCCTCGGCCCTGGCCGATCTGGACGAGCCACGGCCACACGGCCTCCGCAGGGACCCCGATCGTGATCGCCCGCGTGGACGCGAAGGCAGGATCCGGCACGAGATCGTCGCCCGGCAGCACACGCCGCACCTCTTCCTCGGTGGCTCCCCACTGCCGATGCCAGGGCCGAATGGCAAATCGATACGCGGCGAGGGCCGCTCCAGTAGCGACCAGGCCCAGCCCGACGCGGGCCGCAACGTCATACGCCCCGGCAGGTATGGCACCACCCGAGCGGCGTAGCCCGCGCCGCCGATGGTTGAACCGGCGGCGTGTGGACATCAACGGTAACGTGTTCATCGGTCTATGGTTTTTTTCAAGGGTGGATAGATCATCCTATGGTCCAGCCTCTTTCATCAGAGCGCTCAGTTGCCTGAGCAACCGCTGCCCGCTCTGGTCGATGAGGGACGCCCGCGCTTGTTGCTCTCCCGTAAGCTCATGCGCCAGCGTGCCGGCCAGCCCGACCAGCGCAGCCAGCGGCGCCCGCAGTTCCTGATTGATGGTGTGCAGGAGTTGAAGCAGGGCCTCAGGCTTGGCCTGATCGGCGCAGAGGCCGACGACGATGAGGCGTAGGTTTTCCGCGATCCGAACAGGCACACAGAGCCACAGGCGCTGCTGTTGCGCAGCAACTGGCTCGGTGTCTTCCTCAAAAAAGAGGGGCTCCTGCGTCAGCAGGCTTCGCTCATAATGCCGGTGGCGTTCGCGGGCACGCTCCCGGGTCGCCGGCTCTCCGTCACAGCAGGCGAGATCCGTCTCGCCGACGCGGCCTCGCGCCAGGAGCGCGTCGGCCGCACTGGCTCGATTCAGCAGTAAAAAACGACTTTCGGCGTCCAGGACGGCCACGGGAAAGGGAAGCGCGTCGAGCACCTCCGACCAATCCCGGCCATTGGATGTATGGACCATGTACCTCCTTCCTCCCTGCCCCCATCGGCTTCCAACGCGGCACGCAGAACGAGCAGTGGGTTGCGAAATGGAAATCCACAGGGAAATGCTACGTACAGCGCATGGGAGGTTCCAGAGGAAAGAGCCTGAACCCGGCGTAAGCAAATACCTCAGCAGGAACTGAGCACGCGCTATGCCGGGTGCCCGCTTTTTGCCCCGTACCGGAACAGGCAACGCGAGCTTCCCTACGTGCTGGGCTTTGTGGCGACGCTGTGCGGCAAAGAAACCCGAGGAAAAACGCTTTGAGGCATGCCTGCCCTCCCGGGCCGAATCCTTCAGCCGATGCTTTCCTGCTGCACCCATTGCACCGCGTGCTGCAACAACTCCGTCGTGCTCTCCACCGCCAGCTTGTCCTTGATCCGGTTGCGGTGCGACTCCACCGTCTTCGGACTTATCAAGAGCGCCTCGGCGATCTCACGCGTCGACAGGCCCCGCCCGAAGAGTTCGAACACCTCCAACTCCCGGTCGCTCAACCGCTCTATCGTCGAAGCCTCTTCCTCAAAACGACGCCCTTGATACTGCAGCAGGATCTTCGTGCTCATCCCGTCGCTCAGGTAGAAAACCCCGCTGAGGACCCGGCGGATCGCCTCGACGATCTTCGTGCGGGCCTCCCGCTTCATGATGTAGCCCCGCGCCCCGGCCCGCAAGGCCCGCTCGCCGTAGAGCGACTCGTCGTGCATCGAGACGATCAGGACCGGTAGCTCCGGGTACCGGCTCTGGAGGTGCTTGGTCAGTTCGATGCCGTTCATGCCCTCGAGCGAGATATCGACGATGACGAGGTCGGGTTTGGCCTCGGGGATTTTTTCGAGGGCTTCGAGGGCGGTGGCGGCCTCGCCGCAGACGAGGAGGTCGGGCTCCTGGTTGATGAGGGCGATGTAGCCCCATCGCATGACGGAGTGGTCGTCGACGACAAAGATCTTGCGTTTCATGGGATGCTCGGTTATCCGGGTTGTGCCGTCCCTGCGGCTTTCTCCAACGGCATACGGCACGAGACGAGCGTACCGCCTCCGGGCGCCCCTTTGATGCTGTAGGTGGCCCCGATGAGGTTGGCCCGGTACGGCATGATGTAAAGCCCCGTACCCTCGGCCTGAGCCCGTCTGTCGGGCAGCAGGCCAATGCCGTCGTCGCGTACCGTCAGTTCGACGTGGTGCTCCCTGGTAGCCAGGCGGACCTGGAGGCTCCTGGCGTGTGCGTGCTTGATTGCGTTGTTCATCGCTTCCTGGGCGATGCGGTAGAGCTGGGCCGAAACGATGCTGGAAAAGGCCGGCAGCGACTCGTCATAGTCGAACGTGCACGGCACCGAAGCGATCGTCCTCGACTGAGCGACCAGTTCCTGGAGTGCGGCTGCGAGCCCCTCCTTTTCCAGCTTGACCGGGTTGAGGCCCCGGGCCAGTGCCTGGGCCTGCGCGGCGCCTTCCTCTACCATCCGGGCCAGTTGCTCCAGCTCATCCGCCCGGATCGCCTGGCCTTTCTTCAGCGCCTGGGCCATCCCCTGGGCGCCCATCGCCACGCCGGTGAGGAGCGACCCGAGCCCGTCGTGCAGGTCACGCCCGATGCGCTGGCGCTCATGCTCGCTGACACGAAGCACCTCGTGTTCCAGGCGGCGACGGTCGCTGACGTCGCGGATAAACCCGGTAAAGATCCGCCGGTGGTCGAGATGCACTTCGCTGACAGCCAGGTCTACCGGGAACGTCGAGCCGTCCTTCCGCCGGGCAACCACTTCGCGCCCGATGCCGATGATCTTCTTTTCTTCGGTCGCCAGGTAGCGCTGCACATACTGGTCATGCTCCTCGCGGTAGGGGGCGGGCATGAGCAGCTTGATGTTCTGCCCGATCAGTTCGTCGGCCGCGTAGCCGAAGATCCGTTCCGTGGCCGGATTCACCGACTCGATGCGACCCTGCGTATCGATCGTGACGACGGCGTCGATGGTCGTCTCGAGCACGGCATGGGCGCGGGCCCGGCTCTCTTCGAGGGCTTCCTCGGCCTTGATGCGCTCGCTGACGTCGCGCACGATGAGCAAGATGGCGTCCTTCCCGTCGTAGACGAAGCGGTTGGCACGGATCTCCACGGGCACGGCACGCTGGTTGACCGTCCAACGGTACGCTATCAGATAGCGCACGTCGCCCTGAACGAGCTTCTCGAAGTCCTGCAGGGCCTCCTCGCGCTGGGCCGAGGGCACGAGGTCGCGCACGTTCATGCCGATCAGCGTCTCGCGGTCGGTGTTGTGGAGCCGGCAGGCGGCCGGGTTGACGTCCAGCACCCGGCCCGCCAGATCCTCGACGAAGATGGCGTCCGGGGAGTGCTCGAAGAGGTCGCGGAAGCGCTCCTCGCTCTCGCGCAGCGCCGCCTCGGCCCGCAGGCGCTCGGTAATGTCGGTGCCCGAACCAAGCGCACCGACCACCTCCCCCTGCTCATTACGGACCACCGCGTTGTGCCAGAGGATATGGCGCTCCTCGCCGCTACGGGTCAGCACGGCGTTCTCATGATGTTCGACGGCTTCTACGTCGCCGGACAGCAACGCCCCGAAGACCTGCCGTACAGACGCTCGGTCTCGCTCCGGCAGAAAATGCGCGAACCAATCCCGTCCGACGATCTCCTCTGCGGCGTATCCGAGCTTTTCACATCCGGTCTGGTTGATCCGGGTAACATACCCTGCGCGGTTGACGGCGACCATGATGACCCCGCACACGTCCAGGTACAACTGGGCGAGGTCTTTTTCTTGTTTGATCTGCACTTCGACCTCTCTCCGCCGGGTAATATCCTCAATAGCCAGCAGAATGAGCCGGCTGGCCTCGATGCGGCGGGCATTGAGCAGCATCGTTCGCCGCCCGATCTGTCCGAAGAAATGCTCGACCTCGAAGTCGGTGAAGGCGCTATCGGCAGAAAGGAGCGCCTCCAGAAGCATGCGCAGTTGGGGGATGTCCCACTGGTTGTCGCCCAGTTCGTAGATAAGACGCCCCTCGGTCTCCTCCGGACGCACCGCGAAGGTCCTGTAGAAAGCACGGTTCGCCGAGAGGATCTTCAGGTCTGCGCCAAGGACGAGGAGGGACTCCCGTGCCGTGTTGAAGATTTCCGCAAAGATCTGCGCGTCCTCGAAGACCGGGTGCGGCTCTTCGAGGCCTTCGCTCCTCAAAGCCAGTTCTTCTACGGTCGATCTATTGCCAGAGCCGGGCATGGCTTCACTTCGGGTGATCACGGCAGAGCGCGGTTCTTTACAGCATACCTCGCTGATGGATCTAAGCTACACCGCCCCGCCTTCCCGGCCTGTAGGGAAAAGGATCACACGCGTGCCGGAGAAACCATCAAATTCTCACGCCGATTCCAGCTTCACCCGCTCGAAGAAGAACGCCACGCGCACAGGGATGAACCGCCGCCGCCGGGTCCTGCTTGAAACAACCGTTCGCTTGTAGGATTATTCTTGATGGTTCAGCATGATTCTTTTCCGGGTCGCCTACCCCGATGCTTGCCTCGGAAAGCAACCGCTTCCTTAGACGGATACCTCGGCGCGTGCTCCCAGGAGGGTCATGCATCACGTGCACAAGGCAACGCGATAAAACCATGGAACACGGTGCCGAACAAAACACGCGCCCGGGCGATCCGTCTACCAATCCCTTGCGGGTGACGCGCAACTCCCTGCACCCTCTTTTTGCCCCGAAAAGTATTGCCGTCATTGGGGCGAGCGAGCGCCCGGGCAGCGTAGGCCGTTCGGTGTTGTGGAATCTCATTAGCCATCCCTTCGGGGGTACGGTCTTCCCCGTCAATGCCCGGCGCGCCAGCGTGCTCGGCATCAAGGCGTATCCGTCCATCGAAGCAGTCCCGGAGCCGGTGGACCTGGCCGTCCTCGTGACGCCGGCGCACACGGTGCCCGGCCTTGTGCGCGACTGTGTGGCGGCCGGCGTAAAGGGGGCCATCATCATCTCGGCCGGCTTCAAAGAGATCGGCGCGGAAGGCGTCCGGCTGGAGCAGCAGATCCTGGCTGAGGCCCGCAAGGGGGCCCTGCGTATCATCGGGCCGAACTGCCTCGGCGTGATGAGTCCTATGACAGGGCTCAACGCTACCTTCGCCAGCACCATAGCCCGGCCCGGCAACGTCGGCTTCATCAGCCAAAGCGGGGCGCTCTTGACGGCCATCCTGGACTGGAGCCTCCACGAAAACGTCGGCTTCAGCGCGTTCGTCTCTGTCGGCTCGATGCTCGACGTCGGGTGGGGCGACCTGATCCACTACCTGGGCGACGACCCGCAGACGCGGAGCATCCTGATCTACATGGAGTCCATCGGCGATGCCCGCGCCTTCCTGACGGCTGCCCGGGACGTCGCCCTGCGCAAGCCGATCATTGTGATCAAGGCCGGGCGTACGAAGCAAGCCGCCCAGGCCGCCGCTTCCCATACGGGCACGTTGGCCGGAAGCGATGCGGTACTCTCGGCCGCCTTTCGCCGCACGGGCATACTCCGCGTCGACAGCATCGCCGACCTGTTCTACATGGCCGAGGTGCTGGCCAAGCAACCCCGCCCGGCAGGGCCTCGCCTGACGATTCTCACCAATGCCGGGGGGCCCGGCGTGCTGGCTACGGATGCCCTCATCCAGGGTGGAGGCGAGTTGACCACGCTTTCGGAGGAGACGCGGGAGGCGCTCAGTGCCTTCCTGCCCGAACACTGGAGCCACAGCAATCCCATCGACATCCTCGGCGATGCCGACCCGGAACGCTATGCCCGCGCCCTCGAAATCGCCGCCAACGACGCGCAGAGCGACGGCCTGCTCGTCACCCTCGTCCCGGTAGGGGTGTCTGATCCCACCCAGGTGGCCGAGAAACTCAAGTCTTACGCCCGGCTGGGAGGCAAGCCCGTGTTGGCGAGTTGGATGGGTGGGGCCGACGTTGCGGCCGGCGAAGCCATCCTCAACCAGGCCGGCATTCCGACGTTTGCCTATCCCGATACGGCCGCCCGGCTGTTCAACTATATGTGGCGCTACAGCTACAACCTGCGCGGCCTCTACGAAACACCCGTACTGCCTGAGGACGCCGAGGGGATGCCGGATCGCGCCCTGGCCCAAACGATCATCGAGACCGCGCGCCGGGACGGGCAGACGCTCCTGACCGAGTTCGACGCGAAGCGTTTGCTCGCCGCCTATGGTATTCCAACGGTCGAGACACGCTTCGCCGCGCAGGCGGAGGCGGCGGTGCACCACGCCGAGGAGATCGGGTATCCGGTCGTGGTCAAGCTCCACTCGAAAACGATCACGCACAAGGTTGACGTGGGCGGCGTCAAGCTCGGCTTGCATACGAGCAAGGCCGTGTGTGATGCGTTCGAGGCCATCCAGCAAGCCCTGGCGCAGGCCGGCCGGGCCGACGCGTTTGACGGCGTCACGGTACAACCCATGGTGAGCCTGGAGGGCTACGAGGTCATCCTGGGCAGCAGCCTGGATCCCCAGTTCGGCCCGGTCTTGCTGTTCGGCTCGGGGGGTTCGCTCGTTGAAGTCTACCAGGATAGTGCGCTCGGGCTGCCGCCGCTCAACACGACGCTGGCCCGGCGCATGATGGAGCAAACGAAGATCTACAAGGCGCTCCAGGGCATACGTGGCCGCGCTGCCGTAGACATGGAGACGCTGGCCAAGTTGATGGTCCGCTTCAGCCAGCTCGTGGTGGAACAGCGCGTCATCAAAGAGATCGACATCAACCCGCTGCTGGCTACGCCCGGCGCGTCGAGACTACTCGCCCTCGATGCCCGCGTGGTGCTTCACGACGCCGACGTCACCGTGGAGATGTTGCCGAAACTCGCGATCCGCCCCTACCCGCATCATTACGCGGGGGCATGGACCCTGAAGGACGGCACCCCGGTCACCATCCGTCCGATACGCCCGGAAGACGAGCCGAAGATGGTCCGGTTTCATGGGACGCTCTCCGAGCAGAGCATCTTCTTTCGCTATGCGGGCCTGCTCAAGATCAGCCAGCGCGTGGCGCACGATAGGCTTGCACGCCTCTGCTTCATCGACTACGACCACGAGATGGCCCTGGTGGCCGAACACGAGGACCCCGTCTCCGGCGACCGGGAGATCATCGCGGTGGGACGGCTTACCAAAATGCACGACACGGGCGACGGGGAGGTCGCTATTCTCGTAAGCGACCAGCATCAGGGCCAGGGCCTGGGTACCGAACTCGTCCGTCGCCTTATTCAGATCGGTCGCGACGAGGGGCTACAGCGGCTCGTTGCCGTGATGCTCCGGCAGAACCAGGGTATGCAACACGTTTGCCGGAAGCTGGACTTCGACGCCGTGCCTTCTGACGACCTGTCTGACTCCATGATTCAAGCCGTCAAGCTGCTACAACGCACGTGAGCAGCCAAGCGACCCGCCGCTTTCGCCCCGCATTCAGCGCTACCGGAGGCGTACCTGTTGAAGCCAGTCGCAGAGACGGTCGATGGCCGTCATCACGGGTGCACAGCAGGTTTTCAGAAAACCGACGGGTACGGGTTGAGCCTCTCCGTTCCGGGCGGCCTCCAGGGCGGCCGCGCCATCGAAGTCGACATAGGCCAGCCGGGCGGTGAGTTCATCCTCGGGGCGTCCGAACACCACACCGGGCAGGATGGCCACGCCAGTGTCTTGCAGCACCCGCTCACACAGACCCTGGCTGGTAGTAATGCCCTTTTGCCGGAGGGCTTCGCGGAAAGGTCCGAAGTCTGGGAAAAGGTAAAAAGCGCCCCGGGGCGGCTGGACGTGGGCACCGGCATCGCGTAACCGCTGCGCGCAGTAGCGGCCGAGCGCGCCTAGAATACGCCTGCATTGCGCCAGATATGCGTCGATGTCCGGGCCGCCCTGGAACCCCCTGACGGCAGCAAACTGAATAGGAGCACTGGTCGCCGTGAAAGTCTCACTGGCCGTCACGGCGATCGCGTCGGCGAGCCAGTGCAGGGTTTCGGGAAAGGTGAAGGTGCCCAGCCGCCAGCCGCCGGCCCCGCACCACTTGCTCAAGCCCGCACTGATGATCGTGCCTTCGGGATAATACCGGGCGATGGAGACATGCTGCCCTGTGTGATGCAGCTCGCCGTAGATCTCGTCGGAGAGAACAACCATACGATAACGCTGGGCGATGCCGGCCAATGCTTTCAGTTCGTCCGCCGCATACGTGTTTCCTATAGGGTTGGAGGGATAGTTCAGGATGAGGAGACGTGGCCGTTCCGGATCTTCCCGGCCCAGGCGTTCCAACGCGTCGGGGGTCAGGCGCCAGGCCTGTTCGGCCTCGGTGGACAGCCACCGGACACGGCGGCCGATGATCTGGGCCTGGGGGGCATACGAAACCCAGCTCGGCGTAGGGATGACCAGATCGCCGTAATAGGTGAGTTGCAGCAAGAACATCAACTCCTTCGACCCGGGGCCAATGAGCACATCAGCGCCCGTATAGGTCAGGCCGTTGACCCGGCCGTGATACCCCGCCACCGCCTCGCGCAACGCAAGTAACCCTTTCACGGGCAGGTAATCCTTCTGATGGGCATTGGACCGCAACGCCTCGACGACCGAGTCGGGAACAGGAAACGGGGATTGCCCGAGGCCCAGCTTATACACGATCCGGCCCTGGCGGCGTAACGCATCGCTGCGCTCGTTGATGGCAAGCGTGGCTGAAGGCCCCAGGCCACGAATATTCAGGTTGAGATGAACGTCCGGTGCCGGTTTTTTTCTTTTCCCCATGTTTCGATCAGGAGGCGATACCCTCGGATGGGAAAGTCCCCCGCTGTTACCCGTCACTATGGCGTCCCGGCTACGTCGTGAGCAGGTCGGCGGTTGAACCCGTGCCGTTGCCGCGCATGCCCGGCAAGGCTGGTGCCTGGTTCTCGAAGAAGAAGCGCCCCTGGCCGAAGGCGGGCTTCAGATCCGTCAGCCAGGTCGCTTCCGGATCATACCGCGCAAAGAAGGGACGCCGTACATAGGCCGGATTCCGTGCCTGCAAGAACGACAGGACGAATACCTTCTCCCCCCGAACCTCCGTGATGCCCTGCACTTCTACTTTGCCCGGAAAGGCCGACATCAAAGGACCACGTACCGTCCGCCCCAACCCCGAGACACGCTGATAGGCCTGCTGGTAGATCCGCCACGCCTGCTCCAACGGCATAGAGAAATACTGCGCCGCGCCGGTGTCGCGCTCGACGAACATGTAGTACGGGATGCAACCGAGCCGCACCTGCTCCTTCCAAAGCCGCGCCCATACCGCCGGGTCGTCGTTGACGTGCCGGATCAGCGGCGACTGGGTACGGATCTCGGCGCCGGTAGCGCGGATGCGCCGGACGGCTTCCTGGGCTACGGGCGTTGCGAGTTCTTTCCAGTGGTTGTAGTGGCCCATCAAGGCCAGGTGCTTGCCCGAAGCCACGACATGTTCGAGCAGGCGCAGCGCGTCGTCGGCGTCCTTGTCGGTCACGTAGCGATACGGCCAGTAGGCCACCGACTTGGTGCCGATGCGAATCGTCCGGATATGGTCAAAGTCGGGCTCCAGCAACGGCTCGATGTAGGTAGCCAGGTTGCGAGCCGACATGATCATCGGGTCGCCGCCCGTGAGCAGCACATCGGTAACTTCGGTGTGCCGGCGCAGGTAGGCCTGGAAACGCCGCGACTCGTCCGTAGCGAACTTGAGATCGGACATTCCGACGAACTGGGGCCATCGGAAGCAGAACGTGCAGTAGGCGTGGCAGGTCTGGCCGCCGGCCGGGAAGACGAGGCACGTCTCGCGGTATTTGTGCTGAAGGCCGGGTACGAGCTCGTCGTCGAGCCTCGGCACGTTGGCCGTCATCTGCCCTGCCGGATGGGGGTTGAGTTGCAAACGGATCTCGGAAGCCAGGGCATTGATTTCCGTTTTGGGCGCCTTGCGCCGGAGTGCATCGGCCATAGGCCCGAAGTGCTCCCGGCGCAGCATCCGCTTCTGCATGAAGGTGAGTTGAAAGATCGGGTCGTCCGGGATGCGGGTCCAGTCGATGAGGTCGTCGGCGACGTAGTTGTTGACGCGGAAAGGCAAGACGTGCCCCACTACCTGCAAGGCAAAGCGTTCATCGTCCGTAAGGAGCTGGTATTGAGGCAGCTGGTGGATGTTGCGCAGGGTATAGAAGCTGGCTTTACGAGGCGTTATGGGCATAGCCATAAGGGGTTTTCGTTCAGATAATACCGACGTAGGGCCACGGCTCGGAGCTGCCGTCCAACAGGATCCGGCACAACACGCTGCACGGCTTTGCCCTGCCTCAGGTGCTGTACCGGGCGCGATGATGCTTCGTTGAGTGGGGTCGATGACGGGGCGTCATCGTGCCAAGCCTGGCGAGGCGGCTTATCGGCCCGGGAGTGCGGCAGAAGCCAGGGCCTTCCCTGGAGACCAGCACAGCGGGTCAGGCCATCACACACCGCAACGCTACGTTCAAAACAAGAGGCCGCGTGCGTACCGGAAGAAAGACGCCCGGGGCGGACGAGAGAGGTCCCAATCGGGTGGCCTCGAAAGCAAGCGCTCCGGGCGCTCTGGTGTGCCTATCCGCCTTGCCGTTCGATGCGCCGTAACGGGGCCCTTGAAGCCGGCCCCGTTACCTTCGGTGTAAAACCGACTCTTCAGTTAAACTTGACATTATCACAAGATAACAATACCGGCAGCGAATACAAGTCCTACGTGATTCACAGGGTGTACGACAAAGTGCACCGGTTCATGTGTTGCCCCCTACACGCCTGCCTTGAGGGAGGTGGCCCGCAGGGCCGGAGGGTGTACAACCCATAGGTAACACCCCCAGTCGCTGCGCGACAGCCCCCTCAAGGGGGCGGTTTGGGGTGTTCTCGGCCGTACGTCGTGCAAATTGTCGTGCACCCTGATTCACAGGCTGATAGAAGACGATATCATCCGGGACGAGGCGCAGCACAAAGCCGAAAAGACCCGGGCCCTCCATCCGCAGGGCACGCCGAGACCGCCCCTGTGTGGCTGCCGGAACCGTTTCGCACACGCAACCCGATCACACATATGAATGCGGCATCCATAAAGGCCGAAATCCTCGAAAAACGTCTAATTTAAGCACTTTTTCCACACATCACATATGACACGGTGATGACACTGCCACGGCGTACTTTAAGGGTAGATAAACGCTGCGGCGGATCGGTTACAGCCCGGTTCTCTTCACCCGTCAACACCCCGAAGCCATGACGTCCGAACTCACCTCCTCGATCGATACACGTTGGCCCGCATCCCAGACGAAATGCCCCTGGATGCACCCGCGCTTCCCCACGGGCACAGTCACGCTGCTCTTTTGCGACATCGAGGGTTCGACGCGGCTCTTGCAACATCTCGGCGGTGCCGACTATGCGCACGTGCTCGGCGTGCAGCGCCGGCTGCTGCGTACCGCCTTCCAGGCATGGGACGGCATGGAGGTCGACACGACGGGGGATGGCTGCTTCACCGTATTCAAACACGCCGCCTCTGCGGTTGCGGCCGCTGTAGATGCGCAGCGTGCGCTGGCGGCGTACCCATGGCCCCGAGGCGTACAGGTGCGGGTCCGGATGGGATTGCACACCGGCGAGCCGGGGCTGTTCGCAGAGGGGTATGTGGGCCTGGACGTGCACCGGGCCGCTCGGATCTGTGCAGCCGCACAGGGCGGTCAGATCCTGCTTTCCCAGGCTACACGCACGCTCGTTGAGCATGCATTGCCTGCCGGGATGCGCCTGCAACCGATGGGGCGGCACCGGCTGAAAGACCTGGACCACCCGGAGCACCTCTCCGCGTTGCAGGCTGCCGGCCTGTGCTTCGGAAGCCGGATCCATGAAACGCGTATGGCCGCCTGACGTCCGGCGCAGGGCTCGGACGCGTTCGGCAATCGCAGAGGATCAGGCATCCGTTGCGACATCGCAAAGCGCCGCCTGCGATAACAACGACCTGGTCTTTGTTTATGCAGCGGCTTTGTCGAATGATTCAGCGCTATGCTGCGGCCTCAAGGGTCTCGGGGCGCGTGGCCCAGTACGCCCATGCGATGAAGAGCCCCTGGAAGGGCAGCCGGGCATAGAGCAACCATGCAGGCACCTCGGCAAATAGTGCAGGGTGCCACGCCATGTGCACGTTCGCCGGGAAAACCGCGATCAGCAGCAAGATAAGGCCCCACCCCGCGGCAGCACGCAGGGCAGGCACCAGCACAGCGAGGCCGCCGATCAACTCGGCGAGGCCGCTTAGATAGACCAGTTCGCAGTGCGCCGGCAGGTACGGCGGCATGATGTTCACATAGAAAGCCGTGCTCACAAAGTGATTGATGCCGGCTACGACGAAAAAAAGGGACAGGGCCAGCAATCCCCATCGTCTGGCCCGGCTTGTTGGAAGCGGAAGCATGGCGTTCCTACGGATTACGTGAAGAGCACGCCGGGATCAGCGTAGTCCCATGTTGCATTAGCCGCCGCTCCACTTCAACCGGAGCAAGGGTTGCCCTGTCTCTTCGTGGATGCGCTCCTTCATCAGTACAAAGCCATAGCGGTCGTAAAAGCGACGGCCCAGGGTGTTGGCTTTGAAGACTTCGACCTCCAGGTGACCGCGCAACCCGCGGGCATGATCCACGAGCTGCCGGCCGATGCCCTGCCCATGATGGTCCGGCGCTACGTAGAGCCCCCCCACTTCGTCGCCCAGAAGGGCAATAAAACCCACAACGCCCGTATCGAGGATAAAAACCCAGGTCTCTGCCATCGGGAGGTAGACTTCGGCGATGGCCTTGCGCTCATCCCGAAGAAAAACATTATCCAGAAAGGGATGGGCAAGACGGGTGGCTGCATTCCATACGTCGAGTACGTCGTTGAGGTCGCGGTCTTCGTACGGCCTGATCATATGTTGCTTGTCATGCTCTGCCTGCCGCTTCACATCTACCACCGTCCTACCCGGAGAATACGTATATTTTGCGTACCGAACGTGTTCCGGTCTTTTAATGGACTCCCTCTCCATGATGCACAGACGAACCTTCCTCAAGGCTACCGCCGCAGCCGCCACGGGCGGCCTCTTGACGGCGTGCGGGCGCGAGCCCTCCGCTGCTTCCGAAGCAGCCACGTCCGCCCCCGCTCACCTCGACCGGATCGGGGTCAACCTGTTTACGATTCCCCACCTGCTGGAGCAAGACTTCGCCGGGGCGATGGCCAAGCTGGCGGGCATCGGGTACAAGGAACTTGAATTCTTCGGCCCCTACCCGTTTAGCGTGCCCGAGGTCCACGCGCGATGGAATGCCGTCACCGGCGCGCTCGGCTTCACGCAAAGCGGATACTTCGGCGTATCGGCCCGGGAGGTCCGCGACCTCCTCGACGGCCACGGCCTCTCGACGCCGTCGATGCACATCGACCTGGACACGCTGACGACGCGCCTCGACAACGTGGCGGAAGCGGCTCACGTCCTCGGCCAACGCTATGCCGGCCCGTCGGCGATCCCCGCGGAAAAACGCCAATCCCTCGACGGGTACAAGCGCACCGCCGACGAATTCAATGCCCTCGGGATGCGGATGCAGGAGGTCGGCCTCCAGCTGTTGTATCACAACCATGGGTACGGCCTGGTAGCCATGGAGGGCGAGATCCCGCTCCAGGTTTTCATCGAGCGCACCGACCCGACGTATGTGGTGTTGGAGATGGACATCTACTGGACGACGGCCGGAGGGGCCGACCCGATCGCTTACCTGGAAGCCTATCCCGATCACTATCGGCTGATGCACATCAAGGATATGACCGAAGTGGTGCGCTTTGAAGGCGACGGCGGCGATCCCCAACAGTGGATCGAACTCTTTCCCTACATGGCCGATGCCGGCAGCGGAGTGCTCGACCTGCCGCGTATCCTGGCTACCGCCCGGCGCACAGGCATACGACACTTTTACCTGGAACGCGACCGCGCCGAGGATCCGGATACGACGCTGCAGAACAGCTACACCTTTTTGAGCACCGTCGACCTCGACGGGTAGTACGGTTCGCGGGGCCGGGATTTCTTCAAACGGCGGCCTTCCGCCTCATACGGTGATTCTTTTAGTCATTAGTTTAGCGAAAATCGGGCAGTGAGATGGTCTTGAACGAAACACGGCGACCCTTCCTTTGTGAGGTAATGTGTCTCGTCAGCTACCCTCACAGCCGAATGATCGCCGTGCACACGTTCTATCGATCTAGCTTTGGCGCGTTCCTCCAGCGCCACGTCAACGACCTGTTTACCAAACCCGCCCAGCA
>Ga0302046_10000574_pt1 | contig 36460 bp, 38 predicted proteins | sample RVTome_11_FD_200261 | JGI IMG/M metagenome (GOLD analysis project Ga0302046, IMG submission 200261) | Soil microbial communities from uranium-contaminated site in the Upper Colorado River Basin, Wyoming, United States - RVT147D111 (version 2) ...
TGGCTCGGCGGCGCTCGTCGAAGATCCGCCGGAAGCGCGCTGTCTCCTGGCCCGCCTCGCGGAGCGCGGCCAGCGCCGCCCACTGCACGAACTCGTTGGTCGAGATGAAGAAGTTGCCGTGAGCGGCTTGCAGCGCCCGCATGAACTCCCACGGGGCGATCACGTAGCCGAGCCGCCAGCCGGTCATGGCGTAGGCCTTCGAGAAGCCGTTGAGCACGAAGGCCCGGTCGGTGAACTCGAGGATCGTGTGCTCCGCACCCTCGTAGGTGAGCCCGTGGTAGATCTCGTCGGAGACGATCCAGGGGCCGAGCCGGGCCAGCGCCGCCATCCGCTCGGGCGCGAGCACGGTGCCCGTGGGATTGGCGGGCGAGTTGACGAGGATGGCCTTGGTGCGAGGGGTCAGGCGCTCGCGCACCCGCTCGGGCCGAAACTGGAACGCGTCGTCCTCATCGGTGGGGACGTAGAGGGGCTCCCCCTCGGCGTACTTCACGAACTTGGGATAACACGCATAGTACGGGTCGGACAGCACGACCTGGTCCCCCGCGTCGAGGAGCACCGTGAAGAGCAGCAGCATCGCGGGCGAGGTCCCTGCGGTGACCAGGATCTGGTCGGGCGACACGGGGACACCGTAACGCGCGCGGTAGTGCTCGGCGATCGCCTCGCGGAGCGGAAGGATGCCCAGGGTGTGGGCGTAGTGGGTGCGCCCGTCCTTGAGCGCCTTCTCGGCGGCCTCGCGGATGACGGACGGCGTGTCGAAGTCCGGCTCGCCGAATTCCAGGTGGATCACGTCGACTCCCTGGCGTTCCATCTCCTGCGCCTTCTGGAACACCTCCACCGCGAGAAACGGCTCGATCTCGAGGGCACGGCGAGCGATCACGGGACCCTCCCCTGTCGGCTGCGGAACGTGCGACGCACCCCGTACGGCCCGCCCCGACCACCCACGTACGCCACCAGCTCGCGCAGGGAGCCGTCCAGGCGCTCGGCCGCATCGGACGCCGGGGTCACCACTGACCAGTGAAGCGCGGGGGCCACGGTCAGCCCGGTCAGAATAGGAGCTCGGAGACGGTGCGGCGGCGCCGGCGCGCCACCCCGGTCCGGTGGGCGGCCTTCGCCACCTCTCGCGCCACCGTCGGCGCGACCTTCCTGTTGAACACGCTGGGGATGATGTACTCCGGGCCCAGCTCCCCTTTGCCCACGCACGAGGCGATGGCGTGGGCGGCGGCGATCTTCATCTCGTCGTTGACCGCGCGCGCGGGAATCAAGCATGCCGCGGAAGAAGCCCGGGAAGCAGAGCACGTTGTTGATCTGGTTCGGGTAGTCCGAGCGGCCGGTGGCCATGACGCGGACGTGCCGCTCGGCCTCCTCGGGGTGGATCTCCGGCACCGGGTTCGCCATGGCGAAGACGATGCGGTACCGGCAGCGCCGCCTCGGGGCCTATGTCGCCGAGGCCGAGCACCGCCGTGCCATCGGTGACCACCGCCACGGAGTTCTGCTTCATCGTCAGGGTGAACGCCCGGCTGGGATCCTCCTTGATGGCCAGGCAGACGCGGGCCACGCCCGGGGTGTAGACCATCGAGAGGTCATCCCGGGTGCGGATCGCTACCTTGCTCCGGATCTCGATCTTCCCGCCCAGGTGCATGAGGAAGGTGCGGTCGGAGATGTTGGCCACCTTCACGCCGGCGAGACCGCGGAGCCCCTCGATGATGTCCTGCCCGTGGCGGCTGTCCCGCGCCTTGATCGTTATGTCCCGCAGCACTTGATCTCCCGTCATCTCCACCAGGTCCACGGCCCCAATGTCCCCGCCGGCCTTGCCGATGACGGAGGTGACCTTGCCGAGCATGCCGGGCTTGTTCCGGATCTCGAGCCGGACGGTGAGGCTATAGGAGGCGCTCGGCGTGATGGCCATCAGCGGGCCCCGGGGATCGGCTCGAGTCCCTGGCCGGGACACGCCGACCAGTCGCAGAGGGTGACCGCGCCAGTCAATCGAGACTCTCCGGAAACCCGGTGGGAGCGGGGTGTCGGGACAGCGAGCGACAAGGACCGGGCGGCATGCGCAAGCTCGTGTTCTGTCAGGCGTTTCGACCATAAGGCCCCGCCCCGGGACTGTCAACCGAAATCCCCCGGCTTGCGCGGTTGACGGCCCGCTGCAGGCCATGCTATCTGACCGTCATGCCGGGCCCCGCCGTCCTGGTGCTGCTACTGCTGGCCCTGGTGCGGCCCCCCGCCCAGGCCGAACCTCACCCTTGGGTGCCCGTCCCGGGCAAGAGCCAGGTCTCCTTCGACGCGACCTTCCCGCTTGGCGACTTCACCGGGCGGACGGAGGCGCTGGAAGGCGAGTTCCGCGCGGACATCGCCGACCTCGGAAAGGGGGTGACCGGGTTCCTGCGATTCAGCCCCGCCACGCTCCGCACCGGGATCGAGGGCCGCGACCGCGACATGCGCGAGGCCCTCCAGGTCGACCGCCACCCCGAGGTGCGCTTCACCGCGCAAGCGGTCCAGTCCTCCTTCCCTTCGGTGGCGGAGGGCGCCGACGTCATTCTGACGATCCGAGGCCTGATGCTCATCCGCGGGGTCGAGCGTCCCACGAGCTTCTCTGCCCGCGCTCGGCTGCGGGGGGACCGCGTATGGGTGCGGGGCGAGTCCACCCTCAGGATGAGCGATTTCGGGATCACTCCGCCGACGCGGCTGTTCCTCGCCGTCAAGGACGAGATGGCGGTGCGCTTCGACCTGCTCCTGGCTCGATCGGAGTGAGCTGCCCTCAGCGCGACGGCAACACAGCCCGCCGGAGCAGGTCCAGCGCCAGGATCGCTGCGCGGATGCGGAGCGAGGGGAGATCGCCGCCCAGCCGGTGGTGGCGTCGCTCCGTGTGGCCATCCCGCGACACCGCGATCGCCACCAGCGTCACCGGCGGATCGGCCCCCGCCACATCCTCGAAGGACGTCGCGACTCCCACCGCGGCGCCGCTCCACTTCCGCACGGCGGCGGCGAGCATCCCGGCCGTGACTTCGGGATCCCCCTCCGGAGGCAGAGCGGCGCCGATCCGGGAGGCGTCGCCCCGTGACATGAGGATCGCGCCGCCCGCGAAGAGCTCCGGGGCGCCGAGGGCGAGTCGCTCCGCCACCGCTCCGGCGCTCCCCAGCTCCGCCACGGCCACACGGGCTTCTGCCGCACGGAGGCCCCGGGCGATCACGGACTCCAGCGTCTCGGCATCAACCCCGAAAACCACGTCCCCGAGCCGCTGCCGGATCTCGGCCTCCACCGGCCCGATGAGCCGCTCCAGCGTCTCGCGGTCCCGCGCCTTCGCGGCGATCCGGATGTCGACCTGCCCCAGATGGGCAAGCGTGCCGACCGTGGGATTGTGCCCCTTTTCCATGAAATCGGCGAGGCTCTCTCCGATCCGGCTTTCTCCGAGCCCCACCGTCCGGATCACGCGCAGCCGGATCTCCTCCCCCAGCCCGTAGCGCTCGCGTAGATAGGGCAGGACACGGGTAATGAGGAGGTGCTGCATCTCCCGCGGGACGCCCGGCAGTGTGATCACGCAGGCCTCGCCGGCCTCGATGATGAAGGCGGGAGCCGTGCCCACGGGATTCTGCACGGCTATGGCCCCAGCCGGAACGAAGGCCTGGCGGCGGTTGGAGGGCGATACCTTGAAGCCGCGGGCAGCGAAATAGGCCTCGATCTGGCCCATCAGCCCCGCGGAGAACACCAGTTCCCGCCCCGTGGCCGCCGCCACCGCCTCACGAGTGATGTCGTCGGCCGTGGGCCCGATGCCCCCGGTGGTGACCACCACCTGGGAGCGGTCGAGAGCCTGCCGGAGCGTCGTCTCCAGGCGAGCCAGATTATCCCCGACGGTGGTCTTGTAATACAGGTCCAGGCCGAGGTCGGCGAAGTGGCGGGCGATGAAGGCGGAATTGGTGTCGACGATCTGGCCCAGCAAGAGCTCGGATCCCACAGCGATGATCTCGGCCCGCACGGTGTGCCTCCAGGAGCAGCATCATAACACCCCCTCGCTTGGCGGCGAATAGCGCCCCGAAGCGCCTCGTCTCAACGGAAACAGGGGTTTTGACGGAACAATCCGCCCAGTTGCCTCGTTTCGGAACAGAGAGCCGGGGGCCTCAAGCCCTGAAACCGAGGCAGGGGCTTCGACCCTCTAAAGGGTACAGGCTCCGTGCTCGTGGCTGGAGCCCAGAATCCGACAAGGAGCAGCGAGCGTAATGACGTTCAGAGAGAGTGACCGCCCGGTGAGTCCCGAAGCGGCCGCCGTTTGGGCAATTCCCTCCCAGGGCAAGACCTCGTCCCGGGTTCCCGGGCTGCCGCGCGTGGACGCCGAGCCCGACGACGATAGGGCGCCGGTCGCGGAGCGGGAAGAGACCCCGGCCCTGCCCGAGGATGCTCTGCGGCCCTCCGCCCCCGAAGGGGAGGATCCTGTCCGCCTGTACCTGAAGGAGATCGGCAAGGTCCCGCTGCTGACGGCTGAGCAGGAGGTCGCCATCGGGAAGCGGATCGAGGCAGGCCAGATCCGGCTGCGTCGCGCCCTCGGCGGGATCCCGATGGCGATGGCCCGGCTGCTCGACCTCGTGGAGCGGGTCCGCCGCGAGGAGGCTCTCCTGGACGAGGTGATCCTGCTCCCCGAGGGCGGCGAGCCTGAGCCGGAGGAGGTCAAGCCAATGCTGGCGGCCTTCGGGCGGATCCGCCGGCTCGAGCGGGAAATCGCTCGACTCGAGGAGGCCCTGCGCGACAAGCGCCGGGGCAAGACCACTCGCGCCAGCTACCGGAAGTGGATGGCCCAGAACCGCGCGGCAATCCAGGACCTGATGGAGAACCTGCCGCTCAAGCCTGCCCTGGTGGACCAGATCGTGGCGCAGGTTCGCCGCCACGTGGAGCGAATGCAAGTGCTGCGGACCTCGAAGGAGCTACGGGAGCTGGAGGCCCGGGCCGGCCTGCCCCGGAAGGCGCTCCTGGGAGTGCTGAGCGAGATCGAGCAGCACGACCGGGTGGTGCGGCAGGCCAAGCGCGACCTGATGGAGGCCAACCTGCGTCTGGTCGTGTCCGTGGCCAAGCGATACCTCGGCAGTGAGCTGTCGCTGCTGGACCTGGTCCAGGAAGGCAACATCGGCCTGATGAAAGCGGTGGACCGCTTCCAGTACCGGCGGGGCTTCAAGTTCTCCACCTACGCCACCTGGTGGATCCGGCAGGCCATCACCCGCGCCATCGCGGATCACTCGCGCACGATCCGGATCCCGGTCCACATGGTGGAGACGCTGAATCGCATCTCGCGCGTGAATCGGGGTCTGGTGAACGAGATGGGGCGCGAGCCGACCCCCGAGGAGCTGGCTCAGCGGACAGGCGTGCCGGCCAAGAAGGTGCGGCTGATCCTGGAGTCCTCGCGCAAGCCACTCTCGCTCGAGACGCCCGTCGGGGAGGATTCCGAGCTCGGCGACTTCCTCGAGGACAAGGCAGCCGAGTCGCCGAACGACACGCTGATCAGCCAGGATCTGACCAACCAGGTGGAGCGAGCCCTGGCGACCCTCTCGCCGAAGGAGAAGGAGATCCTCCGGCTCCGCTTCGGCATCGGGGACGAGGGCGAGCACACCCTGGAGGAGGTGGGCAAGCGCTTCTCGGTGACGAGGGAGCGCATCCGCCAGATCGAAACCAAGGCGCTGCGCAAGCTGCGCCATCCCCTCCGGGGACGGGCGCTCCGCACCTTCATCGAGAACTAGCGGCTCCTTCCCGCCCTCTCCCGCGTACGGGACCATGATGAGCATGGTCGCCACCTCGCTGCGATGATGGGTGGAATGGTTGGCCACGTGCTGGAGCAGCACCCAGAGAGGGAGCGAAGAGCCGGCGGTTGGCCCAGCGGTCGTAGGCACCGTCGGCAGTCTCACCGGCCTACTCCAGCAGAGCGACGGTGTCCCCTTCCTGCACCGTCTGCCCCTCGGACACCGTGACCGCCTTGACCGTGCCCTCGCGTGGCGCCTCGACGGGAATCTCCATCTTCATGGACTCCAGCACGATCACCGGATCGCCGGCGGCCACCCGGTCGCCGGCCTGGCTGGTCACCTGGAATACCACGCCCGTGATATGGGCCTTTACCTCCTCAGCCATTGAACGCTCCTTGTTCGATCATCTGGGTGTGCACCTGCCCGGCGCGGAAGGCGGCGCTCGCCAGCACTCGCTGGTGGAAGGGGATCACCGTCTTGACGCCTTCCACGGTGAAGGTCTCGAGGGCCTCGCCCATGCGGGCGATGGCCTCCTCGCGCGTGTGGCCGCGCGTGACCAGCTTGGCCAGCAACGGGTCGTAGTGTACCGAAACGTGCACCCCTTCCGCGACCCCGCATTCGACGCGCACCCCGGGCCCCCCGGGCAATGCCAGGCGCGTGATGGGACCCGGTGAGGGCAGGAAGTTCTTTGCCGGATCCTCGGCGTAGATCCGGCACTCGATGCTGGCTCCGCGCTGGAGGATGTCTTCCTGCCGCCAGGGCAGCGGCTCGCCCGAGGCCACCCGGAGCTGGGCCTGGACCAGATCGAGGCCCGTCACCTCTTCGGTGACGGGATGCTCCACCTGGAGCCGGGTGTTCATCTCGAGGAAGTAGAACTCTTCGCCGCGCACGATGAACTCCACGGTACCGGCGTTCACGTATCCGACCGCGCGGGCCCCCGCCACCGCCGCCGCGGTGAGCCGGTCCTTCAGGCCCCGGGCCAGGTTCGGCGCCGGGCTCTCCTCGATCAGCTTCTGGTGGCGCCGCTGGAGCGAGCACTCCCGCTCGTGGAGGTGCACCACCCCGCCCTCCGCGTCCCCGAACACCTGCACCTCGACGTGCCGCGGCGCCTCGAGGTACCGCTCGACGAAGAGCGCCGGGGCGCCGAAGGCCGACCGAGCGCGGCGCTGGGCGGCGGCGAAGGCGCCGGCCAGCCCGGCGGGATCTGCCACCTTCGCCATTCCAATGCCGCCCCCGCCCGCGGCCGCCTTCAGCATGATCGGGTAGCCGATGCGCTCGGCGACCGCGCCGGCCGCTTCCAGGGAGTCCACCACGCCCTCGCTACCGGGCACCACCGGCACGCCGGCAGTCGCCATGAGCCGCCGGGCGCCGGTTTTCTCGCCCATCTGCTGGATCACCCGCCCGGGTGGGCCGACGAAGCCGATCCCGGCCTCCTCACAGGCGCGGGCGAACCGCCAGTTCTCGGACAGGAAGCCATAGCCGGGGTGGATGGCCTGGACCGTCGTGCGGCGGGCCGCATCGAGGATCCGCTCGACGCTGAGGTAGCTGTCGCGGGCCGGCGCGGGGCCGATCAGGATCGCCTCGTCGGCCTCGGCCACGTGGGGCCAGCCGGCATCGGCCTCCGAGTACACCGCCACCGCGCGGATTCCGAGCGCCCGGCAGGCACGGATGATCCGACAGGCGATCTCCCCGCGGTTGGCGATCAGGACGCTCTGGATCAAGAAGGGTCAGGCGGGCGGGACGGGGTCCAGCCGCGAGCTATCGAGGGCCGCCACCCGCCAGCCGTCCTCCCCGGGCACCCACCGGGAGGTCAACGTCATCGAGCCCTCGGCGCCGTCGAAGCGCGATTTCACGATGCGGTGGCCGGCGATCCGCGCGAAGGCGACAGTGCGGTGACTGCCGAAGCGCGCCGCCGGTAGCGCCGAATCGAGGACATCGCCGGGACCAGAGCCCGGCAGGAGCCAGCGGCCGAGCGCGGTGTGGTCCCCGGCGACCAGCGCATCGCCGAACTCCTTGAGGGCGCGCTCGAGCTCGCGGGGGATCGACCACGTGCCGGTGGATCGCTCCAGCCGGATGAACGTCTGTGCGTCGTCGCCGGGCTCGACGCTCGGGTCGGCGGCTACGGGACCCAGCGGGGGAAGCCCCGAGCCAGTGACCCCGCCGGCCGCGGCCAGCAGCGTCTCCAGCCTCTGCCGCCAAGTCGCGGCTCGCGCCCGGACCTCCGTCGTGGCGGCAAGGTGCCGGATGATGATGCCGCCGGCGACGATGTGGCGTCGCTCGTCCTCCGCGCACCGGATCAGGATCCGCCGGGTCGGCGGCTCGTAGACCAGGCTGGCGCGGTCCAGGTGCTCCCGGTATGCGGACAGCAGGTGGGGCTTGAGCACGGCGTAGATCCCCACCAGCCGCTCCACGCTCTGGTGCGGCGCCGCCGCCTCCTCGATGGCGTCCATGAAGTCCACGAAGGCCTGGTTCGCCGGCTCCCCGACATGGGCGGGCGCCCGAAGCTCGGGCAGGCGGTTCCCGAAGGCGTCGGCATGCTGGGCGTTGTCCCACACGTGGCGGCCCATGAGCAGCTTGACCGATAGCTCCGGGGTCAGCGCGATCCAGCCGCCGAGGATGCGCATCATCCGCTCGGCGGCATAGCGGTAGTGGCGCACCAGGCGCGCCGACTCGTCGGCCGAATGGGCGCCGGTCAGCGGATGGCTCACGCTCTAGTACACCTGGGAGCGCTGGGTGCTCTTGACCAACCGCTCGATCTCCTCGTCGGTGAAGCCGGCCAGGCGTCGGGCCTCGGTGGCGATGGAGATCAGGACCTCCTCGTGCTCGCCCTCCCGACGGACCCCGCCGAGATTGAAGCGCTCGTCGATGGTCTCCTGGAACTCGATCGCGCGGCGGCGGCGCTCCGGGTCTCCCTCGGTGAGCCTGGTGAGCCACTTGGAGCCCATGCGCACGTGGGTGATCTCGTCGGCCAGGACGAAGTCCACCGCCCGCTCGAGGATCGGGTCTCCGATCTTCTTGCCGATATGCACCAGCTGGTTGAACACGTCGCAGGCCAGCCCTTCGAGCCCGCGGTTGACCCCGGCCACCCGGGCCGCGGCGTCCTCGGCGCACGCGCACCGCCAGAGGATGGTCGTCTCCGGGAACTCGCCGATGTAGCCGTCGAGGTGCTCGAGCAGGCGGATGTAGATCTCGACATGGCGGGACTCGTCCCAGACCTGGCGAGCCATGTCCATGGCGAACTCCCACGGCGCGTCCGGGAAGTCGTAGACCGTGCGCCCGGCGCCCTCCATGGCCTGGAGTTCTCCGACCAGGATCCCATGGACCCGCTCCTTGATGGACTCCCGGCTGGCCAGATCCGGGAATGGCGCACAGCCCTGTTCCACCTTGAGCTGGGCCACGTCCCGGGCCCTCATCCGCACGAAGCGATCCTCCCGGGCTAGCTTGTCGTACGCGATGGGCCGATCCATGGGACCCCTCCGTAGCGAATGAACGGCTGTTCAGTGAGTCTAGCCGAAGTGTCCTGCGAAGGCAAACGCCGCTCGACCCCCGAGACTAGACCCGTTCCTTGAACTCCTTGCCCAGGAGCCCCTCCGGACGGATCAAGAGCACGATGATGATCAGGAAGCCCATGGAGTTCTTGAACTGGAATGGTCAGGAAGAGCCACAGGTTGTGGAAGCTGCGAGCGATGCCCCGGCGGGTGATGGCATCCGCAGGAAAGCTAGCCGCGTATAGGGACGGCTTCCCGGAAAGTCAACGTCCAGACCCGTTTATGAGTTCCGCTCGCCTTCGAGACGCCTATGGGTGGGACTGCGGCGGCGCTCGGCCTCAGGCCGATCCAGCAGGCTGGCCGGGCGTACGGCCGCATCCCCGAACCGCTCCAGCAGCCGATCAACGGCCCGGGCCAGGCGCTCCCGGCGCACCGCGGCGGCGTCCAGGAGCGAGAGCTGCCCTGCCCCCGCCACCCCCAACCCCGAAACCGAGAGCCCGATCAGCCTCACGGGCTGGGCCAAGCTGATCCGGTCCAGGAGCGCGATGACCTGCCGGTAGACGGTGAGCCCGTCCTGGGTGGGATCGCCGGTGTGGCTGCGGGTGATGGTCGAGAAGTCGGCGAAGCGCAGCTTGAGCGTTACCGTGCGGGCCGCATACCCCTCGTCACGCAGCTCTCGCGTCACCCGCTCGGCCTGCTGGCGCAGCGTGGCGCGCAGGCGCTCGGCATCGCGATGGTCCATCTCGAAGGTTTCCTCGGCGCCGACGGACTTGGGCGGGCTGAGGGGTTCGACCGGGCGATCGTCGAGCCCCCGGGCCAGGGCCGCCAAAGCCGCCCCGGCCGAGCCGAAGGCGGCAGCGAGCTGGCTGGCCGGGGCGCGAGCGAGCTGACCGATGGTCCTGATACCCAGGGCCTCGAGCTGGGCCCCCGTGACGCGACCGACACCCCAGAGACGGGACACGGGCAGCGGCTCGAGGAAGGCGGCCTCCGCGCCCGGCTCCACCACCACGAGGCCGTCGGGCTTGTCGAGATCGGAGGCGACCTTGGCGACGAACTTGTTGGAGGCCACCCCCACCGAGGCGGTCAATGCCACGTCCTGGCGGATCCGAGCCTTGATGCGGCGGGCGACCGCGGCGCCTTCGCCGAAGAGCTCCCGGCTGGCCGTGACGTCCAGGAAGGCCTCGTCGATCGAGACCGGCTCGAGGAGCGGGGTGAAGTCGGCGAGGATGCCCATGATCCGACGCGAGACGGCCCCGTACTTGTCCCGGTCAACGGGCAGGAAGACGGCCTGGGGGCAGAGGCGGGCGGCGCGACCGATCGGCATGGCGGAGTGCACCCCGAAGCGCCGGGCCTCGTAGGAAGCGGCGGAGACGACGCCTCGGCCGCGCGGGTCGGCACCGACGATGACGGGGCGCCCTTGCAGCTCGGGCCGGTCCCGCTGCTCCACGGACGCGAAGAAGGCGTCCATGTCCACGTGGATGACCGAGCGGACCGCGCTCGCGGCGCCGGCCATGCGTGGCGGGCCTCCGACCGGGGTTCCTAGCCCAGGCCGACGCGCGGGGCCGCCGCCGTCAGGGCCTGGATCACGAAGGCGATGTGCTGGTCGAGGTCCACGCCCAGCTCCTCGGCCCCGCGGTAGACGTCGTTCCGGCTCACGGCGCGGGCGAAGGCCTTGTCCCGGAGCTTCTTCTTGACGGAGGAGACCTCCAGGCCGGCAATGGCCCTGCCGGGGCGCACCAGCGCACAGGCGGTGACGAACCCCGACAGCTCGTCGCAGGCATAGAGGGCGCGATCGAGGAGCGACACGCGCGGGCAGCCCGAGTAGTCCGCATGGGACAGGATGGCGTAGACGATCTCGTCCTGCACTCCCCGCGCCCGGAGAATCTCGGCGCCCTTCACGGGGTGCCGGGGGGCGGCCGGATGCACCTCGTAGTCGAAGTCGTGCAGCATGCCGGCGATGCCCCAGGCTTCCTCCGGCGCGCCCTCGTGGCCCGCGTACGCTCGCATGGCGGCCTCTACGGCCAGGGCGTGCTTTCGCAGGCTATCCGACCTGGTGAACTCGGTGAGGATCCCCCACGCCCGATCCCGGTCGATCATCAGCGGTCTCCGTTCACGACGGACGCCCGGGGGGACACCGCCCCGCTCACTCCGAGCGGGCAGCGCCGGCGTCCTTGAGCGATCGCTTCAGGCTCTCGATCTCCGCTTCGAGCAGGTGGATCCGGTCCACGAGCTGCTCGATGGTCCTCGCCAGCGGATCCGGGAGATCCGTCTGGTTCAGGTCGATGACGCCGGGCACGCGCTGTCCGTCGCGATAGGTGACCCGCCCCGGCACTCCCACCACCACCGAGTTGTCCGGCACCTCCCGCACCACCACCGAGCCGGCGCCGACGCGGCTACCGCTGCCGATCTTGAAAGCGCCGATGATCTTGGCCCCGGCGCCGACCACCACGTTATCGCCCAGCGTGGGATGCCGCTTCTCCCGCTTGAGGCTCGTCCCGCCGAGGGTCACCCCCTGGAGCAGCGTGACGTTCTCGCCCACCTCCGCCGTCTCGCCGATGACCACGCCCATCCCGTGATCGATGAACAGCCCTGGTCCCAGTACCGCCGCTGGATGGACCTCGATCCCGGTGAGAGCCCGGCTCACATGCGAGACGAAACGCGCGGTGGTGAGCCAGCCCCCGCGCCACAACCGGTGCGCGATGCGGTGAAGCCAGATCGCGTGCACGCCCGGATAGCACAGCGCCACCTCGAGGGCCGACCGCGCCGCCGGGTCCCGCTCGAGTACCGTCCGGACATCCCGCCTCATCTGCTCAAGCATACGGCCTCTCCATCCTCTCGCCGGCCTCGGCGTCCCAGCGCATCGGCCGCCGCCGCGCGGACGGCGGCGGCCACCACCTGGGCGGCATGGGCTCGGTCCTCCGGCAGCCCGTCCAGGGCCTTCTCGACCCGCGCCGCCGCCATGTCCCGCACCTCCTCCAGCGGCCGGCCGCATACCAGCTCGGTGGCGGCGCTGGAGGCCGCGATGGTGGGCCCGCAGCCATAGGTCTGGAAGCGCGCCTCCGCGACCCTCCCGTTCCGGAGCCGCAGGTAGAAGCGCACCACGTCCATGCACTCGCCGTACTCACTCTCCCCCACCCCGTCGGGGTCGCGCATCATCCCCGCGTTCCGAGGATTCCGGAAGTGGTCGACGAGGGTCGCGCTGTAGCGCACTACGCCCGGACCGGTGACAGATCGCGGAGCTTGGCGACCAGGGGCTCCACGGACTCGATGACGTAGTCGATGTCCTCGGCCGCGGTACCGCGGCCGAGGGAGCAGCGCACCGAACCCATGGCCCAGTCCAGTGGCACCCCCATCCCCACCAGCACATAGGAAGGCTCCACGTTCCCGGAGGTGCAGGCCGATCCCGCCGACACCCCGATCCCCTTCAGATCCAGTCCCAGCACGATGGACTCGGACTCCACGTTCCGGAAGCACATGTTACATGTCCCCGGCAGCCGCCGGATCGGGTGCCCGTTCAGCCTGACCTCGGGGACGCGCGCAACGATGCCGTCCCACAGCCGGTCACGGAGCGCCACGACCCGCACCGCTTCCTCGTGCATGTCCCGCGCCCGGACCTCCACCGCCTGGCCGAAGCCCACGATGGCGGCCACGTTCTCCGTCCCCGCCCGCCGCCGCCGCTCATGGTCCCCACCGTGCTGGATCGACACCATCCTGGTGCCCTTGCGGATGTAGAGCCCGGCCACCCCCTTGGGCCCGTAGATCTTGTGGCTGGAGAAGGAGAGCAGGTCGATGCCGAAGGCCTCGAGATCGATGGGCACCTTGCCGAAGGTCTGCACACCGTCCACGTGGAACGGGATGCCTCGCTCGCGGGTGACCCGGCCGATCTCTTGTGCCGGCTGGATCGTCCCCACCTCCGAGTTGGCGTGCATGATCGAGACCAGGATCGTGTCGGCGCGGAGCGCGCGCCGGACGTCATCCGGATCCACCATCCCATGCTCGTCCACCGGCACGTAGGTCACCCCGAAGCCCTGCCCTTCCAGGCTCTGACACGTCCGGAGGACGGCATGGTGCTCGATCTGCGAGGTGACGATGTGGCCGCGCCCGCGGGCCGCCGCCACGCCCTTCACGGCGAGATTGTCGGACTCGGTCCCGCCGGAGGTGAACACGATCTCGTCCTTGCCGACCTCGAGGAAGCCCGCGACCTGCTCGCGGGCGGTGTCCAGCCCCTCCCGCGCCTCCCGGCCGAAGTCGTGGACGCTCGACGGGTTGCCGAAGCGTTCCTCGAAGTACGGGAGCATGGCCCGCACGACCTCGGGATGCACGGGCGTGGAGGCGTTGTGATCGAGATAGACTCTCCGGTTCATTGACGCTCCTCTCTCACGGTGCTACGCTGGGCTCCCCATGGATCTCGCTGGACGCAAGCTCGGGCTCCTGCTCTCCACCGGGTCCCAGCACCCCAACCTCGAGACGGCGGTGGGGCTTTCCGCGGCGGCGCTCGACCGGGGCGCCGACGTGTACCTGTACCTCATCGACGACGGGGTGACCGTCGTCGACGACTCGCGGATCCAGGAGCTGGCCGGGCGCGGCGCCAAGCTCTTCATCTGCGCCTACGGCTGCCAGAAGCGCGGGTTGCCCCTCTCCGACCGGGCCACTCCCTGCGGCCTCGTGGTGCTCACCGACATCATCAACGGAACCGAGCGGTTCCTCTCCTTGAACTGACCCCGTGGGCGACGAGACCCCCGTCCTCGTCGTGATCTCGGAGGACCCGCACGCATCCCACCGTGCCAACGAGGCCATGCGGATCGCCCTCGGCGTGGTGGCCGGGGAGAACCAGGTCACGATCGTCCTCGCCGGGGGCGGCGTCCACCTGCTCGACGGCGACACCGATGACCTCGTCGACGGCGACGACATCGCGAAGTTCCGGGCCTCGCTCAAGCGGCTGGGCATCGCCTTCCACGTGCTGGAGTCCGACCGCCCCGAGGACCCGGACTGGAACCCCGAGGACCATGCGGTCGTTCCCGTGACCACGGCCGACGTGGCGGCGCTCGCCGCCCGAGCCAACCGGTTCATCGTGTTCTGACATCCCCCCGCCCCATGCCCCGCTATCTCCATCTCCTGAAGAGCGACTCCGGCGCCCTGGCCTTGCCCGTCATCGAGCGGGCCCGGCGCGAGCCGGACGCCTCTGTCACCGTGGTGCTTCTCCACGGCGCCGCCGCGCCGGCGTTCCCGCCCGGAATCCAGGTCAGACGGCTCGCCGAGGAGGACCTCGACTACCCCGGCCTCCTCGATCTCATCTTCGACGCCGATCACGTCGTCGCCTGGTAGCCGCTCCGGACCCGGGCGTCCGGCCGGCCCCCTGGGGCGCGGACCGCGTCACCGATCCTGATGCTCCTCGTGCCACCTCATCTGGATGGCCTCCAGGATGCCCTCGTTCGAGCCCTTCGAGTCGTCCTCGAACCCGTCCAGCTCCACCACCCAGCGATGCAGATCGGTGAAGCGCACCGTGAGGGGATCGGTGTCCGGGAACCTGTCCATCAGGGCCAGTGCGATCTCCTCGGCATCGGTCCACTTCATGGATCGCCCTCCGCCTCTCCGTCTCCCCCTACTTGGGGATCTCGACCACCACGTTGCCCTTCACCATGGCCTGGCAGCCCAGCCGGGAGTGGAGGGTGAGGCCCTCGGCGGTGTCCAGGCGGTCCTCCTCGTCCTGCTCCATGGTAGACAGGTTGTCCTCTCCCTCCCGGACGATCACATGGCAGGTGGTGCAGGCGCAGCTCCCGCCGCAGTTGTGCTCCAGATGGATGTCGTGAGCCAGCGCGATGTCGAGGAGCGACCCGGGCTTGCCGTGATCGGCCAGCGGGTACTTCGAGTCGTCGACCTCGACCGTGATGTTGAGCGGCGAGAACGTCACCTTGTGAACCGCCATCACTTCGACTCCAGGATCTGCGAGGCCCGCCGGGAGGCCAGCGCCTCCTTCAGGGCCGTGTCCATCATGATGTCGGCCAGATGCTCGGTGGCCCGGTTCAGGTCGATCGTGCGCTCCCGGATGGCGTCGCGGTCCGTCCCGCTCCGGACCGCCCGGAGCGCCTCGAGCGCCGCCCGGATGCGCGCGACCTCCTCGGGGCCGATCAGATGCGCCCCCTGGGTCAGGGCGCGCCGCACGTGATTCATCACCGTGTCGGCCTCGGTCTGGGTCTCGATGAGCAGCCGGGCGTTGACGTCTGCCTCGGCGTGGATGAAGGACTCCTCCACCATCCGCTCCATCTCGGCCGCGGTCAGGCCGTAGGTGGGCTGGACCTCGATGGAGGCCTCCTTGCCCGTCCGGAGCTCCCTGGCATGGACCTGCAGGATACCGTTGGCGTCGATCAGGAAGGTCACTTCGATCTTTGGCATGCCGGCTGGCATGGGATCGACCCCGCGTAGCTCGAAGCGGGCCAGCGAGCGGTTGTCACGGGCCAGCTCCCGCTCGCCCTGGAGCACGTGGAGGTCCACCACGGTCTGTCCGTCCACCGAGGTGGTGAAGGATTCCTTGGCCATGGTGGGAATCGTCGTGTTCCGGGCGATGAGCACGCTCACGATACCCCCCAGGGTCTCGATCCCGAGGGAGAGCGGCGTCACGTCCAGGAGCAGCATGTCGGTGATTCCGCCGGCCAGGATCTGGGCCTGCACGGCAGCGCCCAGAGCCACGACCTCGTCGGGGTTCAGGTTGCTGTGCGGCGTCGTGCCGAACAGCTCCTGCACCCGCCGGCGCACCAGCGGCACCCGCGTCGACCCGCCCACCAGCACCACCTCGTTCACCTCGGCCGGCGTCAGCCCGGCATCCTGCAGGGCCATCCGGCACGGCCCGAGGGTGCTCTCCACCAGGGGCCGGATCAGGCCCTCCAGCTGGGCGCGGGTCAGCGTGCGGCGATAGGTGAACCCGTCGAAGGGGATGGTCAGCACGGTCTGATCCTCGAAGGAGAGCCGGCACTTGGCCGCCTCGGCGCCCAAGCGCAGCTCCTGGCGGGCCTCCGGGTCGGCGGAGAGATCGACGCCGTGAGCCGCGCGGATGTCCTCAAGCAGCCAGTCCACCAGGGCCCGGTCGAAGTCGTCGCCGCCGAGGTGGGTGTTGCCGTTGGTGGCCAGCACCTCGAACACGCCGTCCTTCACGCGCAGGATGGAAATGTCGAAGGTGCCGCCGCCCAGGTCGTACACCGAGATGATCCCTTGGGCCATACGCTGGAGCCCATAGGCCAGCGAGGCCGCCGTGGGCTCGTTGACGATCCGGACCACGTCGAGCCCGGCGATCCGGCCGGCATCCTTGGTGGCCTGGCGCTGGCTGTCGTTGAAGTACGCGGGGACCGTGATGACGGCCTTCTCCACGGGTTCCGCCAGAGACGCCTCGGCGCGCTGCTTCAGCGTCCGCAGGACGTGGGCGGACACCTCGGGCGGCGTGACCTGACGCTCTCCCACGTCGATGCGGACCACCTCGGCGCTCGGGACCACCTCGAACGGGAAGTGCCGGAGCTCATCCCTGATATCGCCGTAGCCCTTGCCCATGAGGCGCTTGACCGAGTAGACGGTGCGCGCGGGATTCCTCACGAGCTGACGGCGGGCGGCCTCGCCGACCAGGACGCCGTCTTTGGTCCAGGCGACGATCGAGGGCAGCAGCATCCGGCCCTCGGCGTCCGGGATCACCCTGGGAACGCCCTGGTCCAGGTAAGCGACGAGGCTATTGGTGGTGCCGAGGTCAATGCCGACGATGCGAGACATGAAGATCCTGATCCTCTCCGAACGCGTCGCTCAGATCATCAATCACGGTACGGAGATACGCCCGTGTTGCAAGTTTCTGCTTGAACCATTCGAGAAGCGGTTTGCGGTCCCCCTCCCCCTCGACGAGCGTATCCCACTCGGCGGCCCGGCCCAGGATGGCCTCCTCCTCGGTGGCGAGCCGATCCGCGAGTCGGGCTTGCTGTTCGAGCAGCCGGGCCCGCGACTCCGCGCCGAGGCCCTCGGACTTGGCCTCCGCCAGGGCTTCCTGGACCTCCAGCATCTCCTCCAGCAGCTCCCTGGGGGCCCTGGGCCGGCTGTCCGACCCCTCTCGGGTCTCCCGCCCCTCCTCGAGGGCAATGAGGTACTCGACGCGACGCAATGGATCGCTCAGCGCCCGGTAGGCGCGGTTGAGCTGGGCGGAAGCCTCCAGCGCCGCCGCCTGCTGCTCGGGGGCCGCGGACTGGTGGAAATCCGGGTGGTGCTGACGCGACAGCTCGTAGAACCGCCGCTGGAGCGCCTCGGCGTCCACCCGCAGCTGCCGGGGAAGTCCGAACACCTCGAAGTAATCCACCATGCCCTCACAAAAGAGGAACGGGCCCGCCCGGGCCCGTTCCTGTTCCTTCCGGTTCTCGGATCAGTGCCCGACGACCGCTATGCCACGGCCGGCCCTAGGCGGAAAAGGACGTGCCGCAGCCGCAAGTCGATTTCGCCTGGGGGTTTACGAAGGTGAACCCCCCGGTGAGCCCTTCCGTGACGTAATCCAGGGTGATGCCGTTGAGATACAGGTAGCTCTTCGCGTCGCAGACCACCGGGACTCCGTCGATCTCGAACTTCTTGTCGTGCGGCCCGACCTCGCTGTCGAACTCCAGCGAGTATGACAGCCCCGAACAGCCTCCGCCCTTGACCCCCATCCGGAGGTAGACGTTCTGGAGGTTCTGCGCCTCCATGAGCTGCTTCACCTGCTTCGCCGCCTTCTCGGTGAGCTCCAGCGCCATACGAATCCCCGCCTCCTTGTCTCGCGATCGCGCCCGCCGGTCAGGACGCGCCGGTGCCGACCGGAGCTTCTTCCGCCTGGGCCCACTTCTCCCGGTAGTCCTGGAGAGCCGCCTTGATGGCGTCCTCGGCCAGCACGGAGCAATGGATCTTCACGGGCGGCAGCTTCAGCTCGTTGACGATGTCCGTGTTCTTGATCTTCCCCGCCTCCTCGACCGTCCGACCCTTCAGCCACTCCGTGGCCAGGCTGGAGGAGGCGATGGCGCTCCCGCACCCGAAGGTCTTGAACTTGGCGTCCTCGATCAGCCCGGTGTCGAGGTTCACCTTGATCTGGAGCTTCATGACGTCGCCGCACTCCGGCGCCCCCACGAGCCCTGTTCCGACGCCCGGGATGTCCTTGCCGAAAGACCCCACGTTGCGCGGGTTGCTGTAGTGATCGATCACCTTGTCGCTATAGGCCATGGCCCGCATGCCTCCTAGTCCGGCGCTGTTTACTCGGCCTTCCAGTGAAGCGACTTCAGGTCTACCCCTTCCTTGGCGAGCTCGTACAGCGGGGACATCTCCCGCAGACGATGCACCACCTCCACCACCCGGCTCGCCACGAAGTCCACCTCTTCCTCGGTTGTGAAGCGATGGACGCCGAAGCGGATGGAGGAGTGAGCGAGCTCGGAGTCCACCCCCAGGGCGGAGATCACATAGGACGGCTCCAAGGTCGCCGAGGTGCAGGCCGACCCGGAGGACAGCGCCACCTCCTTGTTGAGCCCCATCAGGACCGACTCGCCCTCGACGTAGGCGAACGAGATGTTCAGGTTGTGGGGCAGCCGCCGCTCGGGATGGCCGTTCAGGTAGGCCTCGCTCACCTTGGACAGGATCAAGTCCTGCAGGCGGTCCCGGAGGCCGGCCATCCGCTTTGTCTCCTCCGGCATGACCTCCCGGCAGATCTCCGCGGCCTTGCCGAATCCCACCGCCAGCGGCACGGGCGTGGTGCCGGACCGCATGCCCCGCTCATGGCCGCCCCCGTCGATCATGGCCGCGATGCGGACACGGGGGTTCTTGCGGCGCACGTAGAGCGCCCCCACGCCCTTGGGCCCGTACATCAGGTGCGCCGTGCAGGAGAGGAGGTCGATGCCCATGGCCTCCACGTCCACCGGCATCTTGCCCGCGGCCTGGGTGGCGTCCGTGTGGAATAGGATCCCTTTCGACTTGGCCAGCTTGCCGATCTCGGCGATGGGCTGCACGGTGCCGATCTCGTTGTTGGCGAACATGACCGAGATCAGGATCGTCTTGTCCGTGATCGCCTTGCCGATCTCCTCCGGATCGACCAGGCCATCCTGCCTCACCGGGACGTGGGTGACCTGGAAGCCCTGCCGTTCGAGCCGCTTGCAGACATCGAGGCCCGCCCGCTGCTCGATGACCGTGGTCACGATGTGCGTCCCCTTCTCGCGGTACATCTCGGCCCCGCCCTTCAGGGCGAGGTTGATCGACTCCGTGCCGCCCGAGGTGAATACGACCTCCTTCGGGTCGCGGGCGCCGATCAGCCTGGCCACCTGGTCGCGGCTCCGGTCCAGCGCGGCCTCCGCCTCCCACCCGAAGGAGTGGTTGCGGCTGGCCGGATGCCCGAACTTCTCCGTGAAGTAGGGCAGCATGGCCTCGAGCACCCGGGGGTCCACCGGGGTCGTCGACTGGCCGTCCATGAAGATGGGGAACCTCAATGCCATGGGTCTCGCTCTCCTAGCTCATCGTCGCCAGCTGGGTAACGGGCACGATCGGATCGGCGGCCAGCTCGGCCAGGGTCATGGTGTCCAGCAGGTAGCTGATGCTGGCCTGGATCTTCTGCACCGGGCGCCTCAGGTTGCACCGAGGGAACTGGGCACAGCCGCGCTCGTCGGTCATGCAGCTCACGATCCTGACCGGCCCCTCCAGGGCCCGGACCACCTGTCCCACCGTGATCTCCTCCGGGAGGTGGGCCAGCAGGTAACCGCCCTTGGGCCCGTTGTAGCTCTCGATCAGCTTGCTCTTGGCCAGCCGCTGGAGGATCTTGGCCAGGAGCTCGGGCGGGATGTTGAACTCGTCGGCGATCCGCTTGGCGCTCACCGCCCCGCCCTCCGAATGCGAGGCGATGTAGTGGATCGCCATCAGGCCGTAGTCAGCGCGCTTCGTGAACCTCAGCATAGCCCCGTCCCACTGTCTTGGAGTGGATCCCCGGCCCGGTTGGATCTCCGACCGATCCGATCGGCGACTGCTCTAGTCGGATTTTGCCACCGGATCCGGCCCCTGTCAAGCCCAAATGCCGATGGATGCTGACGCCTGCACCAGGGGAGGGAGGCGGCCCGTACCCCTAGCCCTAGCGCGCATTATTCGCGAACGCGCCGGGCGCGAGGCGGTCCTGGCGCCGCCTGCCCGGCGGCCCGAGGTCGTGAATTGTCCGGGCTAGGGCCAGGCGTTCCTCAGCCTCGCCGCCGCTTCCTCGGGTGGGGTCTCATTGACATAGATGCCCCCTACCCGGGTCGCCCGCTCAGGGGCCACGCTCACCTCCAGGTGCCAGTGGTAGTCATCGGCGATGGTGGCCCACTCGCCGGGAAGGACCTTGGCCTGCTGATTCGGGGCCGTGAACAGGGTCATCTCGAACGAAGGGTCTCCAAGCCCTCGTCCGACCGCCTTGAAGTATCCGCTCAGGAGCTCCGCCAGGTCCAGCACAAGGTCCGAGGTCAGCGCGCGCTCGTAGGCGCAGGCGTGCTGCCGCGGCAGGATCCACGTCTCGAAGGGCAACCGGGCCGCATAGGGCACCAGCAGCACGAACTGCTCGGTAGCTCGGATCAGGCGGTCCTCGGCCAGCAGCTCCTGGCGCACGATGTCGCAGTAGAGGCACCGCCGCTTGTACTGGTAGTACTCCCGGCACTCGTTCAGCTTCCGGCGGACGTCGTCGAAGATGATGGGGATAGCGATGAGCCGGGAGTACGGATGGGTGATCCGCGAGCCCGGCTTCCGGTAGCGCCGGGTCACGAGGATGTCGCGGATGGCAGCGTCCCGCTTCAGGTCCCGGATCCGCTCCCCATACATCCACAGGACCTGCTCCCATTGGCCCGGCGTCATCGTCGCCGGCGTCTCGTCGTGGCCGGGGCACTCGACGATCAGCTCGGTGGCGCCCCGCGGTGAGATCCGGTCGTACATGCCCACGCCTTCGCGGATCAGCTCTCGCTCCACTCGGAAGTACGGGTCCGCTTCGGGGATGACGCGCACGGACCAGCCGGCTCCGCCGCGCGAGGAGCCTTCCTTCCGGTAGGCGGCGATCTCCGGCGGCGTGAACGCTTCGTTCCCCGGACAGAACGGGCACTCTTCGATGCGCGCAAGCGGGGCCGGGGCGGGGCGGACGAGGACCCACTGGCCCCGCGTCGGATCCTTGCGGAGGTCGCTCATGACGCGGTCACGATAGAGAATGGGCTCTCCCAAGTCAAGGTTGGCGTGGCTGTCAAGCACGTGCTAGCGTGGATCCCCGGCGGCCCTCGGTGAATCTCAACCGCCGCCGCGCGCATCTCACCGGAGAAGGGAGCCGGACGGAGGGAGCATCCATGAGCGCGGTCGAGGTCACGGTCTATTCGAGCCCGACCTGAGGGCCCTGCAAGGCGGCGAAAGAGTTTCTTTCGTCTCAGAGCGTGGCCTTCCGGGACGTCAATGTCGCCGCGGACGCCACCGCGCGCGAGGAGCTGGTGCGCCTCACGGGGCAGATGGCGGTGCCCGTGATCGTGGTGGACGGCGAGGTCGTCAGGGGCTTCGACAAGGGCCGCCTGAAGACGCTACTCCGGATCTAGCGCGCCCCCAACGAGCTTTCGCCTGGACCACGCGCGCGCCCGCAGGGTGCCGGGCCGAACGACGAGCCACATCAACTCGGGTCGCGCCTCGCACCTGTGCTGCTCAGCTCGAACGACCACGCCCCGCAGTTCGAGCCGAGCCGCGCGAGGAGCCGGAGGGTGAGGAGGGAGCGCGGCAGGCGAGCCCTACGTTGATCGGAGCCGGAGGCGTACACGCGGTGCAAGACGCGGTCGAGTCGCCCGCGGTCCTTCGGTCTACTGGCCCTTCTCGAGCTGACCCTTCAGCTTGCGCAGGTGAAGACGGGCGACGTCCACCCAATCCTTCTCCGAGGGCAGCGCGCTCGCGAGCTGGATGTAGCGCTCCCACAGGCTGATGGCTTCCCGCGGATCCACCTTCTCGTAGACCAGCGCCAGGTTGTAGAGGGCGCCGGTGTTCTTGGCGTCCATCTCGACGACTCTCCGGTACTCCGCGATGGCCTCCTGGTAGAGGCCCTTCTCCTCGTAGACCTCGGCCAGGCCAATCCGCGCCTCCACGTACATCGGATCGAGCTCGACCGCCTTCTTGTAGGCCGTGACCGACTCGTAGTAGAGCCCCTTCTCGGCGTAGTAGATCTTACCGAGGCTCACGTGTACCTTGGGGTTCAGCGGGTTGTGCTGCAGCGCCTTCTGATAGGCGCTCACCGCGCCGTTGACATCGCCCTTGGCGGCCTTGGCGTCGCCCAGGCCGACATAGGCCTCGGCGTAGAAGGGCCGCAGCTCCAGCGCCTTGTTGTAGGCCTCGACGGCCTGATCGAAGAGCCGGCGCGGAGCCGTCAGGAAGAGATCGCCCAGCGCCTTGTACGGCTCCGGGAACGAGGGGTCGAGTTGCGTCGAGGCCCGGAACTGGGCCGCGGCCTTCCAGCGGTTGCTGAGACTCTGGTGGACCAGCCCCAGAGTGAACTGGGCAACCACGAACTGCGGGTCGATTTCCACCGCCCGTCCCAGCAGGTCGACGGCAGCCTCGTTGCCCTCTTGGGTTCCCCGGGAGGCCGCCAGCCGCCCCCGTACGAATGACTCGTAGGCGCGCCCCGACGCGGTGGGGCCGGCCGACCGCTGCATGCGCGTGGCCTCGGCGTCGCTCACCTGGATCTTGAGGGCCCGCGTGTAGGCCACGGGCAAGCCCCGGAGGCGCTCCATCAGCATCCCGTCCGGCACCGTGACGGGTTCGAGCGCTCCCCGCTCGCCGCGCTCACCCTTCATCTCGAGATACTTCGGATGGATGGTCAGATCTCCCGCCGCCCGGCGCACCTCGCCATAGAGGACCAGCTCGGCGCGCAGGTTCTTGGCCGCCGACAGCGCGGTCTGGTCGTCCCAAACCTCCGGGTCCGGGAGCTGCTTGAGGCGCTGTCGCTCGAGCTGGACGAGGGCCGGCACGTGGACCAGAGCCAGGGTAAGGGACTCGGTTACCGCCTCGGCCAGCCACTGCTCCTCCCGCCCGAGATCAACGGGCGTGAACGGAAGCACCAGCACCGTCCGCGGCTTGGCCAGAACCTCGGAACCGGTCACGGACACGAACGAGGCAAGCAACAGGACCACGAGGATGGCGAACCTAGGTCTCATTGGACGCCCCCCCCTCTCCCCGCCGCCTCAGACGCCCCAGGGCTCGGTCCAGGAGGCCCGGACCGACGCGCCTGAGCGCGATCTCGGGGATCAGCATGACGGCCACGAGCCCGACCAGCCACGGCCACAACTCCAGGGCCAGCCGGGACCGCCGCCGCGCCTGCAGAAATGCGTCCCGGGGCTGCCCGAGCCCGCCGCCCCCGGTGAGCTCGGACAGCTCCCGGAGCAGGTTCTCGTCCACCCCCAGGTCTCTGAACTCCCGAGCATACGGTACCACCAAGCCTGCCAGCTGAGAACCGACCATCTGATCGGCGCGGCGCTGAGCCATCCCGACCAGGTACACGCCTTCCTGGGAAGCCGAGAACCGTCCCCGATACCGGCCCGGACCCACCTGCTCGAGCTCCACCACGGTACGCTGCTTGTCCGGGGACACCACCCCGACCTGGGAGTCCAGGAAGTTGATGAACTCCCCCTTGGGGTCGACGGCATCCACGACCACCTCGCCCACCTCGTCCATGCGCCCCACCGTCGCGACGGTGTCGCTGCGGGTCCCGGTGCGAAGCGTCCACCTGGTGAGCTGCGACCAGAATTTGTTGAACCCGCCCCAGCGCAGCCAGAGCACCGCCCACTTGGCCTTGGCGTCGGATGTGAAGGCCGCCGTCCGGCCGAGACCGTAACGCCAGGTCGCGAGCAGCGGGTCCTCCTGGTGCGTCATCAGCACCATCTCCGCCGTGCCCTTGAGCGTGGTCGCCACGTAGCCCCCCAGGGGGGGGGCCTCCTTCCAGTCGATCTCCTGGATGGCCTCGTGCTGCGGGCTGGCCAGCGCCGCCTTGAAGGGCTGCTCGACGAGGGACGACTTGGACGCCAGCTGGGTCTCCAGGGTGAAGATGCGGGGGATCGTCGTCTGGTCCTCGGTGTAGTAGAAGCGCCCCCGTCCCCACTTGGCCACGTCGAACATGAGCTGGACGTCGGCGTCCTTGCCGATGGCCACCGTGGAAACCGTGATCTTGTCCTTGGCCATGCGCCGGATGAGACCGGAGAAGTCGCCTCGCGTCATCTGGCCGTCGGAGAGGAAGATGACGTGCTTGAGCAGCGCCGGCCGCTCGAAGAGGACCTGGTAGGCCTCCTTCAAGGCCGGGTACCCGTCCGTCCCGCCCCCGGCCTTGATGGTGGAGATCGAGCTGTGGATGCCCTGCTTGTCGCGGGCCTGGCGCACCGGGGAATCCCAGATGAACTCGGTGTCCCAGCTCATCACCCCCACCTCGTTCCGGTCGTCCAGCAGGTCCACGACGAGGTGCGCGGCCTCCTTGGCGATGTCCAGCTTGGTGACCTTGTCGTCGGTGGTCATGGCCATGGAGCCCGAGCGATCGACGGACAGCACCACCGCAAGGCTCGGGATCTCGATCTTCTGCTTCACCTCCATGGTGACCGGCAGCGCTTCCTCGACGGGCGTCCGGTAGTAGCCGCCAACGCCGAAGCTTTCCTCGCCGCCGAGCATGATGAGCCCGCCGCCCTGATCCCGGACGTAGTCGCGGATGTTCTCCATCTGCTTCTTGGTGAGCTTGAGCGAGGAGACGTTGGACAGGATGATGCCGTCGTACTTCTGCAGCCCCGCCATGTCCTTGGGGATGCGGTCCGCCTCCACCACCTGGACGTCGATGTGCTGGGAGCGGAGGGCCGCGGAGATCGCCTGGGCGTGGCTCCGATCCTTCTCGGCCAGCAGCACCTGCGGGCGGCCGCGCACCACGATGGTGCCGACCGCGCGGTTGTTCTCGTCGATGGTGTCGCCGTCCACCTCGAGGGCCGCCTGGTAGACGTGGATCCCGCTCTGCTCCAGCGACTGGCGATACGTGTAGACGTTCTTGCCCGCGGACAGCCGCACCACCTGGGAGCCGAGGAACTCCCCGTTGCGGAAGAGTGAGAGCCGGCCCTGGGTGTCGGCCTGGCTCCAGGCCACCACCTTGGCCTGGAAGGGCTCCCCGAACTTCACCTCCTGGGGCAGCACCATGGACTCGACCACCACCTCCTGGGGGAAGGTCAGCGGCGCCGGCACGTAGTACACGTCCACCCCGGCGTCCTTGGCCGCCTGGGCCACCGCCAGCGCATTGCCCGCGTTCTGGCGCCCGTCGGTGAGGAGGACGAACCGGGTCGCGTGGCCGGGCGGGGCAGTGGCCAGCGCGAGCTGGAGGGCCTGGGCCAGGTTGGTGGCTCGACCCGGCACCGTCACCTGAGGCCGCTCCAGCTTCGGGGCGGGGCGCAGCGGCTGGTCCACCACCGCTTCCGACCCGAAGACGATGAGCCCGGCCTGATCCCCGGGCTGCATGGCGGACACGGCCTGCGTCGCGAAGCGGTACGCGTTTTCGCGCCCGGCCAGGCTCACGCTATCGGACACATCGAGCAGGAACAGGACGTTGAGCCGATCGACCCAGCGCGGGATCACCGGCTTCGTGAGCGCCAGCAGCAGGACCGCGATGAGCAGGCAGCGCAGCCCGAGCGCCCAGCGGTCTCCCATTCCCTGCGGCAGGCCGAGCCGCCCCGCGGTCTGGCGCCGCCAGTAGAGGAAGCCCTCGAGGAGGAAGACGGCCAGGGCGAACAGGACAGAGTACGGCCAGAGCTCGCGCTGCACGGGGACGGGGGCCGCCTCGGCGCGCGCGCCCTCGACGAAGGCGGGAAGGGGCCGCGGCTGGAGATCCGACTCCTCGCCATTCATCAGGTTGACCGCCACGCGCGTCTCGCCGCGCGCCGTCACCACCGTGTAGACGCCGATCTCGTCGGTCTCGGCGAAGCTCGCCAGTCCCCGGTTCACCTGGGCCTGGACGCTCCGGCCGGACGGGGTGGTCACGGTGGCCGTGGTCACGCCGTGCTCCACCGGCAGCAGGATGGGCTGCCCGGCCTGGAGCTGGAGACTGGCCTGGTCGAGCCCGGCCGGGTGGAGCCACCGCAGACTCTTGGACAGCATCAACGGGAAGGCCACGCGCAGCGGGAAGTCGGTCTTGAAGAGGTCGAAGCCGAAGAAGACCGCCTTGCGCTGGGGCTCCTCGAGAACGTAGATCAACGGGCCGCCCACCGCCTCCACCAGGGTCTTGCCCGCCGCCAGCGGCCGGACGCGCAGGGCGTCCTCGATGCTGATCTTGGCGAAGTCGACATTCTGCATGATCGGGTGGGAACGGTCCCAGTCCATGATCACGGGGGACTCGAGGCGTCCCAGCACCTCGAGGGGTACGTCGGGCGGCGAGGTGTTGACCAGCACGTAGCGGCCCGCACCAAGGCGGTTGGGGCTCGCGCTGTCGAGCACGACGACGTCGAAGCCCTCCATCCCGCCCGGGTAGGCGTCCGGCGTGCGCACCTCCAGCTTCACCTGGCGGTCCGTGCGCAGCACCTTTTCCAGGAACAGATTTCCCGAGCTGACGAGGAGGACGCCGATGTCACGGGGCGGCGGGATCACCGCATAGGCCACGTCGTCCACGGCGAGGTCGTCAGACACGCGGAGACGGGCGCGCACCACTCCGCCGCCCGGGTGGCTGAAGGGCAGCACCACCGCGCGGCGCACCTGCGGGTCGAGGGTGAGGGTCTGCTCGGCGACCGTGTCGTCGTTCATGCTGAGCACGAACGAAAAGGTCTGGGGCTCGTCCGAGAAGTTCACCAGCGACAGGAAGGCCTGGGAGTCGAAGGCCCCGAAGTAGTTGCGCCGCACCGCGAGATTGGTGATGGCGACGTTCCGCCCGCGGCGGCCGACGCCCACCCAGCGCACGCGGACATCGTCCCCTTGTCCCTTGAGGGCTGCCGGGTGAGCGCCGTCCGTGAACACGTGGATCTCGGCCCGCGCGTCCTGACCCACCAGCGCCCGCGCGGTCCGGATGCCCTCGCCGAGCCGGTCCGGCAGGTCGCGGGGCTGGAGGCTCCGGATCCCCGCCACCACCCGCTCGCGGTCGCGGGTGAAGGGGACGACCACCTTCGGCTGGATCCCCGCCTCGATCACCATCACCTCGGCGCCCACCCCCAGCCGGCCCACGAGCCCCAGGGCTTCCCGCTGGGCCTGGACGAAGCGCGTCGGGCCCACGTCGGAGGCCTTCATGGAGGCAGAGGCGTCCATGACCACCACGACCTTCTTCGCCCCGTACGCCATCACGGTGATGGCGGGACGAGCCAGGGCGAGGGTCAGCGCCAGGAGGGCGAGGATCTGGAGCAGCAGGAGGGGGTCCCGCTGAAGCCGCTGGAAGAATGCCGAGGCCTCGCGGTCCCGGAGGGAGGCCTCCCAGAGAAAGAGGCTCGACACCGTGCGCTCCCGCCGCCGTACCTTCAGGAAGTACAGGAGCAGGAGGGGAACCGAGAGCGTGGCCAGGAGCAGGGCGAGCGGGCTCAGGAGGCTCATCCCAGCAGGAACCCCTTGAGCTGCCGCAGCATGAACTCCTGCACCGGCGTGTCCGTCACCACCCGGTGGTAGCTGATCTCGTTGGTGCGGCAGAAGTTCTCGGCGCGTTCGAGGAAGTCGTGGAGCCGGCCGCGGTACTGGCGGAGGGCCTCCCCGTCCAGGGTGAGGTCGCGGATGTCGCCGGTCTCCGCATCGAGCAGGCGCAGATCGCCGGCGAAGGACGGGTTCATCTCATCCGCGGCCAGCAGATGGATCACGTGGACGTCGAAGCGCCGCTCGAGGAGCGCCTTGAGCCCTCGCTCGTACCCGGCCGGATCCAGGAGGTCCGAGATGAGCACCGCCAGCCCGGGCTCCCGGGCGCGCAGCGTGTAGCTCGAGAGCCCCTCGTTGAGGGAGGTGGGGCCGGCCGCGCGCAGGCGGCCGAGGAAGTCCATGAGGGGGAGGATCTGGTTGCGGCCCCGAGCGGGCGCCCAGCCTTCCGCGGCCCGCTCGCGCACCACGCCCACCCCCACCCGCTCATGGTTGATCAACCCCACGAACGCCAGGGCCGCGGCCAGCCGCGCGCCGTAACGCAGCTTGGTGGGCTCCCCGTACTCCATCGACGCCGAGGCGTCGAGGAGCAGATGGAGGCAGAGGTCCTCCTCGTCCACGAACAGCTTGAGGTAGAGGCGGTCGAGGCGGCCGTAGATGTTCCAGTCCACGTAGCGGAGGTCGTCGCCGATCCCGTACGGCCGGTAATCGGAGAACTCGACGCTGATGCCCTTGCGGGGGCTCTTGCGCTCGCCCTTCACCCGGCCGCGGAACGTGCGCCGGGACAGCAGCGCGAGCCGCTCCAGCTGGGCGAGGAACTCGGGCGACAGCAGCTCGTGGCCCTTCGTCGCGATCGGCACGGGCTATCTCTCTTCCAGCGCCTGGAAGTACTCCTTCACCTGGCTCTGAAAGTCCCGCGGCACCTGCTCGCGGGCAATGGCCTCCTCCATCATCTTCCGGTACTGTCCCATCACGCCCATGTACTGGAGGCGCGAGGGCGTGTTGGCGCCCCGTCCGAGCAGGTTGGTGTCGAACCCTTCCTTCCGCCCGGATCGGGCCTCGCCCTCGACGCCCACGTCGAAGGGGTTGGCCCGGAGCCGCTGGGTGGCGTCGCCCTTGGGGCTGCCGCTCTTGCCCCGTCCCGGCGCCAGCCCCTCGCCTTCCGGGAAGTCTCCCTCGTCTCCCGGGCCGCCCCGCCCGGCAGACCGGTCGCCGCCGCGCTGGCCGCGCCGGTCGCTCTCGCGCCCGCCGCGCAGCCCCTTGCCCTCGCGCCCCTGCTCCTCCATGGACCGCATCTTCGACAGCGCGCGCTCCATGGCTTCCATGGCCTTGTCGGTCTGCCCCTGCTCCAGCATCTCCATGCCCTCGGAGACGTCCCCACCCCAGCCGCCCCCGCCCTTGCGCCCGAGGCGCTCCATCTCGTTGAGCAGCTCGCGAAGCTTCTCGGGAGAGACCTGGTCGGGCCGCAGCCCCCCGCGCAGGGCCTTCGAGCGCTGGAAGACCATCTTGTACTGGCTCTGGGTGAAGTCGCGCTGGAGATCGGGCAGCCGGTCGAGCTGTTCGAGCATCCGGATGCGCTCGTCTCCCCTCTTCAGGAACGAGCTGAAGTCGGGGCTGCGGCTGCCCAGCGAGGTATCCTTGAAGATCGCCGCCAGGTCCCCCGGCTGGGAGGGCCCGCCCGCGCCCGAGCGCGGCGTGAACGTCCTTTCCTGGAGATCCGCGCGCTGGATGGGCTCGGGCTTCGTCGCGCGGGGCCGCTCGTCGCTCTCCAGCTTGCCCCCGCGCTCCTGCGGCTTGCTCTCCTCCTCCTCGTCGGTGGAGGCCGAGAAGTTTGGCAGCCCCCCCGCGGGGAGGGGAATGGCCGGCGCCAGCGAGAGCGCCAGGCCGAGGGCGAGCGGGACCGGGATGAACTTGGCCTCCCGCGGGTAGAGGCGGGGGATGACCCGCCGCCCATCGAGCTGCCGCACCCGCGCCACGGTATCGGCCACCAGGGCGTCCACCAGCGGCGTGCGATCGGGGCGCTCGGCCCACTCGAGCGTCGTCGCCACCCGGTCCTGGAGCGCGAAGCCCCGGTCGGCCAGGCGCGCCGCCTCCGGGCGCGGCAGGCGCAGGACCAGGCCGCTGACCGCGCCCGCGATCGCGCCGAGCAGGACCGCGCTCCCGCTCAGCCCGAGCGCGCTAGGCGCGCCCAGGTACTCCTGTACGACGAGCGGGGGCAGCGCGACGAGGGCTCCGACGAAGAGGCCGCGAAGCCCATAGTACTCCATGCGCCGGAGCCGGATCTGCCGGGTGACGCGCTCGACCAGCCGGTGGAGGACACTCGAATCGGACATCGGCCCCTCCTTCGTCCGTCTACCGCAAGAACACCTCTTTGCCCGTGCTGATCAGGCCCTCGGCGCTCTCCACGAGCTGCTCGATGAGGCGATCGGCGTCGATCCCCTCCGCCTCCCCCTCGAAGTTGAGGATGACGCGGTGGCGGAGGGCGGGCAGCGCCATCGCCCGGATATCGTCGACGCTGACGTTGTAGCGTCCCTCCGCCAGCGCGCGGACCTTGGCGCCGAGCACGAGGGCCTGGGCGCCCCGGGGACTGGAGCCGTAGCGGACGAACCGCCGCGCCACCTCCGGGGAGCGGTCCCACTGAGGGTGGCTGGCGAGCACGATATAGGCGACCAAGTCCCGCACGTGGGCGGCGATCGGGACCTCCCGGATCAGCTGGCGGAAGCCGATGACCTGCGGCCCCGTCATCACCCGGCCGACCTGCGCCTCCCGGACCTGGGTCGTCCGGTTGATGATCTCCACCAGCTCTTCCAGCGCCGGATACGTCACACGGAGCTTGAAGATGAAGCGATCGAGCTGGGCTTCCGGCAACGGATAGGTGCCTTCCATCTCGATCGGGTTCTGAGTGGCGAGGACGAAAAAAGGGCTCGGTAGCGGATGGCTCACTCCCGAGACGGTCACACTGCCTTCCTGCATGCCCTCGAGCAGGGCCGACTGCGTCTTGGGCGTGGCCCGGTTGACCTCGTCCGAGAGCAGGATGTGGGCGAAGATGGGGCCCCGCTGGAACTGGAAGTGCTTCCGGCCCTCGGCGTCCTCGACGATGATGTTGGTGCCGATGATGTCGCCCGGCATCAGGTCGGGCGTGAACTGGATCCGGGAGAACGAGAGGTCGAGGCTCTCCGAGAGCGTCTTGATCAGGAGGGTCTTGCCGAGCCCAGGCACCCCTTCGAGCAGCACGTGGCCGCCGGCGAAGAGACCGGTGAGCACGTGGTTGATCACGTCGTCGTGGCCGACGATGATCTTCTGCACTTCCGCGCGGAGGGCCTGGAAGGCCGCGACGAACTCCTCGACCCGCTGCTCCTGCCGCTGGGCCGGCATCGAATGTTCGGGCATCTGATACGGCTCCTTTCCCTTGGGGAACGCGACCGCCGATCGGAGTGTCGCTTCGATGATAGGGGGCGTTCCGCCTTCCGTCAACTTCGGGCCTCCGTTTCGCTCGGAACGCCCGCGCGCGCCTGGCGCGGCGGATCGACAGCTCACCGGGGGCAGCCGACGATGGCGATGGCCTTCGGCGCGAGGAAAGCCGCCAGCCGGCTCACGCGTCCCGGAGCGCCGGTGCCAGGCGCCGGTAGAGGGCGAGGTAACCGTCCAGCTCCCGCGCCGGCGTGAAGCTCCCAGCCACCCGCTCCCGCGCCGCTCGCCCGAGCCGGCGGCGCAGCGGGGGATCGCGGAGCAGTTGATCGGCCTTCTCGGCGAACTCCTCGGGAGTGGAGAACAGGAACCCGGTCACGCCGTCCTCGACCAGCGATCGGTTCCCCTCGATGTTCGAGGCGAGAACGGGGCGCCCGACAGCGAACGCTTCCAGCACGGAGTTGGCCATGCCGCCCTCCGAGATGGAGCAGTTGAGAACGACGTCGGCGGCCACCAGGATCGGGCGCATCCGGTGATGGGGCACCGCCCCGAGGTAGCGCGCCCACGGACGGTCTCTGAGCGCGCGCAGCAGCGCCTCCCCCTCGTCCGGATCGAGGATGGGCCCGACATAGAGCAGCTCGAGCCCCGCGTGACGTGGCACCAGCCCGTCCAGCGGAGCCAGGGGAAAGCGCGGATTCTTGACCATGCGGATACCGGCCGGGAACAGCATCAGCGGCCCTGCCGTCCACCGCTCCGCGAGGCGGTCCTCCGTCTCGACGGACCCATCCTCGGGGAAGGCAACGCTCTGCGGGACCACCGCCAGGCGCGAGGTCAGATCCGGAAGCGCTCCCACGATCCGGGTGGCCATCGACTCGTGGAAGACGGTGATGGCCGCCGCGCCCTCCAGCACGCGGCGCACGACGGGTGCCCGGTGCTCGTCGAAGAGATCGTGGTTCGCGTCGGTGCCGGTGATGGTGACGACCAGCGGGATCTCGACACGCCGGGCCAGCCGCAGGGCCAGGGGCCCCACCCGGTAAGCGTGGAAGGCATGGATCACGGTGGGCCGGAAAGCCTCCACCTCGCGCTCGACGCCAGTCTCGGCGGAGACCGACAGGTCCCACACCCGCAACTCGACCCGCCGCTCCCGCAGCCCGCGGGCGATGCGCTCGACGGTGATCGAATTGCCGCGCACGGAGGGGAAGGCGAACGGCGTGAGCAGGGCCACTCGCGCGCCCATCATCGAGCCAGCCTACACGCCGGCGCCGCGGAAGGCAAACAAGCCGGCGGCCCCGGGTCCCCGACACCGGCGAGCCTGCCGGCGCTGAAACCCTTGTCGCCGGACGGCCCTCTAAACAAGTAAACAAGAGAGCCACATGGCCCCGCCGGTCGTGGTAAGGTTCGGAGCCAGCCGGGAGCTACGAGGTCGAGGGGGCTCGCCGGGAGGAGGGCCCCAGGGGGATCGCATGGAGGACCAATCGCCGGAGATGGAGTGCCGGGAGTGCGTGGATCTCCTCGCTGATTATCTCGAGGGGGCCCTGCCGAAAGATCAGGCCGAGCTGCTGGAATGGCACCTGGAAGGGTGCGCCCCGTGCGTCTCCTTCGTGAACACCTACAAGGGCACCGTGAACGCCGCCCAGCGCCTGCGGGAGACCACGCTCCCCCCCGAGTTGCGGGCCCGGCTCATCGCCTTCCTGAAGGGCTCGCAGCCGCGCCAGGCCCGGTAGTTCCCGCCATCCCGGCCGTGCCGGCGCTTCAGACGAGGCGGCGCCGCAGAGAAGCGCTCAGCCAGTCGACCAGCGTCACCATCAGGTAGATGGCGAGCATGAGGGTGAGGAGCTGGTGCTCCAGGAACAGGCTGATCGCGATGTGGATGCGCTGCCCCAATCCCCCCGCTCCCACGAACCCCAGGACGGCGGCCGCGCGGATGTTCACCTCCCAGCGGTAGAGCGCGTAGGAAAGGAACTGGGGCGCGGCCTGGGGCAGGATCCCGTAGAGCAGGATGCGGAGCCGGCTGGCCCCGGTGGACTGGAGCGCTTCCAGCGGCCTCGGGTCCACGTCCTCCAGCACCTCCCCGAAGAGCTTGCCGAGCACGCCCCCGGTGTGGAAGCCCAGCGCGAGGACGCCGGGAAACGGCCCGAGCCCGACCATGAAGACGAACATCAGCGCCCACACGATCTCGGGGATCGTCCGCAGCACGTTGAGCAGCGCCTTGGCGGCCGCGTAGAGGCCCACGCGAAGGGCCCGCGAGGCGGTGCTTAGCCCCCGCCCCTCGTAGAGAATGCCCCGATAGAGCACGGTTCGCGAGGTGAGGAGCGCCAGGGGCAGGGCGATGCAGACGGCCAGGATCGAGCCGACGAACGAGATCGCGAAGGTCTCCACCGCGCCCACGCCGGCATCTCGAAGCGCCCTGAAGGACAGATCGGGCGGGAAGAGCTTGGCGAAGTAGCCAGCCATCTGGCGGAGCCCCTCGCCGCCCAGGAGGCTCCCCAGGTCCACCCGGGTTCCCTGATACGACCAGACGATGAGGAGGACGAAGCCCGAGGCCACAAGCCAGCCCGAGCGGTGCCGGCCGAGCGGGCGCGCGGAGACCATCCCGTTCATCGCACCACCCGAGCGCGGATGCGACCGCTGATGAAGTCCACGCTGGCCACCAGCAGGAACAGCATGGCGAGGAGCGTGATCACCTCGTCGAACTGGAACATCCGCATGCTCAGCTCGATCTGCTGGCCGAGGCCCCCGGCGCCCACGAAGCCCAGGATCGACGAGGCCCGGATCGCGCACTCCCAGCGGTAGAGGGTGTAGGAGATAACGTTGGGGAGGGCTTGCGGGAGGAGGCCGTAGAGCACGATGCCCCCCTTGGAGGCCCCCCCGGCATGGAGGGCCTCGAGCGGACGCGGGTCCATGTTCTCGAGGATCTCGGAGTAGACCTTCCCGAGCATGCCGCCGTAGGCGACCCCGATGGCGAGGACGCCGGGAAACGGTCCCAGCCCCACCGCCCGGACGAACATGAAGGCCCAGACGTACTCCGGGATCGACCGGAAGGCGGACAGGATCGACCGCGACAGCGCATAGGGAAGGAAGCCGAGGGTGAGCCGACCGAGGCGGACGCCACGCTCGTGAAGCACGCCGCTCCAGGTGAGGGACGAGGTCGCCAGGAGACCGAGTGGAATCCCGATGATCACCGCCATCACCGTGCCCATCACGGAGATCTGGACCGTCTCCGCGAGGGGCTGGAGCATCAGGCCCAGAAACTCCGGCGACAACCGAGGCGGGTAGCTCCCTCGGACGAAGCGGGCCACGTTGCCCAGGGCATCGCCCTCGAAGAAGCGGCGGGGGTCCACCTGAGCGATCCGCAGCGAGCCGACGAGCGCGGCCAGGACGACGACCGCGAGGAGGTACGGGAACGCCGCCTTACTTGCCGAAGCCGGGAAGCGGCCGGCACGCTCGGCCGAAGGGATCATAGCCATGCGGGGACTGCTCGAGCTGGAGCTCCTCGTCGCGGTGGCCGGCGTAGAGCCCTTCCAGCATCTCCCGGGTCACCTTGACGGGAGCGAGGTCGAAGTGCACCCGCCCGTCGCGGATCCCGATGATCCGCGGGAAATAGGCCAGCGCCAGATCCACGCTGTGGAGGTTCATGAGCAGCGTCTTCCGGGACTCGTTGGCGAGATCGCGGAGCAGGGTCACGATGCTCACCGCCAGTGACGGGTCGACCGAGGAGACCGGCTCGTCGGCCAGGATGATGTCGGGATCCTGGATGAGAACCCGGGCGATCGCCACCCGCTGCTGCTGGCCGCCGGAGAGCTCGTCGGTGCGCGAGAAGAGCTTCTCGGGAATCCCCACGTGGGTGAGGGCCTCGGCGGCCCGGGTCGCGCCCCGCGGGCGGACGAGTGAGGCCAGGGCGGTCAAGGTCGACCACCGCCCCAGGTTCCCGGCCAGCACGTTGTGGACCACGCGGAGCCGCCCGACCAGGTTGTGATGCTGGTAGATGGTGCCGATGCGGGTGCGCGCGCGCCGGAGGTCGGCGTCCGACAGCCCCGAGACGTCCACGCCGCCGAGACGCAGGATCCCCGAGGTCGGGCGCAGCGTCAGGTTCAAGATCCGGAAGAGAGTGGTCTTCCCGGCGCCGCTGGGGCCGATGACGGCCGCGTGCTCCCCCCGGCCGACGGTCAGGGAGATCTCTTCCAGGGCGACGGTGCCGTCCGGGAAGGCCTTCCGGACCTCGGAGAGCTCATAGATCACTTGAGCAGGCCGGCCGCCACCGCCGCCTCCTCGATCCCCTTCCAGTCGGCGTCATTGGCTCGGATGTACTTCTTGGTGCGATGGAGATCGAGGAGCTTGCGGTGCTCGGGGTTGTTGTAGTCGAGCTTGAGGAAGGCGGCAACGATCTTGTCTTGGATCCCAGTGTCCAGGTCTCCCCGCGCCGTCCACACGTAGTCCACGTAGGGCGGGGTGGTCCAGAACACGTTGACCTTGCTCGGGTCCACCTTCTTCGTCTGCACCAGCTTGTCCCACACCAGGAAGTTCAGGGCGCCCGCTTCCACCTTACCCGACTCCACCCACAGCGCGGTGGCGTCGTGGGCGCCCGAGTAGGCCACCTGCTTGAAGTCCTTCTCCGGGTTCAGCTTGGCCTGGAGGAGGAAGGAGCGGGGCATGAGGTGCCCGGAGGTGGAGGACACCGAGCCGAAGGCGAAGGTCTTGCCCTTGAGGTCCTCCAGGCTCTTGATCCCCGGGCCCGGTCGCGCGATGAACACCGACTTGAACTCCGCGTCCTCCTGGCGCAGGACGAGACGCTTGGCGGTGCCGCTGGTGCGGCGGACGGCCTGCACCGAGGTGAAGCCGCCGTACCACACGAGATCCAGCTTCCTCGCGGCGAGCCCCTCCACCGTGGCCGCGTAGTCCACCACGGGGGTGAACTGCACCTGCATCCCCAGTTCCTTGGACAGGTACTCCGCGAACGGGGTGTAGATCCGCAGCAGCTCGTTCGGGTTCTCGTCGGGGATGGCGGAGACCCGCAGCACCGCGGGCACGTCCGCCCCGCTCATCCCCGTCCCGAGGAGCGACAGACCCAGCATCAGCACCGTCATCAGCACTCGCATCAAGGGATCCTCCTGTGGGGGAAGCGACGGTCGCCTGTCGGACCTTTGGACGCGCCTCAATGGTATCGAGGTTCTCAGATCAATCAAATCGGTAGCGCCGATTCATCGGGCTGGATAACATGGAGCGCGCCTATGGGCAGATTGGAACGGCAAGCGGGGCGCGAGAGAAGGTGGGCGAGGCCGAGGCCCGAGC
>Ga0302046_10000575_pt1 | contig 36444 bp, 19 predicted proteins | sample RVTome_11_FD_200261 | JGI IMG/M metagenome (GOLD analysis project Ga0302046, IMG submission 200261) | Soil microbial communities from uranium-contaminated site in the Upper Colorado River Basin, Wyoming, United States - RVT147D111 (version 2) ...
GGTCTCCGTCGTCCAGGCCGACCAGTCCGCGTCGAAGCCTTCGAGCCGGGTGCGGAAGCGGGCGGCAGCGATGCCGGGGGTGGCGTAGGCGAAGTGGACGGCCTCCGTTCCATGGGCCAGTTCCGCCGCAGCGGCTTCTCCTGCCCCGCTGTAGCGCAGGTCGTCATCGCCGAGGGAGACCTGCCGGATCAGGGGCGGGAAGGTACCGCCGGGGGTGACCTCTAGCTTCGTGTCGTAGCGGATGAGTTGGTTCTCGCCCATGAGCCAGACGATGCCGTCGGCCTCCGGGTAGGTGTCGAGGATCCGGTCCCGGCGAAGGTGGCGCAGGGTCTCGAAGGTGTAGGAGCCGCCCTTCTGGGGGTCGGCCACGACGGGTGGGCCGTAGATCGAGGCGATCCAGACGCGGCCCTGGGCGTCCTCGCGCAGGGTAAACACCGCCAGCGGGTGACCGCTACGGGCGCCGTCGAAGGTGTGATCCTCGGTGAAGCGCCCGGCGGCTTCCTCGAAGCGGAAGACCCGCTCGCCGAGTCCGGAGATGTAGACCTCGTTGCCCACGCGAAAAGGATACAGCGATCCCTCCGTGAGCCCGTCCTGGGGGCCGTAGAGAGTCACCTCGGCGGCTTCGAGGTCGAGATCGTCGCCGTTGGGCTCGGGCAGGCGCACGCGGGCCAGGCGGCTCGACTGCGTGCCGACCCACAACGTGCCGTCGGCGGCCTCGGCGAGGTACCACACATCCACGCCGGGGATGCGGCCTTCGTCGATCCAGCCCGTGGCGCTCTTCCGCAGCACTCCCAGTCCATCAGTAAGCCCGACCAGCACCCGGTTCGGATCCCGGCTCCACCGCACCGGCTCGGCCCGATCCCTCACGACCCGATAGGCCCCTTCAATGCTCCCGGCCACGAGCAGGTCGCCTGCCACCGAGAGCACAGAAAAAGTCTGGGTTAGCGGACTCTCGACCGGGCGGAACGTCCGCGTGGACGGGTCGAGGTGCACGATACCGGTCGACGCCGTCGCCGCATAGAGCCTTCCTTCGTGCCGGGTAATCCACGATACGGCGCTCGTCACACCGGCCCGGGTGTCGTAGCGCGTGAACGGCGAGCCGATCTCCACCCGCGAGAGTCCTTTGTCCAGCGCCAACCACAGATTCCCCGACCGGTCTTCGTAGGGATAATAGACGGTGTTGTTTTGCAAACCCGCCTCCCCGTCGAGGTGCCCGGTGAGCCGTCCCGTTCGGTCGATCACCACGAGCCCCTCCGTCAGCGTGCCCAGCGCAAACCGGCCGCCGGGTAGCACCGCTCCCGGCAGGTAGAGCTGCCCCTCGGCCAGCAGCCCGTCCGCCTCCGTCTTGAACGGCTCGAAGCGCGCCCCGTCGTAGAGAAAGAGCCCTTCTTCCCGCGTGCCGACGAGCAGTCGCCCATCGCCGAAGGGCAACATCACGTAGATCCGCGTCCCGGCAAAGCGCTCGCCGCCGGGCACCAGGCGCAGCGAATCCCCCGCCGCCGTATGCTCCATGCGCAGGAGTCCCACGTCCCACTGCCGCACGTAGAACACCCCGTCCACGACCGAGGCGACGTGAAACGGGGTCTCTGAAGGCCATACTTGCATCGCCTGTCCGTCCCAGCGGAAGATCGCGCCATCGGTACGGAAGTAGACGCCCTCGTCTGTGGCATGGGTGCTCCACACGTCGGCAATGTCGCGGTGGGCCTCGGGTAGCGCATCGCGCAACGAGACAAAGACCATGCGCCCGAGGCTATCCGGCGCCAGGTAACCCAGGTCGCCCTGGCTGCCGACCCAGATGCGTCCGTCGGCGTCGCGGGCCAGCGAACGGACTCCTGTGCGGTTGGGCAGTGGGAGGAGGCGCCAGGCGACGCCGTCATATTCGAGCACGCCGCTGTTGTTGCCCGCATAGACGACGCCGCGTTCGTCCTCGATGACGGCCCAGTTCTGGGATTCGGCGTCGTAGTCGGCGGGGGTAAAGTTGGTGATGAAGGGGCGCCCGGCCTCGGGGTGGCGCGCCGGGGTCTGCGCCAGGAGCGGGGTGGCCGTGGCGAGGCCCAGGCAGGCCAGCAGGGTGAGCGCGCGTAGACGCAGGGCGTACATGGCGAGTGAAGCGTTGGTTTTCGAGGGGCTGCGTTTCATCCGGTGTTTCACGATGTGCAACAAGGCGGCCTCGGTTGGCTCGTCAACGCTTTCCCGGGTCCGGGCAACGCCCGTTCAGCCTCGGCGCGCCGCATGGAATCCAGGGCGCTTATTTCATCGGCGATGAAGTCCGAGAGCAGCGGCCTGTGAGGCGGGGCGTGTTGCTCCGCACGGCCGGGATTGACAGGGGGCTTGGCGGGGTGAGGCATTGGATGCGTACGGTTTGTGTGAAGGCTGTCTTTCCTATCACGGGGTCCGCGTCTTTGCGACGCCGTTGCAATATGCGGCCAGAGGGTTTGCACAAACCGCGCATAGGTTTGCACAAATCGCGCATGCTGTACCCGTTCGGGCCAAAAGAAGAGCAAGACGGGAAGCAGTATGAATCAGTAATCGCTGCCCTGACGGAGGTGCTCGGAGGGGGATATGCCGAAGTGGGCGCGATACGTGCGGGAGAAATAGTGGAGGCTGTTGAACCCGGCGGCGAAGGCGATCTCGCTGATGGTGCCGGCCCCTTCGCGCAAGAGGGTGGCGGCCCTTTGGAGGCGCAGGTGGCGAATCAACTCATTGGGCGTCTGATGGAGTTCTTCTTTCATGCGCCGGCGCAATTGAGACGGGCTGAGCGCCATCTCGTCGGCGAGCATCTCCACGGAGAACAAGCTATCGTCAAGATGAGCCTCAATGCATTCGTGCAGACGCGCTTCGAACGGAGAACTGCTTGATGGGGCTTCTGGTTTTTCGACGAGGCCCGCCTCCTGCCGGAAATAATTGCGCAGACGCTCTCGCTGGGCCAGGAGGTTTTCCACCTGTGCCAGCAGCACCGACGGCTCGAACGGCTTTCGCACGTACTGATCGGCTCCCGTCTCCAGGCCCTCGACTTCGTCCTCTACGCCCGCCCGTGCCGTGAGCAAGATGACCGGCACGCCGGCGAGCATGGGATCTTCTTTCAGCGCGCGGCTCAGCCCGAAGCCGTCCAGGCGCGGCATCATCACGTCGGCGATGATGAGGTCGGGCAGGAGCGCACGGGCCCGCTCAAGCCCTTCGACGCCGTCGCCCGCATCGTGGACCCGGTAGGTCGGTTCGAGGAGCGAGCGCAGGTAGGCCCGCACATCCGCGTTGTCGTCCACGATCAAGACCGTCGTCCGGTCGGGCTGGGGTTCGTCGTCTTCACGGGCCGTAGGGCCGTCCGTCGTTGTTTCCCGGAGCGCGCCGTCGCCCGAAGGCTGCCCCTCCAGGGCGTCACTTTCTTCGGCAGGATGCGCCGCCGGATATACGTCGTCGTCCTCGATCCGAGGCGGCGGCGCCATGCCCGGCGCACGGACGGCCTCACCGAGCGGCAAAAGCACCCGGAAGGTACTGCCCAGGCCCACCACACTCTCGGCCTGCACCGTGCCGCCGTGCAACTCCACCAGCTCCTTCACCAGCGCCAGCCCGATGCCGGTCCCCTCATACCGCCGCGTGGACGAAGCATCGGCCTGGTAGAACCGGTCGAACACATGGGGCACCTGCTCCGCCGAAAGGCCGATACCCGTATCGCGTACGGCAATCTCGACGACGGTCCCTGCCTGCTCCATCGTCACATCGACCCGCCCTCCTGCCGGCGTAAACTTGAGCGCGTTCGAGAGCAGGTTGCCCAGCACCTTCTCCATGTGTTCCGCATCAAAAGCGACGACGCACAGCGACGGGGCGGGGCCTGTCAGGGTTACGCGCTCGCGCTCGGCCAGCGGGGTCATCGCGCGCACCACGGCAAGCACAAAGGCGTTCAGATCCTGGGCCCGGGCGTGGAGGGTCATATGACCGGCTTCCAGACGGGAGAGGTCGAGGATTTGATTGATCAGGCGCTGGAGCCGCCGGGCGTTGCGCAGCATCATGCGGTGCTGGGTGGCCAGCTCGTCCGGGGTGCCCCGGCTTCCCGTTTCCAGCAGCCGCTGGAGCGGGCCGACGATGAGCGTGAGCGGCGTGCGAAACTCGTGGCTGAGGTTGGCAAAAAACCGGCTCTTTACCTGATCCAACTCCCGCAACTTTTCGGCGGTCGCATGCTCCACCGCCAGGCGGTTCTTCAGGCGACTCCGGTTCAGCTCATAGCGACGGGCTCCGTAGAGCGCAGCAAGGGCAAGCAGGACATAGACCGTATAGGCCCACGCCGTGCGCCACCACGGCGGGGTGATGGTCATGCGGAGGGTAGCGCCTGCTTCATTCCATACCCCGTCGCTGTTCGAGCCTCGAACGCGGAGGGTGTAGGCGCCGGGAGAGAGCCCGGTGAACGTCAAGCGATGCTCCGTTCCCAGGTCAATCCACGGGCCGGTTACGCCGTCCAGCTTGTAGGCATATCGATTTTTTTCCGGAGCCCGGTAGCTGAGCGCGGCAAAATCCAGCGAAAAGACCCGGTCTTCATACGAGAGGGTGACGTGCTGCCGCGCAGCGAGATCGACGACCGTGGCCTGCTCCCGGCCTGCGCCCTGTGTGCCGGGCCGTTCAAGACGGGTGAAGACCACGGGCGGAATGAAGGGATCGGCTCGAATACTATCCGGATGAAACACGGTAAACCCGTTGCTTCCTCCAAAATAGAGGCGGCCCTTGCGGTCCTTCCTTGTAATGCGCGGCGCCGAATCGAAGCCCCTGCAAGCCGTCGGCTACGTCGTAGTTGGTAAAGGTTTGGGCCTCCGGGTCGAACCGCGACAATCCGTTATGGGTACTCAGCCAGAACCGCCCCCGATCATCTTCCAGGATCCCATTAATGATCTCGTTGGGCAGGCCCTCTTCCAGGGTATAATGCGTAAACGTCCCCGCTTCCCGATCCATAAGCTCCAGCCCCATCGAAGTCCCCACCCAGAGTGTCCCGGCCCGGTCTCCATAAAGCGCGTGCACACCCCCCGAGGTCACGGTGGCAGGGTCATCGGGATCATGCTCAAATTGCTCAAACCGGCCTGTCTTTACATCGAGCCGCGAGAGGGTGCCCGCCCACGTGCCGACCCAGAGCGTGCCCGGCGCCGCAGGGTCCTCATGGAGGCTCAGAATGCGATCATTGGGCAGACTGGACGAATCGTTCGGGTGATGACGATAGTGCGTAAATCGCCCTGTTGCTGCATCGAAGCGACTGAGCCCTGCGTCCCAGGTCCCGACCCAGAGCGTGCCGCTCCGGTCTTCGTAAAGCGCCGTGACTTCATTGTTGCCGATACTGGCGGGATCGGCAGGGTCGTGGCGGACATGCCTGAACAGGGCGGTTCGCGGATCATGGCGGTTGAGCCCTCCGCGCCAGGTGCCGAACCATAATACCCCTGAGCGATCCTGAAAGATGACAATGACGTCACTATCGCTGAGGCTGTGCGGATCGGCAGGGTCGTGCCGATGGTGTGTGAAACGGCCCGTTTCGGGGTCGAACAGGTCGAGACCGCCCTTCCAGAGTCCGATCACCAGCCTGCCCGACCGATCCTGGTCCAGCCCTGTGACATAGTCGCTGGCGAGGCTGTTGGGCTCCTCGGGGTCGTGCCGGTAATGCGTGAAACGGTCGCGCTCCGGATCGAACAGGCTCAGCCCCTGCCCGTAACAGGCAACCCAGAGCCGTCCGTGGGCATCTTCGAGCATCAGTCCACAGGTGTCCCCTGCCAGACTCTCCGGATGGTCCGGGTCGTGGCGATACTGGATGAAACGGTTGGTCTCCTGGTCGTACCGGTTGAGGCCGCCTTCAGCCGCGCCCACCCAGAATCGTCCCTCGCGGTCTTCGTAAAGGAGCCTGATCTCATCACTGCCCAGGCTGTTGGGATCGTCCGGGTCGTGGCGATACGTGGTAAAGCGTTCCGTTTTCCGATCAAACCGATTGAGTCCGCCTCCTAACGTTCCTACCCAGAGTTCGCCGTTCGCGCGCTCGTAGACCTCGGTGACGTGGTTGTGGCTCAGGCTCGTCGAGTCGCCGGGGATGTGTTTGTAGACCCTGAACTGGTAGCCGTCATATCGATTCAACAGCGGTTGTTCTCGTTCTGGTAATAGCTGAGGGCCGCCCCTTCGAACGTCAGCATGAGATCTTTGTGGGTGAAGGTGAGCTGGTCTTTCAGGTAGATGGTCCGGTCCACGACGGGCTGGCCGGAGAGGCTTCGACGTGTTGGGTTTATCGATCATCACCTGTGGGTGACGCCGTATCGCCCGAACGAGCGCTACGCGGCGGGTGATTATCCAACCCTGAGCAAACCGGGGTATGGATTGCCCGCCTGGACGCGTGAGAATCGGTCGATCGAGCTTACGGACATCGTGCTCTGGCATACGATAGGGATGCATCACATGGTGCGTGCGGAAGACTGGCCGGTGATGCCGGTCCTCTGGCACAGCTTCGCGTTGCGGCCGTTCGATTTCTTCGACGGCAACCCGGCGCTCGTCGAAATCTCTTATGACATGCCGATGGCACCCAGCGGGTATATCTTGCGCGGGCTCCCTGGAAAACCCTTCTTGCTTAACGTCATACCAGACCGCTACGCGGGAATGACCCTCCTGGGAACAAGCGCCGAGGTATCCGTCTAAGGAAGCGGTCGCTTTCCGATGCACGCATCGGGGTAGGCGACCCGTCAATGAATCTAGCAAGCGGATCGAGGTGTTGCTTGAGAACGATGATCCTGAGATTCGATCCACCGCGTTGCTGTAAGGAAGGCTCCAGCAATCCGAAGCGGTATCGCGAAACTGACGCGCTCGAACCCGGATGACCGACGACTCCGTAGCGGCGCCCGCCGCGGCTGGCGCCGAGCCGCTCACGCCGCCGGTAGCCCGGCGGTACGACCGTTCCCTCGTCGAGGGTCCCTTGCTGCCGGCGGTGTGGAAAATCGCCTGGCCTACCATGTTGCAGAACGTGATCGGCGGACTCCAGGGTATCGTCGACCATACCCTCGTAGGGCACTACGTCGGCTTCGAGGGCAACGCAGCCATCGGCGTAAGCTGGCAGATCTTCCTCGTCGTCGTCGTCTTCATTTCGTCTTTGTTCACCGGCATGAGCGTGCTCGTGGCGCGCTTCGCGGGAGCTGGCGCCACGGACAAGGTGGACCGCACGGTATACCAGGCCTTCCTGACCGCGACCGGACTCGGGATCGGGATACTCGCCCCCCTCGGATACCTGCTCGCGCCCTGGCTGCTCGACCTGGTGAACGCCGCCCCCGAGGTGCAGCGGGAAGCGCTGCCGTATCTGCGCATCATGTTCCTGTTCAGCAGCGGCATGCTCATCTTCTTCATGCTCGGCGGTGCCCTCCGCTCGGCCGGCGACGCCCGGACGCCGCTGCGCCTCGGGATCGCCCTGACCCTGCTGAACGTCGTGTTCAACATAGTCCTCATCCGCGGCCTGGGCCCGATTCCCGCCTTCGGAACGGCAGGCGCGGCCCTGGGCACCGTGATCGCCGGCGGTGTGGTCGCGCTCTATGCGTTGGCGAGGCTCTGGGGCGGCGGCTGGGTGGTGGCCTTCCCGCGGGGCGGCCCCCTCGGGCCGGATTGGGAAATCATCCGAGCCCTGTTCCGTTTCGGTCTGCCTACGGGGATTCAGGGCATCGCCATGAATATCGGCGGCGTCTTCCTCCTGGCCTTCATCGGTTCGCTGGCGCAGAGTGCGGCGGCGCAGGCCGCCTACGCCGTCTCGTACACCCAGCTTTTCTCGCTCATCACGTGGACGTCTGTGGGGCTGATGGGGGCGGCGGCAGCCGTGGCGGGCCAGAACCTCGGGGCGGGTGATGCAGACCGCGCCGAGCGAGCGGTTCATTTAGCCGCCCGTATCGGTCTGGCTACCGCTGCAGGGGTCGGTGCCCTCTTCCTGTTCCTCCCGCACTACCTGTTGGCCGCCTTCGGCATCGATGAACCGGTCGTGGTCGAGATCGGCGTTCAACTCTTAGGGATCCTCAGCCTCTCGGGGCTGTTCATCGCCGTGGCCCTCAGCTACACAGGCGGGCTCCAGGGCACGGGCGACACCAAAAGTCCGCTTTATATCTCGATCGTCTCGCAACTCATCGTCCCGCTGGGTATGTGCTTCGTGATCCAGCAGACGTCGACCCTGGATCCGATCGAGATCTGGCTGGCGATCCTTCTCGGTCACGTGACCCGATGCGCTCTGAGCGTGCTGCGGTTCAAGCAGGGGAAATGGCGAACGATCGCGGTGGACATCGGAACGGGCGCCTGACCGGGGAACTGCTCAGGTCGTCGTCATGATACCCTCGTAGCCCGATCACAGCATGGCCAGGCCCGACGCGGCGCGCGTAGCGATGACCTGCCTCGTACATCTCAAGGCCGTTCACCGGAGCATATCCGGTATTCATTCACAGGCTCAAATCCAAAACCGCTTCTAAAGAGGCTTGCGCTTCGATGCGGTTCCTTACCCATACTGAAGCCTTGACGTAGTAGATGCAGCCCAAGCACCCGCGCTCGGTAAGCGAAGTGCCGGGCGCACCCTCGAAGGCCGTCGCTTTTCGTTTGATGTGTCGCTTTCGTACCATGAGGATCGCCTGAAGACGCGCCCGGATCCCACCATATCGAACGACGCACCCGCATGGACCCACTGCTTATTCTCGCCCTCGGCATCATCGTCGTCATCGGCATGATTGTCTGGTTGCGGATCAACGCGTTCATCGCGCTGATCACCGCAGCGATCATGGTGAGCCTCCTGGCACCGGGTGCGTCGGCATTGAAGATCGAGCGCGTGGCGGTGGCCTTCGGCGATACCGCCGCCAGCATTGGCATCGTGATTGCGCTGGCCGCCGTGATCGGCAAAGCGATGATGGACAGTGGAGCCGCCGACCGCGTCATTAAAATGTTCCTCTCGGCCCTCGGCGAAAAGCGAAGCGGCGCGGCGATGATGGGGAGCGGATTCACGCTCTCCATCCCGGTTTTTTTCGATACCGCCTTTTACCTGCTGGTGCCGCTGGCGCGCTCGCTCTACCGGCGCACCGGCAAGCACTACCTCAAGTATCTCACGGCCATCGCGGCGGGTGCGGCCGTCACCCATACGCTGGTGCCGCCGACGCCCGGGCCGTTGTTCATCGCCAACCGGCTGGGCGTAGACCTCGGCATGATGATTATGATGGGCCTCCTCGTAGGCCTGCCGACCGCGGTCGTCGGACTGCTCTACGCCACCTGGCTGGACAGGAAAGCCCCCATCGCGATGCGCCCCTACGAAGGGGAGGTAGAGGCCGAGGTTCTTACGGATGACAAGCTCCCCGGCCTGTTCGTCTCGCTGGCCCCTATCGTCCTACCGATCCTGCTCATCACGGTCAACTCGATCGTCAAGGTGATGGCGCAGGCCGCCCTCCCCGACGCCCCGCTGCGCGACCCGGAACTCACCGACGCGATCCTGGCCGCCGCGGCAGCGGGCCTCCCAATAGCCGAACTGTTTCAGTGGACGAACCTCATCGGCAACCCTAACCTGGCGCTCTTACTCAGCGCGGCGATTGCCGTGATGACGCTGTTCTACCAGCGCCGCCCCACCGCACAGCAGTTGGCCGGCACCATCGAAAGCGCGCTGATGAGCGGCGGCGTAATCATCCTGATCACCGCGGCGGGCGGCGCCTTCGGCAGCATGCTCCGGGCCGCCCGGCTCGGCGATGCCATCCAGGCGACGTTCGGGGATGCAGCCACCACCGGCCTCGCCCTGTTGCTCTTCGCCTTCTTCATCGCCAGCCTCCTCAAGTTCGCCCAGGGCTCCAGCACGTCGGCCATGATCATCACCTCAGGCATGGTCGCCGCGATGCTCGGGCCGGATTCGCTGACGGTTCATCCGGTCTACCTGGCCCTGGCCATCGGCAGCGGCTCGCTCGTGGGCTCGTGGATGAACGACAGCGGCTTCTGGATCTTCGCCAAGATGGGCGTCCTCACCGAAGTCGAAACGCTCAAGTCATGGTCGGTGCTGCTGGTGATCCTCGGCGTCACCGGCCTGGTCGCCACGTTGATCGTGGCGTTGCTCTTTCCGCTGACCTGACGGCGCTCGGCGGCTTGTGTACAGCTTCACTCAGACGCAACAGAGCCGGCCGCTGCGACGGCTTCGATGGAAGCGCCGGCACCCGCCTCGCTGATGTACAGCGCCGGCTTGTGACCGGAAGCTTCTTCGTAGTCTCTACCGACGGTATGGGTGAAGGCCGCCGTGTGCTCGGCTGCTACCAGGGCCACGGCACAGCCGCCGAAGCCGGCGCCGGTCATCCGGGCGCCGTAGCAGCCGGCCCGGCGCCGGGCCAGGTCCACCATGAGATCCAGGGCAGGGCTCGACACGTCGAAGTCGTCGCGCAGGCTGACGTGGCTGGCGTTCATCAGTTGCCCCAGACGCACCGCATCGTCCGCTGCCATCGCCTCGGCAGCAAGGAGGGTGCGCTCGTTCTCCATCACCACGTGACGGGCCCGCCTTCGGATAAGCGGATCGAGGGCGGCTGCCGCCGCATGAAACGCCTCGGGCGCTACGTCGCGGAGGGCCGGCACCGCGAAAAACCGGGCGGCGGCTTCGCACTGGCGCCGCCGTTCGTTATAGGCCGAGTCCACCAGGCCGCGCCGCGTGGCCGTATCGAGGATGACAACCACCGTCTCGGGCGGCAAGGGCACGGGACGCGTCTCCAGCGTCCGGCAGTCGATGAGCAGGGCGTGCCCGCGCTGCCCCGCCGCCGAGATCATCTGGTCCATGATGCCGCACCGGACGCCTACCCACTGGTTCTCCGCCTGCTGCCCGAGCCGTGCCATGGCGGCCGGCGACCAGTCCAGCGCCGACGTAGCCGCGAAGGCACGGAGAGAAGCCAGTTCCAGAGCCGCGCTCGACGAAAGGCCCGCTCCGAGCGGCACGTCGCCCGCCACGACGCCGTCCCACCCCTCCAATCGGTGCCCCTGCGCCTGCAAGGCCCAGGCCGTTCCTTCCAGATAGGCCACCCATCCTGCCGTGGCCGAGCCGGACGGGTCGGTCGCCAACGCTGCCGGCGTAAAGCGCCCCTCCTGCTCAAAGTCCAGCGAATAGACGCGCACCACCCCGTCGGTACGCGGGCGCAGGGCGATCCACACCGCCCGCTCGATCGCCATAGGCAGCACATAGCCGTCGTTGTAGTCCGTGTGTTCACCGATGAGGTTCACACGGCCGGGGGCGCGTACGAGCCACGCAGGACGGCTCCCATAGCGCTGTTCAAAAGCCGTCAGCACACGTTGCCGTACGTCTCGCAATGCGTCAGGCATGGACTGGCTGGGTTGACCCCGCGAGGTAGGCGAGCCATGATGCGTAAAACGTGAAACGTGAGGGTGTGCGCCCGGGGCTATGGAGCGGTCACCTGCATCGTGCCTTGCATGGTGCGCCAGTGGCCGGGGAACGTGCAGAGGTAGGGATACGCACCGGGCGTCTCGGGCGCGACGAACGTAAGCGTCGTCTCCGCGCGCGGATCGACGAGATCGCTGGCGTAGAGCACGGCCGGGGTGTCCGGCACGTAGTCTTGCTCCGCCGCTTCGGGCCGGGTCGCCAGCGCATCGGCCAGGGCACCGACGGCATCCGTCGTGCCGGGCTCCAGGATCAACACGTTGTGCTGCATGTCGTCCGGGTTGCGGAAGGTGATCCGTACCCGCTGCCCGGCCGGCACGGTGAGCGTCGGCGGGTCGAACTGTAACTGGCCCGCCACCACGGAGAGCGCGACCTCCAGCGCGGGCGCTTCCTCTTCTTCGGCTGCCGCCCCCGGCGTCGCACCGGCAGACGGGCCGGAGATGACCTCGTCGACGTAGTGCATCAGGAACTGCCGGGCGATGGGGATATCCGGCCGGACGTCGGGCGGCTTGCTGGACGTGTAGGTTTGCTCGACGGTATACCGCCATGTGCCCGCCAGTGGAACGCGGCTGCTGCCGACGGCGAGCGCAAGCTGCTCGGGATCCCCGACGATGCCGCCGTCGCCCCGGGCGTTCTCGACCCGTATTGCGATCACATTGTCTCCCGCCTGCAGAACGCCCTCCGGGACCGCATAGTCTCGTTCCACCCACCACCGGCTCTGCCGCTCTCCTACCCGCGTACCGTTGATCCAGACGTCATCGACCTCGTCGATACGAGCAGCCTGGAAACGCGCCGCTCGGCCCGCCAACGCCGCCGGGATCGTCACCGTTGTCCGGAACCACACGATCCCGTTGAGACCCTCCAGGTCCGTCTCGGACCAGGGCCGGGGCACTTCGATTGAAGACCAACCCGCATCATCCAGGTCCGGGCGCGACCACTCGGCCATCATGTCGCCTTCGCCCCGCGCCAGCCGGGCCGCCAGGTCGGTAAACGTCGTCGGCCCGATGTCGGCGGCATAGGCATCGAGGAAACCCTGTCGATGGGATGCCGCCGCGATGAACACGGCTTCCCGCAACCATTCATCCGCCAGGACGTCGGGCGCCTTGCCGGCTTCGTACAGCGCTGCCCCGGCAGTGGCCGAGGACGGCATCTCGGCCGCCACGAGCACGGCCGCCAGCCGGGTGTGGAGGTCCGCATCCCGAAGGCTACCCGCATCCAGCAAGGCATCCAGCGCCGCCTCGGTCTTCGGCAACACCTGCATGGCGGCCTTGCGCACGCCCGCCGCCGGATGGGCCAGCGCCGCCGTAGCAACGGCCAGGGCCTCCTCGTTGGCGCCGTCGAGCGCGCCCAGGCCGTGCATCGTCCAGAGCGCGTGCAATGCCGCCCCGTTCAGCCCGAGCGCATCGACACGCCGATCCCTGACGAGCCGGTACAGGTCGTCCAACACGTCGGTCTCGCCGCGCTCAACGAGGAGCCGTTGCGCGGTCGTCCGCCAGAACATATTGTCGTGCCGGAGCGCCTCCACCAGCGCGTCGGGGTCGTCTTTGCTGAGCGTGATCGGCGTGTACGGCGGGGCGGCCCGGTAGGCGAGGCGATAGATGCGCCCGTGTTGCCGGTCGCGCAGCGGGTTGATGTGGGCGTTGCCGGCACCCGTCTCGAAACCCTCCGGCGTCGGATTGTGCTGGACGATGAAGTTGTACCAGTCGAGGATCCAGACGGCCCCGTCGGGCCCTACCTCGGCGTGGACCGGCGAGACCCATTCGTCGGCGCTCGCCAGCAGATTCCATGCGTCTTGCTCGACGAAGCCGGCACCGTCTTTCTCGACGACGGCGCGGTGCAGCAGATGCCCGGTCGGCTCGCTCACCAGGGCAACGCGGTTCCAGTAGGAAGCCGGAAAGCTGCGCGCCGTGTAGAGGTTGAACCCGGCCGCCGCCGTGAACCCCCCAAAGACGTCCACCTGCCGGACGTTCTGCGTGTTCGGGTGCATGGCGTAGTGCCCGTCGATCTTCTTACTTCCTTTGCCCCGCAACCCCCGCACCCCTTCGTAGTGGCGATTGGGAATCGCCACGTAGACGCTGTGTTCGTTGTTGGCCGTCGAGCCGAAGACGTCGAACGTCTCCGAAAAACCCAGCCCCCACGTGTTGTTGGTGAACGTGGCCATCGACTCCAGCTTTTGGCCGTCGGGGGTAAAGCGATAGAGTCCCTGAGAGAAATAGAGCGAGTCGCCTCCTACAACGCCGTTGAAGTCGCTGTACCCGACGGCGCCCCAGAACCAGTTGTCGAGGCCGTATTTCAGGGTGGACGGCCCGGCGTGCGTGTCGCTCGTACCCCACCCGGTCATCAGCACCTCGCGTACGTCGGCCCGGTCGTCGCCGTCGGTGTCTTTGAGAAACAAGAAATGCGGCGCCTGGGCGACGATCACGCCGTCGTCGGCAAACGCCAGGCTCGTGGGGATGCTCAGCTTGTCGGCAAAGACCTTGAACGAGTCGGCTTTCCCATCGCCGTCGGTGTCTTCAAGGATCTTGAGGACGTCGTGGCCCAGGTCTTCCGGCTGCGGATCGTTCGGATAGTCGCGCGTCTCCAGCACCCACAGGCGGCCGCGTTCGTCCCAGGCCATGGCGATGGGGTTGACGATGTCCGGTTCGGCGGCGAAGAGTTGGAGGTCGAAGCCGGGCGGCACCTGGATGAACTGTTGCGAAGCTTCGGGCGAGAACGGTTGCTGCAACCGGGGCGGCGGATCCCGCCGCTCGTAGTTGGGAATCGACGTCGATGCCTCGTACACGAACGGCTCGAAGGTAAGCTGTGCCCAACGCGCGCGGAGGTCGTCTCCGACGGCCCAGAGGAGGCCGTTCTTGATGAGCGCCTGGAAGCCCGGCCGGCTCCAGGTCCGTTCGTCGTGGCCGTAGGCCGTGTAGAAGATGCGTCCGTCTCCGTACGTCCGCACCCAGGTCCAGGGCTCACGATGGTCGCCGTCCACCCGCTCCATCAGCACGGTGCGGTCGTCGTTGTGGTGGTCGTGGACGTACGTCTCGTCCCAGGTCTCAAAGGGTTCCAGCCCTTCGAGCACCGGATGCTCGACCGGAAGGATCTCCGCCGTGAAGGTGCCGGTCCCGTGCTCTTTGAACTGTGCGCCGACGAGCTCCACAAACGCATCCGAGTTGCGAAAACAATACGAGGCGGCATGGATGGGCAGAAAGCCCTTGCCTGAGGCGACAAAGTCGAGGAGCGCCTCTTCCTGCGCCGTGGTGATGGAATCGTGATTGGCGTAGAGCAGGAGCGCGTCGTACAGCGCCAGCGTCTCTGGATTGAGGTCGTCCGGGTCGGACCTGTAGGAGATGTTGATGCCCTCGCGGGCGAGCGCCGAGATCAGGATCGGCGCATACTGCTCGGAATTATGATGCTCGCTGTCATGCCCCAGGAAGAGCACCTCGATCTTGCGAGGCCCGGTATCGACCGGCTCTGGAGGTGTACAGCCCCCGCAGAGGACGAGGACGAAGAGGAGCAGACAGGCAGAGGCAGCATGCGCGTTCATGGAAAGTACCGTATGGTGTAGCGGAGGGTAGGTCATACCGAGGCGGGCATACGTTGCTGAAGGCGATCCTTGTATGGGAGTATGGGGGTGTAGACGTTTTTTACCGAATAGAAACGTGAAAACAAGGCGGGGCTTTACGGACTGCTGCACACCTCAGTGGTTGGTATCTTCGAACAAGCTGCGCAGAAACCGCAGCCCGTCCCGCGCGAGGGTGTCCGGGTCGGGCGCAAGCGGCCGCCATATCGCCGCCGCCCGGGCGATGGCCTCGACGCGATCCGAGAACGTCTCGATGACGACGCACCCGTCGTAGCCGACGTCGTACAGCGCCGTGGCGATCTCGTGCCAGGGCAGATGCCCTGTGCCCGGCGTGCCCCGGTCGTTTTCGGCCACCTGCACATGGTGGAGATGCCGGCCCGCCGCCCGGATCGCCTCGGCCGGGCTTTTCTCTTCGATGCCCAGGTGGAACAGGTCGAGGCAGAGCCCCACGGCGGGGTGATCGACGTGGCCCACGAGCGCCAGCGCCTGTTCGGTCGTGTTGAGGAAGCTCGTTTCGAACCGGTTCAGCGGCTCGATGCCGAGGACGATATCCTGCCTGGCTGCATAGTCGCCCAGGGCACGCAAGGTGCCGGCCAGGCGCGCTACGTCCTCCAGCCGCTCGTCCTTCGTTTGCCGCCAGCACCGCCCCACGGCCGAATAGAACGGCCCCGCAACCACCGGCGCGCCCAGCCGGGCGGCCATGTCGATGCAGGCACGCAGGTACGCGGCACCGACTTCTCGTTCCTGGTCGAGGAGCAAGTCGCGCCCCGGCCCGATGACCGCACACACCGACACGGCGATCCCCTGCGCATCCGCCAGCGCTTTCACCCGGTCCACATCGAACTGTCCTGGTTCTTCAACCGGCAGTTCGACGACGTCGTACCCGAGGGCGGCGATGTGGGGAATCAGGCGCTCCAGCGCCTCGGTGGTGGCAGGAGACAACCAGACCCAGGTGCTGATGCCGAGTTTCATGCGATGGTTGATTAGGGCGGTCATTGGTCACTGGTCATTGGTCACTGGTAAGGGCTAAGAAACCAATGACTAATGACAGCGAGCAAAGCGAGCGTAATGACTAATGACCCAATGACAGTGAGCGAAGCGAGCATACTACCCGGTGGGGATCGTGAGACGCTCGCCGCCCTTCATGGCCGATTCGTGCGCACAGATGCCCGTGAGCGTCCAGTTGGCCGCTTCAGCGCCGTGACCGACCGGCTTACGGCCTTCGAGAACGGCGGAGACGAATTCATGAACCAGGTGCGGGTGCGAACCCCCGTGGCCGCCTCCCTGGATGAACGAGGTGTGCTCGTGTTCTTCGTCGTAGACCCCCCCCGTCGTAAAGGGTGCAATCTCAGCCGGGAGGTAGTGTGCATAATCGGGCACCTCGACGCGCTCCGCATCTTCAAAGCCGGAGTACAGCACCGGCCCGTCGCCGATGATCTGCTCCCACTCGAACGACCCCTCGGTGCCGTAGACGTCAAAGCTCTCGCGATACTGGCGGATGGTATCGAAGAGCGAGCGGGTCACCTCGCAGGCCAGGCCGTCGGCATCGAGCGACACCAGGGCCGTCTCGACGGCAAACGGCGAGCCGTATTTTTCGACGTACGCGTCCCGAATCTTGCCGGAACCGAAGCAGACGACCGACTCGGCCCGCGCACCGGCCAGATGGAGCAACGGGCTCACGGCATGGGTGGCGTAGTGCATCGGGGGCATCCCGTACCAGTAGCCCGGCCAGCCCGGCAGGCTCATGTTCTGCTGGTGCGACCCGCGCAGGAACTGAATCCGGCCGAGCTTGCCCTGCCGGTAGAGTTCCTGCGCATAGAGAAATTCGCGGGTGAAGACGGCGGTTTCCATCATCATGTACGTCTTGCCCGACGCCCGCTCCGCCCCGACAAGCTGCAGGCACTCCTCCACCGTCGTCGCCATCGGAACGGTGCAGGCGACATGCTTGCCGGCCCGGAGCGCCGCCAGCGACATGGGCGCGTGGGCCGCAATCGGTGTGTTGATGTGGACCGCGTCCAGCTCCGGCTCCTGAAGGAGTTCTTCGAAGCTCGTGTAGCGACGCGCCAGGCCGAACTGATCACCGATCTCGTTGAGGGCCTCCTCCGAACGCTGGCAGACGGCCCACAACTCGGCATCGGGGTGACGCTGGTAGATGGGGATGAACTCGGCTCCAAACCCGAGTCCGACGATGGCAACTTGAAGCTTGCGGGACATGGCAGGTGGGGTATGAGGGATAACAAAACGCCGGATCGATCAGCAAGAGACGCCGGCCCATCAGGCGCGTGAAGCCTACTGCTCCGCTGCGCTGACCCGGCTTTTCGGATACTCCTAATAAGCAGCATCATCTGCACAGCGGCACCGCTCATTTTTTCCAATCTTGACCGTATCTTAACATTTGTTCGGGCGGATCGATCATGAATCGCGAGCGTCAGCGGTCGGGATCGAGCAACCCACGGCCCTGCATCCAATCCGCCTTTGTTTCACGAATCGGCTATCTTACCACCAACCCCTCTTCCCGGGGTCTTTGTGCCCGTCAGTGTTGCCCATCGCCGGCCCTACGATGAATCGCTTCGATCGGATGAACCGCGCCCCCCTCCTCGTCCTCCTCCTCGTCGGTGCTGCCTGGGCTTCCGCCACCCGGCCAGCCGCCGAACCGGCCCGCCCTCCGAACATCATCTTCATCCTGGCCGACGACCTCGGCTACGGCGACCTGGGCAGCTACGGCCAGCGCCGGATCCAAACGCCGAACCTGGACCGGATGGCCGAGGAGGGTATGCGTTTCACGAACCATTACGCCGGCAGCACCGTGTGCGCCCCCTCGCGGTGCGTCTTGATGACCGGGCTCCATACCGGCCATTGCCGCGTCCGAGGCAACCTCAACGTGCCCCTGGAACCCGCCGACGTCACGGTTGCCGAGGTGCTCAAGGACGCCGGCTACACGACCGGGCTCATCGGCAAATGGGGCCTGGGCGAGGCGGAATCGACCGGCATACCCAACCGGCAAGGCTTCGACTACTTTTTCGGCTACCTCAGCCAGGTACGCGCCCATAACTACTACCCGGCTTATCTCTGGAAAAACGAAGAACGCTATCCCCTGGACAACGTCGTCGAGATCATCCAGGAAGGCTATGCCAACGGCCTCGGCAGCTATGCCGTCGAGAAAGTACAGTATTCGCACGACCTTTTTACGGAGGAAGCCCTGGCCTTTGTCGACCGCAACCGGGGTCAGCCTTTCTTTCTCTACCTGGCCTACACCATCCCCCACGCCAACAACGAGAGCCGCCACGCCGGGGTGCACGGCATGGAAGTGCCTGACTTCGGGCCGTATGCCGAGGAAGACTGGCCTGAACCGGAAAAAGGCGCGGCGGCCATGATTTCGCGGATGGATGCCGACGTAGGCCGCCTGTTCGAACACCTGAAGCAACTGGGCCTGGACGAACAGACGCTGGTCCTTTTTTCGAGCGACAACGGTCCCCATCGGGAAGGCGACCATGACCCGGATTATTTCGACAGCAACGGCCCGCTGCGCGGCATCAAACGCGACCTGTACGAAGGCGGCATCCGCGTGCCGCTGATCGCCCGCTGGCCGGGAACCATCGCCCCCGGCGCCGTCACGGAACACGTTTCTGCCTTCTGGGACTTTCTCCCAACCGCCGCCGACATAGCCGGCGTCGCCCTGCCGGACAGCCTCGACGGCCTCTCCTACCGCCCGGCCTTGCGGGGCCAACCCCAGCAACCGCACGACTACCTCTACTGGGAGTTTTACGAGCAGGGCGGCAAGCAGGCCGTCCGCCAGGGTCCCTACAAAGCGGTATACTTCCGGGACCAGGACCGGACGGAGCTGTACGACCTATCGACCGACCTCGGCGAAGCCCGCAGCCTCAGCGACGAACGCCCCGGCCTGGCCGACAGCCTGCACGCCCTCATGCGCCAGGCCCGCACCCCGTCGGAACACTGGTCGTTTCCCGACTAAGTAGGTCCGCAGAAGTATCTTGTCATTGCGAGGAGCGCAGCGACGAAGCAATCTCCTGGCACAGGCGACCCACGCACGAGATTGCTTCGCTGCGCTCGCAATGACAATCCCTGTGTTCTTTTACGGACCTACTTAGTGTCCAGCGGCGGTCAGTTTCTCCGCCTTATACCCACCGGCCATGCGATCCCGGATGAAGAGGATGCCAAATACAAGGATGAGGATGAAACCAATCGGGGCCAGGGTCCGGAAAGACAACCGGCCGCCATAGTTATCGGCCGGATTGAGAATGGCCTGGGCCTGTCCAACGACGGGTGAATCGGCCCCCGAGCCGATGATCCCCCGGAGCGCCTGGGCCGTATCGCCCACAGGGAGCGCATTGTTCGCCCGATAGCTGCTCAGTACCGCATTCGTGGCATCAACCACGGCCTGAATATCGGTGGACTGGGCCCCTGCCGTCGCAGCCAGGGTCGGGAATTCACGCGACACTTGCTCAAAGATGGCCACCGTCTCGGCTTCAGGAAGCCGGCTATGACCATTTTCATCGGCGACGCTGCCGAGCCAGGGGGTCACGAAGAAAGAGGCCAGCATACCGATGGCGCCCATCACGCCCAGGCCCAACGCGCCACTTTTGGGGTTGCGCTCCGAGACAAAACCCAGCATGGTGGGCCAGAAATAAGCAATCCCCACGGCCCAGATGGCCGCGGTGAGGAAAGCCATGACGGTGGTTTCAGCAAAACTAAACAAATAGAGCCCCAGCGTAGCCAGGATGGCTCCACCCAGCAAGATTCCGGTCGGCGTCAGCACACGTACCACGGGGCCTGCTACGAGGCGCAACGTCCCCATGATGCCGAACACGAAGCCGAAGACCAGGAGCCCATTGACACCACCCGCCTGCAAGACGGAGGGTACCCAGCTCGAAGGCGGTAGCTCCATGGAGGCGGTCAGGAGCATCATGGGCATCATGATGAGCATGATCGGGGCAAAAAGCGCTTTGAACGATTCACCCACCGTAATACCCGCACTGACCCCTTCCGTGGGCGGATAGGCCTCCAACAACATCATCAAGCCGTAGCCGAGGGCCGGGATCAGGATGAGCGTCAACTGGCCCCGCCACCCGATATCGAGCCCCTGGAAAATCACGGTCAAGATAACCGCCGCAATCAGGTTTCCATACGGAAACCACATATGGAAGCGGTTCAATTTCGGCGTTTTATCATCCGGATACAGCGCGGCAACCAGCGGGTTGCAGCCCGCTTCGACCAGCCCTGCACCCAGGCCGGCAAACAAAGAGCCCGCCACCGCCATCGTAAACCCCTGGGCCGTCATAATGAGGAGCGCCCCGGTCACGTGCCCCACAAAGGCGCCCCGCACGATCCAGCGCATCCCTATCGTATCGCACAGCGGTGAAAAGATGACCTGGGAGATGGTAAAGCCGATAAAGAAGACCCCCGTAAACAAACCCAACTGTTCGTTGGTCAAGGTGAATTCTTGCTTGACGGAGAAGGCAATCCCGGAGATGACCGTAAAGGCAAAGGCGGTGGTCAACAAGGCTAAGCAACTGCCCCAAAAGAGCTTATCTCGCTTGATGGTTGCTTGCATAGGTGATCCTCGTTTCAGTTGGGGGTAGGAAAACGGATGTATACGATGGCGGGTGTGCGATACACCAGATCGATGCGCCGGTGGAGCCTTGTGCATGCCGGAGGGCACACGGTCGCGGGATTCCGGGCCCGGGTTCAACGAAAACGAAGCCGTTGGGCGTGAGAATATACAACCCGCCTATTTTAAAGCGCTACATACCCGATGGTTATTGCACAGATCATCGACCGGAGCGGCTATCGAATCACCATAATTGTGTACATTGTAGCGGCGGATAGCGTGGTCGGCCGGTTTATCCCTGCGCTGCCGCACCGCCTCCCCGCGCGTACGCACGTTCTCCCACAGGCCCATGCACGTTTTTATGTCAACACGGAAGGAGAGGCGCCTGGAAGCGGTTTCCCGGATGCTGTGCTGTGCTTTGTTGCTCAGCCTCAGCGCCTGTACGAACCAGACGGCAGCCCCCCCCGAAGCCCCGGTGGAGGACCTCGACCTGGGCTTCGACGATGCGCGGCGGGAGGCCGAGCAGGCCGTAAGCGGGTTCGTCGTAGCCCCGGGCCTGACGGCCACGCTCTTTGCCGCCGAGCCGATGCTTACGAACCCCACCAACATAGACGTCGACGCGCGCGGCCGCGTCTGGGTCTGCGAAGCCGTCAACTACCGGCCGGATTACAATCCGCACCATCCCTGGCAAGAAGCGGGCGACCGTATCCTCATCCTCGAAGACACCGACGGCGACGGCAAAGCCGATGCACGCAAAGTCTACTACCAGGGAACCGACATCAACGCCCCGCTGGGCATCGTGGTGCTGGGCAACCAGGTCATCGTCTCCAACAGCCCCCATGTGATCGTCTTCACCGACACCGACGGCGACGACAAGCCCGACCGCAAAGCGGTGCTCTTCACCGGCCTGGGCGGCCTCCAGGACGATCACGGCATCCACGCCTTCGTCTTCGGCCCCGACGGCAAGCTGTACTTCAACTACGGCAATGCGGGGCGGCAACTCATGGACCGTGACGGCGCGCCGGTCGTCGACCGATCGGGCAACGTGATCGACAACACCGGCCATCCCTACCGGCAGGGCATGGTCTTCCGCACCGATATCGACGGCCGCAACGTTGAGGTGCTCGGGCATAACTTCCGCAACATCTACGAGGTCGCCGTCGACTCCTACGGTACCCTCTGGCAGTCGGACAATGACGACGACGGCAACCGGGGCGTGCGGATCAACTACGTCATGGAATTCGGCAACTACGGCTACCAGGACGAGATGACCGGCGCGAGTTGGCAGGTGCGGCGTACGGGGATGCATCCCGAAATCCCGAAGCGCCACTGGCACCTGAACGACCCCGGCGTCGTCCCCAACCTGCTGCAAACCGGCGCAGGCTCGCCGACGGGCATCCTCGTCTATGAGGGCCACCTGCTGCCGGCGGTGTTCCAGAACCAGATCATCCACGCCGATGCCGGCCCGAACGTGGTGCGTGCCTATCCGGTCGCCGACGCCGGGGCGGGGTATACGGCAGCGATCGTCAACCTCCTCAAGAGCACACGCGATCAGTGGTTTCGCCCGTCGGACGTGGCGGTTGCGCCGGACGGCTCGATCCTCATCGCCGACTGGTACGACGCGACCGTCGGCGGCAACCAGGCGGTCGACCAGGAACGGGGCCGTCTCTTCCGGGTGGCTCCGCCGGGGGCGCCCTACCAGATTCCCGCCTTCGACGTCTCCACGCCTGCTACCGCCGTGGAAGCCCTCAAAAGCCCCAACATGGCGACCCGCTATCTGGCATGGACGGCGCTGCACGCCGGCGGAGGCGACGCCGAAGCAGCGCTGCAAACCCTCTGGCAGTCGGACAATCCGCGCTACCGGGCACGCGCGTTGTGGCTCCTGGGCAAGATGGCGGGACGCGGCCCGGCGTATATAGACCAGGCCCTCCAGGAGGACGATTCGAACCTGCGCATCGTCGGCCTGCGCCTGGCCCGCCACCTCGGCCTCGACGTGATCCCCTACGTCGAACGCGTTGTGCAGGACCCCTCGCCGCAAGTACGCCGCGAAGCGGCTATCGCCCTGCGGCATCATCCGGCGCCCGAAGCCGCCCGGCTGTGGGCTACGCTCGCGGCCCAACACGACGGCATCGACCGCTGGTACCTCGAAGCCCTCGGCATCGGGGCCGACCGGCAATGGGACCGTTTCTTTGAGGCCTGGATGGAGCAGACCGGCGATGCCTGGAAGAACCCGGCAGGATGCGATATCGTCTGGCGGGCCAGAACGACGGCGGCGCTTCCGTTGCTTGCCGAGTTGATCAACGATCCAGCCACCGAGACCGCTGAGCGGCACCGTTACTTCCGCGCCTTCGACTTCCATCAGGGCCCGGCCAAACAGGAGCTGTTGACGGCTTTCATCGGCGGAGAGCACCCGGCGCAGTCGGAGATCTTGACGCTGGCCCTGCTGCACCTCGCCGACCCGAAGGCTCCCCGCACCGCCGCCGTTGACGCGGCCCTTGCCGAGGCGCTCGACGCCGCGTCCGGCACCCAGGCCTATCTCGATCTCCTCGACCGCTTTAGCGTGGCCGACGACACCGAGACGCTGCGCCGGATGGCCCTCGACATGCCCGACAGCAGCTTTGCTCCCGAGGCCATGCGCCTGCTGCTCCGGTTCGGCGGCCTTGCATCCGTCCAGGACGCCATCGATCATGGGGACGCGCCGACCGCCCTGCGCCAGCTGGGAACCGTCGACAGCCAGCCTGCCCACGCCCTGCTCAAAAAGGTGATCACAGACTCCAGCTATGCCCTGACGCTGCGCCGGCAGGCCGTCGCAGCACTGGGAAACACCTGGGGTGGCGAAGTCCAACTGCTGGGACTGGTCAGGGAAGAACAGATGCCCGAAGCGTTACGCCCCGGTGCCGCAAGCATCCTGCTCAACGTGTGGCGTGCCGACCTCCGCCAAGAAGCCGAAACGCTGCTCGGTGCTCCTCCCGTGCGGGATGCCGAAGCGTTGCCGCCGGTCCGATCCCTGGCCGCCAGCGTCGGCAACCCGTTGCAAGGCGCCGACCTCTTTCAGACCCATTGCAGCCCGTGCCACCAGGCAGGCAGCGAAGGCGTCGACTTCGGCCCCAACCTCTCAGAAATCGGCGACAAGCTGTCCAAGACGGGCCTGTTCACGGCCATCTTGCACCCGGACGCCGGCATCAGCTTCGGCTACGAGGGCGAGGTTGTGACCCTGAAAGACGGGAGCCAGGCTGTCGGGTACGTCACAAGTCAGACGGACGAGGCGCTCGAACTGCGCGTCGCAGGCGGGCTCACACGGCGATACCGTGCCGATGAGATCGCCTCCCGTACACCCCTGAAGACCTCCCTGATGCCTTCGTTGCAACAGGCTATGACGCAACAAGAACTCGTGGATCTGGTCGCGTACCTGCACAACCTGAAGAAAACGCCGGGCTGACCCTCCTTACTACAGAGGCGTGCAGCAATCCGTACAGACCCGATTTGCTTCCACGCTTCTATTGGTGTGGGCGTATAGGCATCAGGGAGAAGAACGAGGATCGAAGAGGGCGCATCGAGGATCGCATCCCTTCGAGCCACCTTGCGCTAACATAACGTATGCACGTCTGAGTAATGACCATCACCGATCTAGCCACCCGGCACGAACCCATCACGAACCTCTTTCAGACGGAGGAAGGAAGCGATGCGCTTGCCCGATACCGCCTCAGCGACGAGCAGGTTGCCTTCTACCGCGAACACGGCTACCTCACCGGCATTCGCCTTTTGAGTGATGAGCAGGCCGATGTCCTTTGCGAACAACTCGCCGACCTGTTCAATCCGCATCATGAAGGCCACGAACTCTGGCACGAGTACCACACCAACGAGTCGGGCGACCCGAACAACGTATTGTTTCATGCACTGGGAGCCTGGCGCATCAAGCCGGCTTTTCACGATGCCTTGTGGAATCCTGCTTTCACCGTGCCGGCGAGCCAGCTTCTCGGCGGTGCCGTACGGTTCTGGCACGACCAGCTTTTCTGCAAGCCGGCCCATCATGGAGGCGTAGTTGCCTGGCACCAGGACTACTCATACTGGACGCGCACCGTCCCGATGCGCCACCTCACCTGCTGGATCGGCCTGGACGATGCAACCCGGGACAACGGCTGCCTGCACTACATCCCGAAAAGCCATCGCTGGGAGCTCTTGCCTATCACCGGGCTGGCTACCGACATGAACGCCATTGAGCAGGTACTGACCGAGAAGCAAAAAGCACAGTTCAAGCCGATAGCCGTTGAGCTACGCCGGGGCGAGGCGAGCTTTCACCACCCGCACCTGGTTCATGGGTCCTACGAAAATCGCACCGATCGGCCGCGCCGGGCCTTTGTGCTCAACGTCTTCCTCGACGGGGTAACCTCAAATAGCAATGAGCCGCTGCTGCAGGGCGTGCCTGTCATCCCCAGCGGCACTACGATGGCGGGGCCGTTCTTTCCGCTCTTGTTTGATCCTCGGTAGGGAGCCCGTCTCATGCTAACAACGGCCACTCTGTCGGCCTTTCTCAACAACACGCCCATCGTGGCCATGCTTACTCCACGGGTGCGGGCCTGGTGTTAGAAAAGGGGGGTACCCGCGTCGAAGCTGATGATTCCGCGCAGATGGGGATACCCGATACCCTTTTCCTACCACGGCGAGCGCAAACTCGCGAACACATAAACAACACGCTTCAAGGGATTCACACCCCGTCGTCTAGCAGAACGGTGGCGTGTACGGGAAGGTGGTCCGACCCCTGGAACGCCGCTTCGCTGGCATGCGTCTGTAGCTCGGAGATCTGCGCACCGCGTGCGTAGATACGGTCGAGGGCCAGCACGGGGCGTGCCACCGGAAAGCTCGCCGGCCAGGCGCGGTTGTGGTGCAACTCGGTGAAGGCGTGGTCGAGTTCTCGGGTAGCCGGGCAGCGCCGCCAGGCGTTCATGTCGCCGAGGAGGACAACCGGGCCTTGCAGGTCGGGATGCCCCAGCAACGTGCGGACTTGCCGGTTGCGCACGCGGTCAACGATGGCGAGGTGGGTGGCTACGACGCCGACGGCGTTGCCGCTTCCCTCGAACTGGGCGGCAATAGCCGAGCGCGGTTCGAGGCGTCCGAAGCTCAGGTCGATGCTGATGACGGCCTGCATCGGCCAGCGGGAGAGGATGGCGTTGCCGAGCACGCCCAGCCGATGACGCCGCGTCGGGGCAAACGCGAAATGCAGGTGGAGTTCGCGGGCGAGATGTTCGAGCGGATCCGGACCCTGCGCGGGGCGAAGGACCTCTTGCAGCGCCAGGATATCGGCGTCGAGTTCGGCGATCACCGTCGTAGCGCGGTCGGGAAACCAGCGGACGCCGCCGCGAACGCCTGACCATCGATGCACGTTGTAGGTAGCCACGGCAAAGACGGCACCCGGCCCCTCACTAACCCGGGCCCGGTCCGACGCCGACTCGCCGTTGGCGCGGTAGGGGACATGTTCCGGGAAAAGTCCCTTGCGTTCGGCATAACCACGCCGAAGCCGGAGATCTTTTCGCCTTCTTACCCTACCTGCCATGAGCCTGCCATCGTTGTTGCCGGGGCCGTGAATATGCCTTTCTCTACCCGCTTCACAAGAAAATGTTTATGCCCAACGCTGACGGCTGAAAGCCTCTCTGGATGAACCTGCAAAGAGGACCGGCGGCAGGCAACATGAAGCGTGAATGCATTTGAAAAATGTCCTCCTGCGTTGAGACTTGTTCGCAGCACGCATAGGTACTGTGTATACTGGCTAGAGATTATAGGGAAAATGTGACTTTCGCCTCAAGAACGGCGTGGCCCTCTACGGCGGTTTTGCGGGCACCGAGACACGCCGCGAGGAACGCGACTGGGAAGCCAACGAAACGGTGCTCTCGGGCGACCTGTGGGGCAACCACAATGACACCGTCGATGTCAACGAGCCGCCAGGACAACAGCTACCATGTCATCACAGCCAACGAGGTGGACGAAATCATGGTGACCCTATTTGATACTGGCGAAACGCCCGCTACGGTGACGATCAAAGTCACCAATCTGGTTACTGACGCTGATTCGAGCTATCAAGTAACCAGGAACACGGATGCAAGACCAAATTGCGACTGGTTTGCCAGCAGCGAGGGCGGCACATCGTTCGGAACACGCGTTACCCCTTGCGTTCTCGCCACGCCGCTTCGAAATTGAGGGGATATCCCTTTGTTCATCCGGACGCGGCTCCTCATGGCACGCCTGCAGCTCATCGCCTGCTCCTTCGCCCTTCTCCTGCTCGCCGCCACGGCCCGAGCGGACGTGATACGCGTCGTCGTCGAGACCCGAGACCCGGTGCTCCAGGGTCAACGTTTCGGGGCGTACGGCCCCTACGAGTTGGTGCGGGGGCGTATCCTGTTCGGCTTCGACCCGGCCAACCCGATGAACGCCCGCATCGTGGACCTCGGCCTGGCACCGCGCAACGCGGACGGCCTCGTCGAAGCCTGGGCGCCTTTCGTGGTGCTCCAACCGGTCGATCCACAACACGGACGCGGGGTAGCGCTGGTCGAGGTAAGCAACCGGGGCGGCACGTTCTCACCGCGCTATTTCAACCTGGCTACCACCAGCAACCTCGACCCGGCCTCGCCGGAAGCCTTCGGCGACGCGCTGTTGATGCGGCTCGGCCTGAGCGTCATCTGGGTCGGCTGGCAGTTCGACGTGCCGCCGGGCGACGACCTGCTCCGCCTCGACGTTCCTCAGGCACGCTCCCTAGAGGGAGAACCCCTGTACGGCCTCGTCCGCAGCGACTGGGTCGTCGATGAACCCGCGATGTCGCTGCCCGTCAGCCACCGTAACCACCGCCCCTACCCGGCCGTCGACTTCAACGACCCGGCCCATGTTCTCACCGTGCGGGACGGACGGGACGCGCCGCGACGGATCGTCCCGCGCGACGGCTGGCGCTTTGCCCGCGAGGACAACGGAAGGGCCGTCCCGGACAGTACCCACATCTACCTGACCGGCGGCTTCGAACCCGGCAAGATCTACGAGCTGGTCTACCGCGCCGGGAACCCGGCCGTCGTCGGCCTCGGCCTGGCCGCCATCCGCGACGTGATCGCCTACGCCAAATACGACCCGGCCAGCCTGTTTCCCGCCCGCTACGGCCTGGCCGTCGGGGTCTCGCAGACAGGCCGCTTCCTGCGACACTTCCTCTATCAAGGCTTCAACACGGATACGCAGGGCCGCCGGGCCTACGACGGGCTCATGATCATCACGGCCGGAGCGGGGCGCGGAAGCTTCAACCATCGTTTTGCCCAACCCTCGCGCGACGCCCACCGCTTCTCGGCCTTCTTCTACCCCACCGATCTCTTTCCCTTCACCAGCCGGGTGCAGGAAGATGCGCAACAGGGCCGCACCGACGGCCTGCTGGCACACCTGCACAACCCCGATCACGCGCCGAAGACGTTCTACCTCAACACGGGCTATGAGTACTGGGCGCGCGGGGCATCGCTCCTCCATACGACCCCGGACGGCACGGCCGACGTACCTCCGCTGCCTCAGGAGCGAATCTATCACCTCGCCGCCGGCCAGCACTTTCCGGGAGGCTTCCCACCACCAGACCAGGCCCGGATGGACACCCCGCCGACCTATCGCGGCAACCCGCTGGACTTCGGCGTCAACTACCGGGCCCTCCTGGTACGCCTCGTTGAGTGGGTCGCCGACGACAAGACACCCCCGCCCAGCGCCTACCCGCGCCGCGATGACGGCACGCTCGTACCCATCGACGCGGTGGCTTTTCCGCCGATACCCGGCCTGACGCTTCCGAAGGTCATCCACGTCGCCTACCGCGCCGACTACGGCCCCCGCTGGCCCGAAGGCATCATCGACCTCCAGCCGCCGAAGCTCGGCTCCCCTTTTCCTTCGCTTGTCTCGCAGGTGGATTCGCTGGGCAACGAAGCGGCCGGGGTGCGGAACGTCGCGCTGCGCGTGCCGCTGGCCACCTACACGCCCTGGAATCTGCGTACCGGCCTCCCCGGCCCGGAGGGCGAGTTGACCGACTTCTACGGCAGCTACAGCCCGCTGCCGCGCACGGACGCCGAACGCGCGCAACGCCGCGACCCCCGCCCCAGCCTCGAAGCACTCTATGCGGACAAGCGCGACTACCTGTCCCGCGTCTGGAACGCTACGCAGGCGCTCATCGACGAAGGCTTCCTCCTGCCGGACGACCGGAGCCGCGTGATCGGCCGCGCCGCCGAGTACTGGGACTGGATTTTTAGAGACTGAGATCGGAACGTGTATGGAGGTGTGGGGGTGTGGGAGTATGGGAGAATCGCTGAATGATCAATCCCCAAGGTCGCATCGTAAAGCTACGGCTCGATCCTTCGACCTTCCTCACCTCCCTCCCACACCCCCATACACCCACACGCCCACACCTAACCGTGAAATCACCCATGAACCCCACCTGGAAGCACTGCATCGCCCTGGGCACCCTGCTCACCGCCCTGCTGGCCGGCTGCGATCAGCCGGACGAGCCGGACTTTGTCGCGGACCTCGTCCTGACGAACGGCAAGATCGTCACGGTCGATTCGTTGCAGCCGGAGGTCGAGGCGCTGGCCGTAGCGGGCGACACCCTGGTGGCCCTGGGCAGCAACGACGAGATGGCGGCCTACATCGGCCCGGCGACGCAGGTGATCGACCTCGAAGGCCGGCTCGCGATCCCCGGCTTCATCGAAGGGCACGGCCACTACATGAGCCTCGGGCGGGCGAAGATGATCCTCGACCTCACGACGGCCCGCACCTGGGACGACATCGTCGCCATGGTGGCCGAGGCCGCCGAGGAGGCCGAGCCGGACGAATGGATCCTGGGACGCGGATGGCACCAGGAGAAATGGGACACCGTGCCGGAAGGCGCCGTCGAGGGCGTGCCTACGCATCACAGCCTCAGCGCAGCCTCCCCGAACAACCCGGTCTACCTGACCCATGCCAGCGGCCACGCCTCCTTCGCCAATGCCGAGGCGATGCGCCGGGGCGGCATCAGCCCGGAGACGCCCAACCCCTCGGGCGGTGAGATCGTCCACGACGTGCGCGGAGAACCGACGGGCATGCTCCGGGAAACGGCGCAGCGGCTGGTAAGCGCCGCCCTCTCGCGCCGGCAGGACCAGATGACCGAAGAAGAAGCCGACGCGGAACGCCGCACGCAGGCCGCGCTGGCCGCCGAGGAATCCCTGGCGAAGGGCATCACCTCGTTTCAGGATGCCGGCTCGTCGTTCGAGACGGTTGACTTCTTCAAGCAACTCGCCGACGAAGGCAACCTGCCCGTTCGCCTCTACGTGATGATCCGCACCTCGACGGAGCAGGCCGCCGAGAAGCTGCCGGCCTACCGGCTCCTCGGCTACGGCGGCCATCGCCTGACGGTACGCGCCCTCAAACGCTCGATCGACGGCGCGCTCGGCCCGCACGGCGCCTGGCTGCTGGAACCCTATGCGGACATGCCCGAGAGCCGGGGCCTCAACACCGACGACCCCGACGACATCGCCCGCCTGGCCGAAGTCGCCCTCGCGAACGATTTTCAACTCAACGTGCACGCCATCGGCGACCGGGCCAACCGCGAGGTGCTCGACATCTACGAAAAGACCTTCGCCGCTCATCCGGAACAGGGCGACCTGCGCTGGCGCATCGAGCACGCCCAACACCTCCACCCGGACGACATTCCCCGCTTCGCCGGCCTCGGCGTCATCGCCTCGATGCAAGGCATCCACTGCACCTCCGACGCCCCGTGGGTCTATAAACGCCTCGGCGCCAAGCGGGCCGAGGAAGGCGCCTACGTGTGGCACACCTTATGGCAGTCGGGCGCCGTCGTGACGAATGGGACGGACACCCCGGTTGAAGACGTCGATCCCCTTGCGAGTTTCTACGCGACGGTCTCGCGCAAGCTGGCCGACGGCTCGGTCTTCTTCGCCGGCCAGCGCCTGACGCGTGAACAGGCGCTTCGGTCTTATACCCTCAACAACGCGTATGCCGCCTTCGAAGAAGACATCAAAGGCTCCCTGACGCCCGGCAAGCTCGCAGACATCGTCGTGCTCTCCAAAGACATCATGACGATCCCGGAGGACGAGATCCCGACGACGGAGGTGGAATACACGATTGTAGGCGGCCGGGTAGCCTTTCGACGGACTGAATGATCCGGCCGCTCAGGAAACGCCCTGCGACCACGGGTAGTAATTCACGCCCAGCCAGTAGGTACATACGCTGTTCATCAGTGACGTGAGCTCTTCGAAGTCCATGGGCTTGACGATGTAGCCGTTGGCGTGGCTCTCGTAGGCACACGCCACATCGCTTTCGGCACCGGACGTAGAGAGAATCACCACCGGGATCCGGCGCAAGGTTTCTTCGGCGGCTGCCCGGATCTGCTTCAGCACGTCGAAGCCCGACAAGCCCGGAAGGCGCAAATCCAGCAATATCAAGTGTGGGAGCTGCTGCGTCGTCCGATGGGCGTAGATACCGCGTTGGAACAAATAATCCAGGGCTTGTTCCCCATCCATCAGATGAACGATGTCGCTGCGATGACGGAACTCTTCGAGGCTGCGCTTGATCAGTTCAGCGTGGGCGGGGTTGTCTTCGACAAGCAAGATCGACAGCGGTTTCTTCTGTCGATTCTCGGCGTAGACCATGAATTCATTTGCTAAAACGCTCGGCCGTTCCTGGATGAGAACAAGGTAACACTTTTCTCATTAATCGCCACGTTCCTCCGGCGCCGCCGGCGGCAACGTGAAACAAAAAGCCGCCCCGCACCCTTTGCCGTCCGACGCGACCCAGATGCGCCCGCCGTGCACTTCTACGATTCGTTTCACCAGGGCCAGGCCGATCCCGGTTCCTTCAGCCTTGGCATCCAACCGATCGAACAAACCGAACACCCGCTCGTGATAGGCCGGGTCGATGCCGACGCCGTTGTCCCGAACGTAACAGACGATTTCCGCACCCTCTCGATAGGCACCTACCTCGATCCGAGGCGCGCGCTGATCGCCCATGAACTTCACCGCGTTGTCGAGCAGGTTCTGATACACTACCAACAACCGGGATCGGTCGGCCGAGACTGCCGGCATCGACGGCTCGAGCGCCACCTGCACGCCGCGCGCCTGGATTTGCCCTTCTACCAACGCTACGGCATCCCGGGCCAGATCCGTCAGGGAGACGGCCTGGGGTGGATTCATCACCCGGCCGATGCGGCTGAGTTCGAGCAGTTCGCCCAGGAGACGCCCCATCTTATCCGCCGCGTTAGCGATGTGGACAAAATCGGTCCGGATGCGTTCGGCATTGCCCTGGGCGATATCTTTTTCGAGTAGGCCCAGGAAGCCTTTGATGGTTACAAGGGGGGTTTTGAGGTCGTGTGAAACCGTGTAGGTGAACTGTTCAAGCTCGGCGTTCTTGCCCTCCAGTTCGTCGATGAGTCGCTCGCGTTCCGCCTCTGCGCGCTTCTGATCCGTCACGTCGCGCATGATGGATACCAGGTGGGGCGTGCCCCCGATCTCCAGCTGTTCCACAGAAATGAGGCAGTCACGCACCTCGCCCGAGCGGATGCGCAGGCGGATTGGGTAATCCCGAACACTCCCCTGCTGTTGCAAGAGGCCCATCATGCGGGTCCGTTCTTCCGGATCCGCGAAGACATGCACCTCCTGCGTCGTCCGGCCGATCACTTCCTCCCGGCGATATCCGGTGCGTTCATGGAAGCCGTCGTTGACCTCGACGATCCTCCCTTCTTCGAGGGTCGTGAGCACGATTGCATCGGGGCTGGCGCGGAACGCTCTGGCGAACTTCTCCTCGGAAGCCCGGAGCGATTCCTCGACGCGCCTGCGCTCGACGATCTCGGCATGCAGGCGATTGTTGTGCGCGCGGATGCTCCGCGTCCGTGCCTGATAAGCCCCGTATCCTACCAGCACCAGGAACAACGCAGACAGGGCGTAAAACCAGCCCGTCTCGTAGAAATACGGTACCAGTTCGAGCGATAGCGACGCGCCTGCTTCGTTCCAGACGCCGTCGTTATTGGCGGCTCTCACGTGAAAGGTGTACCGGCCCGGCGGGATGTTGGTGTAAAAAGCAACCCGCCGCATATCCGCGTCCTGCCAGCCGTCGTCATAGGGGTCGAGCCTGTACTGAAACCGCACCTTTTCGGGCGCCGTGAAGCTCGCCGCGGTGTATTGGATCTCTACATTGCGCCTGCCCGGCGGCACCGTGACGGGATGCCGCACCGCCACTTCCGCGGTGTCGATGACGACGCGTTCGATCACCACCGGCGGCGCGACCTCGTTGATGTGATAGGTGCGCGCGTCGATCACGGCCAGCCCGGCGATCGTCGGAAACCACATCCTGCCGTCGTCGGTCTGCCAGCCCGACGACTGCCCGCCGCCGTTGCCTTCGGCCATGCCCTCCTTCGAACCGAACGATACGCTTTCGATCGACGCACGCTTGCCCTCGGCAAAATCGTTGAGGACCGTACGGTTCACGAAGAAAAGCCCCAGGTTACCGAGCATCCAGAGGTTGCCGCGCTCATCTTCGAGAATACGGCTGATGATGTTGTCGAAGAGGCCGTCGCGGATCGTATAGCGGGTGATGCGGCCGTCCCGGAGGCGCGAGAGGCCGCCGCCGTAGGTGCCGATCCAGAGCGTGCCGTCGATGTCTTCATGGACGGCCCGGACCGAACCGGGCGAGAGGCCGTCCGCCGAGGTGTAGCTGGTGAAGACGCCGCCCTGCAAGCGGCTCAGTCCCTGCCGTGTGCCGAACCAGAGGGCCCCGTCGCGGCTTTGCATGATGAAGCGCACGTCGTCATGCACGAGCCCGTCCCGCTGCGTATAAACGGTGAGCCCTTCACCCTCGAGTCGCACGGCTCCGCCCTCGGTGGTGCCGGCCCAGATCACGCCGTCGCGGTCCTCAAAGAGCGCCACCACATCACCGCCGGGCAAGCCGTCCTCCCTCGTATAGTGGGCATACCCATCCTCCGTGAGCCGGAGCAAACCCTCGTCGCCGCCTACCCAGAGCGCCCCCGACCGATCCAGCAGCATCGACCAGAGGCAGCCGAAGCGTGGGCTGTTTCCGTAGGATGCATAGGCGGTAAAGGCCCCGTCTCGGAAGTGCGTCAGGTTTTCGCAACCCGCGTTCAGCCAGAGGCCGCCTTCGCCGTCGCCGATGACGCGAAAGACGCTGTTGTGGGCAAGCCCGTCGTCCGTGGTATACCGCATCACCGGCCGTTCCCGGAAGCGGTGGAGGCCGCCTCCGTCGGCCCCGATCCAGACATTGTCTTCTCGATCCTGAAAGAGGACGTCTACGTGCGCGCCGATCGGAAGGGACAGGGAGCGAGACGGGAAGTCGTCGCCCTCAGCGGCCGTCTGCACGACCGTTTGCGAACGGCCCTCGACGTCTCCGCTGACCCAGAAGTTGCCGCTTCGATCTACGAGGATGTTGTTGACGTTCGAGAGGGGAAGGGCCTCACGCGCTACCGCCGTGAAGCGACCGTCCCGGTATTGCGCCAGGCCGTGTGCGCCGCCCACCCAGAGTTGCCCGTCCCGGTCTTCAAAGAGCGCACCAACCCCGATACTTGACGCCCCGACCTCGCGGAGGTACGTCGTGAACCGGCCCTCGGCGTAGCTGGCCAGGCCGTTCCCGGTCCCGGCCCAGAGGCGCCCCGTCCGATCGACGAGCAGGCCGTACACCTGGTTGGCCGGCAGCCCTTCACCCGTAGTGTAGGCGGTAAAGACCCCGTCGGCAAACCGGAGCAAGCCGTCCCAGGTAGCGATCCACAGATCGCCGGCCAGGTCTTCGGCAATGTCTACGATCGTGCCGCCCGGAAGGCCGTCCGCCGCCGTATAGCTGGCAAAGGTCCCGTCACGATAGGTGGTTATTTCACCGCTCTCATGCCCGATCCACAGAACCCCGTTACGATCTTCAAAGAGGGTGATCAGGCGGTTGCTCGCCAGCCCTTCGGTATGCGCCAGGTCGAAAACGGTGAACGTCACCCCATCGAAGCGCACGAGCCCGCCGAACGTCGCCAGCCACAGGTAGCCGTCACGGGTCTGGACGATGTCGTTGACGGAGTTTTGCGGCAGGCCGTCTTCGATCGTCCAGGTCGTGTGCAGATACGCGTCCTCGATCGTGCCCGGTGCGGACCGGCCTCGGCCCTGTGCCTGTGCCGACTGCCAGGCAGGTATCCCTCCCAGCCATGCCGTTACGACAAAAAAGGCTGTTACTACACAAAGATCTTGGATAACCCCCTTCCCGGGAAGGCAGGCTCGGTGCTTCATAGCGTTACCTCTTGCGCCTAAGCCCGACGGCAAACTGCCTGGTATCGTTAGACGAAATACCCCTTGAAAATGCGCAATAAACCCCTTACCGAGCAGGCCCCGAAGAAAACAAGAATCAGCGAGATATTGTATCGCCGGGAACACAGTACACGCTCCAAAAGGGTTGTCATCTCGACCGAGCGGAGAAGCCTGCCCTCAGCCTGTCGAAGGGGCGATGTACCGGCGGCCAGTCGCTTCGCTCGCATCTCGACTTCGCCCGGGATGACAACCTCTGATGTTTTGTCGTGTACCATACGCCGAGCCATAAACACGGTGGGACCCTGCATGAAGAAGCGCGGAAATACGTACGGTGTTTACTGAACGATAACACGGCGTATTGGATTCACGAAGTATGTGTAAATCGGGGAAGCGGCCTGCCTCCGCAGGCGAGCAGACCTGCGGACCGTATGTCAGAACAGGATCACACCCCGGGCCAGCTTCCCGGCCTGCAAATCGGCATAGGCCGTGTTGATCTGGTCGAGGGCGTAGGTCTTCGTGATGAGACGGTCGAGGTCGAGCCGGCCTCGCAGATACAGGTCGGCGTAGTGCGGAAAGTCGCGCACGGGATGGGCGCTGCCGTAGTAAGTGCCCGTGACGGTTTTCTCCTGGCGCGTGAGGACCGCGCCGGGCAGGTTGGTGCCGCTCCCCATCGGCGCCAGCCCCGCAAGCACCACGAGGCCGCCGGGCCGTACGGCTTCCAGGCATCGCTCCTGCACCGCAGGCACCCCCGTCGTGTCAAAGACGTAGTCGGCCCCGCGCCCGCCGGTCAGGCTGCGAACCACATCGACCGTATCCGGCCCGGCCGTCGCAAAGTGCGTCGCCCCCAGGGCTTTCGCCACGTCCTCCCTGGCCGCCACCGTGTCGATGGCGACGAGCGGCACGGCCCCCGCCAGGTGTGCGCCCATGATCGTACACAGGCCCACGCCCCCGGCTCCGAAGACCGCCACGCTGCTCCCGGCCCGCACCCGCGCCGTGTTGAGCACCGCCCCTACCCCGGTCGTCACGGCACAGCCGATGAGGGCGGCGACGGCGAAGGGCACGGCGCGGTCGACGAGCACGCAGCTCTCCTGGGGTACGACGGTGTATTCGGCAAAACAGGCCAGGGCGCAAAAATGATAGACCGGCGCATCGCCTTTCGAGAGCCGGGGCGTACCGTCCATCAGCGTACCCGCCCAGATAGGCTCGACGTAAGCCGCACAGAGCGCAGGACGATCATGCAGGCAGTAGAAACACGCGCCGCAATGGGGCGCCCAGTTCAAAATCACGTGATCGCCCGGCCGTACGCGCGTCACCCCGGCCCCGACGGCCTCTACGACGCCCGCTCCCTCGTGGCCGGGCACTACGGGCATCGGGTGCTGCGTCGCGCCGGTTACCAGGTGCCAGTCGCTGCGGCAGACTCCGGCCGCCGCCACGTTGACCAGGACCTCTCCGGCTTTCGGAGCCGCCAGATCCAGCATCTCGACTTCGAACGGTTGATGCGCCGCATACAAAACAGCCGCACGGGTTTTCATGTTGGCAGGTTGCGGGTTTAGAGTTCACTACCGGAGACTTTGTGTTGCGCATCGCTCTTGCTCCTCCAACGCCTTTTCTCTCATCCTGAGCGCAGGCCCCCCAGCGGCCGAAGCCGAAGCAT